>Ga0114918_10003054_pt1 | contig 14840 bp, 7 predicted proteins | sample LantaG_FD_87015 | JGI IMG/M metagenome (GOLD analysis project Ga0114918, IMG submission 87015) | Deep subsurface microbial communities from Baltic Sea to uncover new lineages of life (NeLLi) - Landsort_02402 metaG | ecosystem: Environmental > Aquatic > Marine > Oceanic > Sediment | place: Baltic...
GAGAGAGAGAGAGAGAGAGAGAGAGAGAGAGAGAGAGAGAGAGAGAGAACGCAGAGAAACAAAAAACGACGAGAGAAAGAGAGCGATAAAGAGGGAGCATTGCCCTCTTCCGCTTCTTCCTCCTTTTTTCTTTCCGTTTCCACCATTGTGTCCTTGTCCAACAACAGCAGCAGAAAAATCCTTCAAATAAAAACAGAGAGAAAGAGAAACGAGTTCTCGTAGCAGCAAAAAGAAACAGAGTTGGAAAACGACATTTTTTGTTTTTTGGTTTACTTTTTTCTTTTTCTTTTCTTTTCGTCTCTCTTCCCCTCTCCAAGAAAAAAAACGCGCGCACTTTTTCTCTTTTACTTCGCCACCATCATCTTGACGAACTCGGCGTAGTTGATCTGCCCGTCCCCGTCGACGTCGGTCTCCTTGATCATCTCGTCGACCTCGTCGTCCGAGAGCTTCTCGCCGAGGTTGGTCATCACGTGCCGCAGCTCGGCCGCCGAGATAAAGCCGTTCCCGTCCTTGTCGAAGACCTTGAAGGCCTCGCGGAGCTCCTCCTCGGAGTCGGTGTCCTTCATCTGTTGGGGGGTTGAAGAGAGAGAGAAGAGAGAGAAGAGAAGAGAGCAGAGAGAAGAGGGTGAGCGAAAAGCGTTTTTTTTCTTCTCGAAAAAGGCAAGAACTTCAACAAGAGAAAAAAGCAAAACGACGCACGCTCTTGGACATCAGCGCGAGGAACTCGGAAAAGTCGACGGTCCCGGAGCCGTCGGCGTCGACCTCCTTGACCATTTCCTGTAAGAAGTCGTTGAGTTCGTGTGTGCGGGTTTTTGAAGGGGGGGTGAGCAAGAGAGAGCAGGAGTCGAGAGATGTCGAGTTCGAAAAAAAGAGAAAGGGCGATCGTTTTTTCCTCTTCTCTTTCTTCAGCTCCATCTCTTCCTTCCTTCTCACCTGCAGCTCCGCCTCCGTCGGGTTCTGGCCCAGCGAGCGCATGACCGTGCCGAGCTCCTTGGTCGTGATCGTGCCGTCGCCGTCCTTGTCGAAGAGCGCGAAGGCCTCCTGTTTGTGTGGTGAAGTTGGTTGGGAAAGAGAGGAAAGATGCTGAGCAAAGAATCAATCGATGGAGGAAGCCCTGGTGTCTTTTGCTTTTCGATGCCTTGTGCTGCATCTTCGTGCGTGGTTTGCGTGTTCAGGGGAACAAGAGAAGCTCGAGATCACGCAGACCTCTCGTTTCCCCCCCTGGGAGGAAGAGAGAGAGAGACAGAGGGAAGGCGCACGAAGAGCAGAGAGACGCATCGAAGAAATCGGCCATCGCGCGGCTGTTTTTCTTTCTCTCTTCTCTTCTATCTCTCTCTCGCGTGCGGGCGCTTTCTCCACACCAGCTCGCGCGCGCTGCTATCGATCATCAGGAGGGACGCACTTTGAACTCCGCGACCTGCTCGTCGGTAAGGTTGGCCATTTTGAAGGTAAGAAGAAGAGAAAGAAAGAGAAGAAGGTCGATGGTTGAGTTTTTTTTCTCTCTTTGATTTTTTGTTTTTGAGCTCGAAGCAGCGTCATTTTTTTCTTTTCTCCCCTTCGACCTCTAGCTTTTTTCTTTCTGCAGAGAGCCAAACGGCTCTCAATTTCGGCATTTGCCTATCTCTCTCTCTCTCTCTCTCTCTTTTTAAATACTCTCACTCTTCCTTCCTTCCCCTCCCTCGCGCCTAGCTGCTCTCTCCCTAGAGACGAAGCAGTAGAGCACAGAGAGCAAACGAGAAAGAAAGAGGAAAAGACAAAAAACAAGACATGCCTCCTCGCAAGCAAGATTCCTCGCAAGGCGCGGCCGCTGCTGCCGGCAGGCCCGTCGTTGCAACTGCCGCATCGTCGCATCCCATGCTCGCCTCGGCGGGCGAGCGCCTCGACCTCGTGACCGCGCTGTACTACGGCCTCGACGGCGCGCCGCGTTTCGGAGAGAACGTCGGGGCACTCGGAGCGCCGGCGGGCGAAGGGCTGCTGGCGGTGCAGAGGCCCTGCCGACCGTTTGCCTCGACTTCGGCTCCTTCGTTTTCGGAGACGAGGGCGGCGGGAAAGCGCGGCAGCAGCAGCAGCACTAGCTCTGCTTCCGGTTCCGCTTCCGCCTCTCTGCTCCCGCCGCCCAAGACCCTCATGCGCGTGCTGATCGCAGGAAGGGCGACGAAGGCGCAGCGCCGTGCCGCGTTGTGCCTGGCTCGCGGAGGGAGAAGCGACGGCAGCGAAGAAGAGGAGGAAGAGGAAGCAGGAGCAGGAGCAAGGGCGGCGTTTACTCTGCTGCTCGGCAGACGCGGCGGCGGCGCTTCCTCTTCGTCTTCCTCTTCCGACGCCGCTTCTCCGACTCTGGTCGGGGGCGCAGCGGTCGCGGCCTCGACCTGGATGGCCTCTGCGCTCCCGCAGCAGTTTGACAAGCACCTGGAGTGCAAAATAGTGACGAGCGAGGAGCAGCAGCAGCAGCGGCAGCAGCGCGGAGGAGGAGGAGGAGGAGCAAGGGCCAAAGCGTCGTCGGCGGCGGCGCCCTCGTCGTCGTCGATGCCCTGGGCAGAGGTCCTCTCCGCCCCCCTCGGCCCCATCTTGCCTTCTTCTTCTTCTTCTCCCTCCAAGTCTTCTTCTTCCAAGAGAAGAAACGCCTCAGCTCTGGACACTTGCGTGGCCCTGGAGCGCCTCGCGGCCTCGGCGGACGTCGTGGTCGTCCTCTTGCCGCTCAAGGAAAACGAAGGCGGAGGCGAGCAGCAGCCCGACCTCTCGGAAGAGGTGGTCAGAGCCACCGTCGCGGTCGCCAAGGGAGTCGCTTCTTCTTCTTCCTCGACTACCTGCCTGCGCTTCCTGCTGGTCGGGGACCTGCCCCTGGAGTCCCAGAGGCACTCTGCGCTGGTGACGGTGGCGTCCAAGCTCGCATCGAGGCTGCCGGCCGGGACCGAGCTGACTCACCTCGCGACGGCGTTTGCTCCTCCTTCGACGACGACGACGACGACGAAAAAGACTTCCGCCGCCAACAACTCAGCCCTGCCCCCCAACGCGCTCCCCTCCCTGCTCCCGGAGTTCGACGCGGCCCTGGAGCGCGTCAGCCTTGAGGCCTGCGCCGCCCTGCACAGGGACTGCGGCGCGCTGCTGGCCGCGGCGGCGGCGGCAGAGGCGCTCGACCGGTGCAGGAGGAGGCTCAACGCCGGGCGAGGGGCGGCCGCGCGCGCCGTCTGGGCCGCGTCGGCCGCGGCCTGGGCGGTTACCTACGCCGTGATGGTGCACGTGATGGTGCTGTCGACGTCGGTCGGCAGGGCCCTGGCGGCGCTGCTGCTGCCCCCGACGACGAGGAGGGCGTTGCTCTCTTCTTCGGAAGCCTCTTCTTCCTCGTCGTCCTCTTCCTCCTCGTCCTCTTCCTCTTCCTCTTCTCTCTTCTCGGAGCTCTCCGCCGTGGCCGCCGTCGCCGCCCTGCTGGCCCTGGCCCTCGGCAAGGGCGCACTGCAGCTGGCCAGGCCGCTGCCGCTGCTGAGCAAGGCCGACAGGGAGGACCTGGCGAGGGCGCGCGCCGCCGTCGCGCGCGCGAGCACGAGGGCGAGGGCTGCCGGCGTCGTGGGGGCCGCGGCGGCCGCGGAGGTGGTGGCAGCAGAAGAAGCTGCTGCTGCTGCTGTTGCCGCTGTTGTTGTTGCTGCTGACTCCCCCGAGCCCGCGCCCGCGCCCGTGAAAGCGCCGGCCAAGGGCAGGGGGGCCAGCAGGGGGGCGAAGAAGAACGCCGCCGGTGTTACTTCTGCTGCTGCGGAAGCGGAGCCCGCTGCCGTCGCGACCCCGCCCGGGTCGGAAGCCACCCCTGTTGCTGATGCTACTGCTGCTGCTGCTGCTGATCCTTCTTCCTCTGCTCACGAAGAAGTGGAACAAGAAGAGCAAGAAGGAGAAGCGGCAAAGGAGAACGAGATCGAGGAGGCCAAGTCGTCGCCGGCGAAAAAGTCCCCAGCGCGCCGCGCCAGGTCCAACGCCATCGCCAACGCCGTCGCCGTCGCCCCTACCTCCCCCGCCGCCTCGCGCGGAGGGGCGAAGTCCGGGGCCACCGCCGGCGGGGGGCCGGCGCGCAGGGCCCCCTCGCGCGCGGCAGCTGCCCAGAAGAAGGAGACGCAAAAGAAGGAGAAGAACGAGGAGGTTTTCGACGACGACGAGAGCGAGGAGGAGGAGGAAGATGAGGACGAGGAAGAAAACAGCGAGGAGGAAAACTGCGAGAACGAGAGCGAGAATGAGAGCGGCGCGACCGCGAGCAGCGCCTCCCAGAGCAACGGAGGAGGTGGAGGAGCTGTCGTCGGAAGGGCGACTCGCAGCAGGGGAGCAGCAGCCGTCTCGCTTCGCCGCCAAGTGCAGGAGGCCGGCTCCGACAGCGGCGACAGCGGCGAGCAGCAAGGCCAGCAGCAAGAGGAGGAGCAGGCACGCTCGGAGGGCCAAGGCTCTGGCGACGAGGGAGAGGAAGAAGAGCAAGAGAAACAGGAGCAAGTGCCCTCGCCGACCGCCTCGAAGGCCGCTCGCCCTTCCCGCAGCGGCGCCGCCGCCCCCAAGAGAATGAGCTCGGTCCTCTGAGTTCTGCGTTTGAAATTTGAGTGATGTTTTTTCCCTTCTCGTTTCTTCTGTGTTTCCATCTGTCAATAATGCAATAAAAAGAGAGCGCGAATCCAGCCCCAGAACGTTTTTGACAGAACGTCTTTCCGTGTTAGAGAGGGAAAAAGGAACTTTTTATTGCTGGCCTGCCGGGCGCGCCGCTCCTCCTCCTCCTCCTCCTCGTTCTTCGCTCATCCTCCTCCTGCGCGAGTCCAGGTTCAGGAGCCTGTCCTCGAGGGCCGTCAACAGGGCCCTGGTCTCGTTGAGGCTGGCGGCGATCGGGCCCAGCGAGTTGGCGGGGCGGTGAGCCGGCGCCGCTGAGGAGGAAGGGGCAGCAGCCGGCGCGGCGGGCGCGGCAGCGGCAGCAAACCTCGGCCGCAGCGGCGACGGCGGAGACTGGGCAAACGAGCCCCAGGAAGCGACGCGGCGCCTCCTCCCCGCGGGCTCACCTGCGACGCTAGCCTGCTGCTGCTGCTGACTCTGCTGCTCTTGCCTCGCAGAAGAAGAAGAAGGACCACCACGAGCAGCAGCAGCAGAGGCGAGCGCGTTGGCTTCGTCGAGCGTCCCCGTGAACCCTCTCGTCCTCCTCCTGCTCCCTCCTCCTCCTCCGCCTAGCGCTCTCGCTCCTCCGCCTGGCGACGAGGACGAAGAAAGCAGCGCTGAGACCAGCATCTCCCTGCGCAGCAGGGCCCAGGTGTCGACGAGGCCGGCGCGCGTCGAGTTTGCCGGGGCAGGAGGAGGTGCATTTCCTCCGCCGCTCGGCATCGAAAACCCGTTTCTCCTCCCGAGGCGGCGCAGGCCGCTGGGCCTAGGGGAGGGAGCCATCGCGTCTGCTGCTGCTCTCGCTGCTGCTGCTGCGGCGGCTTCCGTTCCCGTTCCAGTCGTCGTCGTTGTCGTCGTCGACGCGGGCATGTCTCTGCCCCAAAGCCGGATGCCCCTCGTGTTGCTGCTGCTGCCGTTGTTATTTGCTCCTCCCGCTCCTGCTCCCCTCCTCCCGAACAGACCTCCGCCTCCGCTTCCGTTCCCGCTCCCTCCGCCGCTCTCCAGCAGCGTGAACGCGCGGGCCTCCTCCGCGGCGTCCTCGTCGGCCTGCGCGATCATCTCCGCCCCGAGGCGCGCCCCGACGGAGAACCAGTCGTCGTGGCGGAGCGGCGCCTGGCGGCGGGCGGCAGCGGCAGCCGGCAGCGGCGGCGCCGACGGCAAAGGCGGCGGCAAAGGCGGCGGCGCCGCTGCGGCGGCGCGGGCTCGTTCTCCTTGTTGAGGCCGAGGGTTATTCTCCTGTCTGCGAGCGGCAGCAGGAGGCAACGGCGGAGGAGGTGGCAGCCCCATCCACGAGGGAGGAGGAGCAGCAGCATCAGCAGCGCGAGGAGCGGCAGCAGAGACAGAGAGCGGCCGAGGCACAGAGACAGCGAGGAGCTGCTCCTCCAGCAGCATCAGCAGCGCCGCGGAGGACGACGACGACAGCGACGAGGAGGGGTCCCCGCCCGCCGCGGCGTTCTCGTTGGTCTCCCCGAGCATCAGAGCAAAGCCGCCGCTTCCTCCTGCTCTTGCTCCAGCGGCGTTCACCCTCTCCATCAGAGCGCCGCCGCCCGACCCCCTCCCCCTAGCCCTGGCCCGCTCCTCCGCCCTCGCGAAGTAGAAGTCGCCATCTGCGATGGCCCCGGAGGCCTGCAGCACCGACGTCAGCGGCGCCGGAGGCCCTGCTGATCCGCCGCCGCGGCGGAGGAGGAGGAGAGGGGGAGCAAGAGCGCCGGCAGAAGCCCGCTGCTGCTGCTGCTGCTCCCTCGGCAGTGGCCGGAAGCGGGCTTCTTCTCTGTAGTAGTAGCTGTGTTCGTCGTCGAAGCAGTGCGGAGAGGGGCCCGCGAGGCCCGAGCCGTCGTCGTCGTCGCCGACGTCGGGGCGGGGGATGGGGTTGCCCATTCTTGGTGGGAAGGGGTCTTCGGAAGAAGGAGAGTCTGTTTTTTTAGGAAGAATAGAGAGAGCAAAATGAGTTTTTTTCTTCCTTTCCTTTTCGCGTTGACCGATGTTTTTCTTTTTCTAGTCTGCAGCTTTTCTAGTCTCATTTCGCGCCCCTCTAAAGCTCTTTCCTCTGTAGCAAACAGTGCTCAGGATCACCAAACAATGTCTTCTCGCTTTTGGTACCGTTGGATGGCAAGACAAAGAGGCTGGAAAAGGCTGGCAGAGGCGAATCGATTGGGCGGCAGAGGAAGAAAATCGCGGCGGGGCATGGCGCCTCGAGTTTTTCATTCTTTTCTTCTACTTCTTCTCCTACTTCTTTCTCTCTTGCTCTTCCAACCCCTCCAACGCATTGTGGTGCTGACGTACTCTTACTTGCAGCTAGGACGACGGGGGGCGCCGTAGTCGTGAAGAGAGAACAGAGAAGAGAGGTGTCGGAGAAGCAAGCAAGAAGAACAGAGAGACCGTTTCAACTCTGTTTCTTCTTCAAGTGGTGAGAAGAAAAAGAAAAAACAGAAAGGAGGTCGTCGACTCGATGAAATTTTCTGCTCAAAAATCGTCGAGAGAGAATTCTCTCTCATTCGACGCCTTCTCTCTTCTCTCTCTCTTTCTCTGCTTTCTTTTGGGCACCATGCCGCCCGCTGCAGCATCAGGCGGCGAGGCGTCTTCATGCTCGCGCCTTCTCGGCCTCGCAGAAAGCTCCCCCGCGCGAGCAGCGCAAGAGCTGCGAGGGCGGATGCAGGAGGAGGCATCGCGCTCGTCGTCGTCGGCGAGCTCCTCCTCCTCCTCGGCTCTCGATTCGCTCTGCTGCTCGCAGCTGCTCAGGCTCGCGTGTGACAAGCTGAAAGGTGGAATATCCGGTGAAGTGACCTCTCCTATCTCTGCCGCGAGCGCCGCGGGATGGGCCGAGCTCGGCGCGGCCGCGGCGGACGGGCTCGAATTCAGTTCGAATTCATTTATGAACAATTCCTCTTCGGCCCGTTCCCCTCGCGGTTACGCCGTAGAGACGGCGCGTTACTCCCTAGCTCGCGCCCTGAGCGCAGCAGGCATGCGCATCGAGGCAGCGGACCAGGCACGGAGGCTCCTCCAGGGCGTGAGGAGGCGGTGGGGCGACGATGGTGATGATGCGGCAGCGGGCGTCGGTTCATTCTCGTCGTCGTCGTCGTCCTCGTCCTCGTTCCTCCCCTCGGCCTCCTCGACCAGCTCCACTCGAGACAAGGCCACGCTCGTGGTGGGCGCCGCGCTGACCCTGGCGGGGTGCGCGGAGACCGTCGAGCTGGCCGCGAAGGCGGCCTGCGAGATAGAGCCGTGGCTGGAGGTGCTGAGCAAAGCAGGAGGTGGTGGAGACGGAGGTGAAAATGCAGCGGCAGCGGCAGCAGCGCGCCACCGAGACACGCTCCGCCGCTCGCTGCTCCGCGCCGCAGTCTCCCTGTCCTCTGACAAGCCTCGAACCGCCGCTCTGGTCGCGGGAAGGGGCGTGCTCCTCGCCGCGGTGAGGGCGGTGCAGGGCTCGTCTTCTCGTTCAACTGCCGCCGCTGCTGTCGCCGCCTCGGCTGCACGAGACGTCGCCGCGGCGCTGCCCTCCCGCGCGCTCGCGGCCTCTGCCGCGGCAGTCTGCGCGCTGGAGCTGCTGGGCAGCAGCGGCCGACGACGAGGAGACGCGAGGTCCACCGACGTCGCGCTGCTCTCTGTGCTCTGCGAGACGCTGCTCCCGACGAAGAAAGGAGCTGGGGTCGTTGGGAAAGGAACGGAGGCTGCTGCTGCTGCTGCTGCTCTCGCCGTCGCCGCGGCTGTTGCCTCCGGGGACGCAGGCGGTCTTTCGAGGCTCGCTGCCGGGACCGAGGAGGGGGAGCAGGGGAGCTGCCCCGCGTGGCCGCTGGCCTCTGTCGTCGTCGCGGCGCTGCATGCCTGCGGCGGGAAGGAGGAAGACAAGTCTTCTTCTTCGTCTTCCGCGCTCTCGAAGCAGCTCGAACTCGCTGCGGCCCGCCTGTCTGAGATCGCCTCTTCTCCTGAATCCTCTGCCGCTTCCGCTGCGCTGCGCTGCCTGGGATCGCTGCGGCGCTGCCTGTGCAGCGGTGGCGGAAGCAGCAGCAGCAGCAAGCCCGTCGTGTGCCCCTCGGCGACGGTGCCGTCGATCGCGCTCGTCCTCGAGGCCGCGTCGCCGCTGCTGGCGTCAGTACCCTGTCCCTCTCCCGCGACGGCCTACGGCGCGCTGTCGTGCCTGGTCGCCGCGGCGCAGCTCCGAGAGGCCTCCGGGGAGGGAAGGGTGAGCTCGGACGAGAAGCTGTTTGCTCCTGTCTGGCGCCTCTGTGGCCTCGAACAAGAAGACGATGACGAAAACGAAGAAGAAGAAGATTTCTGCTCGTCTTCTTCTTCGTGGTCTCTCCACGAGCTCACTCCCTCCGAGATCGCGTCGGGACTTGACGAGATCTGCCTGGCTGTTTCGGAGGAAAAGCCAAAGAGGAAAGCGACGACGACGACGACGGCGGCAAAGAACAAGAAGGAAAAGAACCCTTTTTCTTCTTCTTCTCCTTCCTCGCTCTGTTCTCTCATCAAGCCCGAAGAGCTCCGCTGGGCCTCTGCGGCGCTGGCCGGCGTGGGGTCGCGCCTTGGCGCTTCCGGGGCTTCGCAGCAGAGCGCTGTCTCGGCGCTCTCCGCTGCTCGCTCCGCCGCAGCGGCGGCGGTGAGAGTGAACAGCAATGACGACGACGACGAAACCTCATCTTCTTCTTTCGCTTCTTCTTCCGCTTCTTCTTTACTCGCGGCACTCGCCACCCGCAGCACCGCGCTCGCCGAGGCTCTCACAGGCCAGAGAGCCGCTCGAGTCGCTCTTTCCGGCCTCATGGCAGCAGACAGGGCAGCAAGCGCTTCTTCTGGTTCTTCCACCCTCCTTCACGAAAAGACCGCCGAGGCGAGAGGGCGCTGCGCTGCCGCGGCGGCCGCGGCGGGCTTTGCGCTGGTTTTGTCCGGAGAAGGAGAAGGAGAAACATCTCCCGCTGCCGTCTTCGACGTCGTGGCCGGGCTCGCCAGTTGCTGTTCTTCTGCGGGGACCGCCGCTGCTGGTGCTGCTGCTGCTGCTTCGTCTGCTGCTGCTGCCGCGGCAGCCGTCGTTCGCTCCTGCCCTCCTCCGGGCAAGGCGCGCGCCGCGTCGCTGCTCGCCTGCGCCCGCTTTCCGTCTTCTTCTCCTTCTGGTTTCCCTCCCTCGAGGTTCGCCGCCGCGGCCGCAGCGTCTCTTTCTGCGCTCCCCGACGCCTCTCATGATGCCGCGGTCGCGCACGCCTCTGCGGCGCTGCTGCTCGCAGGAGAGGCCGTGGCGGAGAGGAAGAGGAAGAAAGAGGTGAAATCAAAGTCGTCGAAGAACGACGACGACGGAGAAGAAGAAAAGAGGCTGTTGTCTTCTTCTTCTTCCTCGACAGCTCGCCCCGGCGACCGCGTGGGCGAGGCCGCCGCGGCCGCCGCGGAGCGGGTCGCGCAGAGGCACACCAGCTGCTCGGGACCCGAGGAGGCAGCAAGGAACGTCGCCGCCGTGTGCTCGGAGGTCGAAGGAGGAACACGAAACAGAGCTGTAGCGACGTTGGGGGCGGCGGGGTCGTCGTCGGCGCCTCCGTTCCTCGAGCACGCTCGCGCCGCGATCCGTCTGTTTGAGGAGGAGGAGGAGGAGGAGGAAATGGGTTCTCTGTCCAGGAGCCCCTTTGACGCCGCGCTGATCGCTTCGGAGCTCGCGGCGATGCTGTCCCTGTGCTGCTGCGGCGGCGACGGCGAGGGCGAGCTCCTCCTCCTCTCGGCGCGCGCGGCGGCGGCGCGCCTCGTTGCCGCAGCGAGCAAGGGCGGCGACGTCGACGGCGATGGCAGCAACAACAACAACAACAACAACAACAACAACACTTCCCTTGCTCTCCTCCGGTCCTCTGTCGCCCACTCTCCGGCGTGCTTAGCGGCAGCGTTCGCCGCGGACCCGGCCTGTGGAGGAGTTGGCGGAGGCGACGACGATGATGAAAGAGAAAGGAACACCAATTCTGCTGCTGCCACTGCCAAGCAGAGGGGCGACGCCCCGGCCGCGGCCTCTCTTCGCCTCGTCGCTTCGGGTCTGGCACGCAGGCGCGGGGATGCCTCCGGCGCTCTCGCTGCTGCCGGGGACGCCCTGCGTCTGTCCGCGGCGGTGCTGTCTCCGCTGATGATGATGAAGAAGGAGGAGGAAAATGGAAAAAGTGAGACGAAAGAAGCAAAAAGCTCTCTGCCCGCTCTCGGGTGGTGGTCTGCCGTCTCGCGCTACCTCTGCGCACTCCACGCCGCGGCCGCGAGCTGCGAGGCCGCGGGAGCAGCCGACGACGCGCTCGCGGCCCTGAGGGAGGAGCGCGCGCTGCTGGAGAGCGTCGTCGGGGGGTCTGCAGGAGGCGAGGAGGAAGAGGAAAAAAAAGAACGACCCTCGCCTTCTCCTTTCGTCGCGCTGGCCGCGGCCGCGGCGAGCAGAGTCCGCGCCTCGAGGCGCGAGTGGGCCGACGCGGACGCCGACGCGCTCGAGGCGGCGAGGGCGGTCTCGTCGAAGGCGACGAAGTTGTCATCAAACTCTCCTCCTCTCGTCCGGCTCGCGCGGGCCGAGGCCGCACTGGCCGCCGGGGGCGCCGCGCTCGCCCGCGGCGCGAACGCGGCGGCGGCCGAGGCGGCCCGCGTCGCGCGGCGGTGCGTCGAGGCGTCTGGAGGAAGGGCAAGTTCTTCTTCTTCTTCTTCTTCTTCTTCTTCTTCTTCTTCTTCTTCTTCTTCTTCTGCTGCTGCTGCTGCTGCTGCTGCTGCTGCTGCTGCTGCTGCTGCTGCTGCTGCTTCTCGGTCCCTGGAGGCGGGAGGAAGGGCTTCGACGGCGACTTCTTCTTCTGATTCTTCTTCTTCCTCCTCTGTTTCCTGGGCTCTCGACGACGCGCTCCTGCGCGCCAGGCTGTTGGAGCTCGAAGCCAAAGTAGGACAGGAAGGAGGAGAAGAAGAAGAAGAAGGAGGCAACGGCGAAACGACGATCGAGGCTGCAGCGAGGGCGCTGGCCGACGCCGCTGCTGTGGCGACGAAAACCGCGCCGCACCGCCTCGTCGAGGCCAGGGCCCTGCTCCTGGCCTGCAGGGCGATCGAAAGCGGCAGCAGAGAGGCCCCTCTTCCTCCTGGTGGGATCAGGCTGCTCGGAGAAAGCGGAGGAGGAACGAACGGCTCCGACAACTTGCTCGTCTCGCTGCTGCTGCGCGCCGCCGACGCCGCGGGCGGGACGCCGGCCGTCGCCGCCGAGGCGGCCTCGGCGCTGTCCCGCGCGGTCAGCTCTACTTATCCTTCTTCTTCTCCTTCGCTCGTTGCTGCCCTGCAGTTTTTCGCGACGGGGGCGCCGCTGGCGTGCCGGGCGCGCGCCGCGGCCGAGCGGGAAAAGGTGGACCGAGAGAGGGAGAAGAGGTTTTCTTCAGAGGAGGAGGAGGAAAAGGAGCGAGACAGGGGCTCTTTTTCGGACGCAGCGAGGGGGCGAGCGAGCTCTTTTGCGGAGCGGGAGAACAGCTCTTCTTCTTCTGCTGTTTCTTCTTCTCGTTCCGCTGCCGCCGCCTCGGACTTGCTCCGGCCGATGCCGCCGTTCTCAAACTCTTTGAGTTTCTTCAACTCCGCTTCTCTGACAAAGAGGCTCGAGGCCTGGATGCAGCAGCTGCCTCTGGGCACCGCCGTCGTCTCCCTGGCCCCGGCTGCCGGTGGGCGCGCGCTGCGGATCGTCCGAGCGGCGACGAGGAAGATGAAGAAGCAGGGAAGTTCCTCCTCCGCTGCCGTTTCCGTCGTCGCCGTCGAGGTCGGGCTCCGCTCTCCACCACCTTCTTCTTCGTCTTCGTCTTCTTCTTCTCCTTCTTGCGACGCCATCTCCGACGCCCTCGAAGAGCTCGCAGCGATCCACAGGGGCTCGCACGAGAGCATGCGCAAGTTCTCTTCCTCTTCTTCTTCGGAGGGAGAGAAAGGGTCGAGCTCAAAGTCTTCTGATTCGTCTTCTTCTTCGGAGGGAGAGAAAGGGTGGAGCTCAAAGTCTTCTGATTCGTCTTCTTCTTCTTCTGCTTCCGCGCAGCAGTGGTGGTCGGAGCGCGTGTCTCTCGACTCGAGGCTGGCGGCGCTGCTTTCGCGCCTGGACGCCGGGTGGCTTGGCCCCTGGAGCTGCCTTTTGCTGGGGGAAGAAGGCGAAGGCGAAGGCGAAGGGAAGGCGAGCGCCGTTGCTGCTGCTGCTGAAGCGGCGGCGGCCAAGTTTGTTGCTTCTTCTTCTCTTTCTTCTTCTTCTTCTTCTTCTTCTTCTTCTTCTTCTTCTTCTTCCAATTTCGCCGAACTCGCGCGCTTGCTCGCCGTCTCTGCCCCGGAGCTTTCCGAGTCGGAGCTGAGATCGGGCTTTGCTGCCTTGGTCGAAGCAGCGGGTGAGAACAGGAAGAAGAAGACGAACGAAGGTGACGCCGCGGTCTCTGCCGTCGTCGCGGCGGTGAGAGAGGCGTGGTCGCTGTCGGGCCAGGAGGTTTCCGGGGTTTCTTCTTCTGTTTCATCTTCTGCTGCCCCAATCGCGCCCCGCAAGCTCTTCTCGGTCGCCGAGGACGGAGACAAAGGCGGCGGCTTGGAAAACCTCTCGGCGACGCCGGAGAAGGAGAAGGCCGGAGAGGTCGCCGCGACACCTCAACAGCAGCAGCCCGCGCGCCGCCGCCGCGGGGGGCTGCTGTCTGCGATGAAGGACGAGGCGGGAAGGGCCGCGGGGCCCGCGGTTCCCCCTCCTCCTCCTCTTATGAAACGAGCTCCTCTCGCTCCTGCTCTGTCCTCGGAAGCGGCGCTGGCTGCCAGAATCCAGGCGCTCTCGCTGGAAGAAAAGGGAAGCGGCCAGTGCGGCGGCAGCCAGGCCGGAGAGGCCAAGAGGCGCCGCTCCGTCCCAAGTAGCCTCCCGGTCGTGCTCGTGCTCGACGACGCGCTGCAGCGGCTGCCCTGGGAGGCCGCGCCCAGGCTGCGGAGGCGCGCGACCTACCGATGCCCCTCACTGGCCGTGGCGGCGGCGGTGGCTGCGCGGAGAGGAGGAGAGGAGGCGGGTTCTTCTTCTTCTTCTTCTTCTTCTTCTTCTTCTTCTTCTTCTTCTTCTTCTTCTTCTTCTTCTTCACCACCTCCTCAGCTCGACGCCTCCGTGGGGTCCTACCTCATCAACCCCGGGGGCGACCTCTCCGGCACGCAGGCTGCCCTGGAGCCGCTCCTGGCCTCCAGGGCCCCCGCCTGGAAGGGCAGGAGCGGCAGCGGGAGCGGGAGTTCTGACCTCCTCTCGCCCGCCCTCGTCCTCCTCGCCGAGAGCTTCCTCGAGCCCGGGATCTTCTTCTACGCGGGCCACGGCGGAGGGGAGCCCTACCTGCCCCGCCCGCCGCCACCGGCGCGGTCCTCGACGAGGTGCGGCGCCGTGCTGATGGGCTGCTCGTCCGGGGCGCTCAAGGGAGGAGGTGTTGGAGGAGGAAGTGGGAGCGGGAGTGGAAGTGGAACAGGAGGTGATGGTTTCGCTCTGTCGTTCCACTCCTCATCAACTTGCTCCCCCGCCCCTCTCGACGGAGGCGCGCTCCGCTGGCTGGTTTCCGGGTGTCCCTCCGCGGTGGCCAACCTCTGCGACGTCACCGACAGGGACATAGATAGGTTCGCCGCGGCGCTGCTCGGGGAGTGGCTCGTGGGAGGGGAGGAAGGCGGAGGTGGAGGTGGAGGTGGCAGAGGGAACGGCGAAACGACGACGATGACAAACGGAAACAACCCCAACCCCAACCCCAACAAACCCACTCTGCGCTGCGTCGCCGCCTCGGTGGCCCGCGCGAGGAGGGCTTGCAGGCTTCCGAGCCTGATCGGGGCGGCGCCCGTGGTGTACGGGGTGCCGACGGCGGTCAAGGTGAGCCGGAACGGAAGCGGTGGAAGCGGTGGAGAGGTGCAGGCTCCCTGAGAGAGAAGGGAGCCAATGCAAGGGGAGAAGATCGGTCTCCTTCTCCTCCTCTTCTCTCCAAGAGAGAGAGAGAGCGAGAGTGAGTTTTTTTCTCTCCGGGAGGGGGCGGGGTCAAGGAGTTCGGCGGAAGGAGGAGGACAGGCGTCGGAGGATTCGGATCCGAAAAAGACGGGGAGGAGTAAACTCAAAGGGAGCGGCTTCTGGTGGTGCTGGTGGTGCTCTGCTCGCGCGACGCCGCGGCGGCGCGCTGCAGCGGAGTGAGAGAGGAAACGAAAAATGTAAAAAAAAAAAAAAAAAAAAACCCCCCCCTCCTCCCCCTCACCCCCAAACACCCCCCCCCAAAACCCCCCCCCCCCCCCCCCCCCCCCCCCCCCCCTCCCCC
>Ga0114918_10003055_pt1 | contig 14839 bp, 16 predicted proteins | sample LantaG_FD_87015 | JGI IMG/M metagenome (GOLD analysis project Ga0114918, IMG submission 87015) | Deep subsurface microbial communities from Baltic Sea to uncover new lineages of life (NeLLi) - Landsort_02402 metaG | ecosystem: Environmental > Aquatic > Marine > Oceanic > Sediment | place...
GTAACCAATGTAGTGAAATCAAAAGTCGTAGATGCAATTCCTACAGAAGTGGCCATAAACTCTGCCTGTTTCCCACGAACACCAACCGTGCGTAATCGCGCTCCTACGGGGATGTCCGCCGCCTCAGTTGCTGGGGTGGGAATTGCACTTGGGGCTGTTACACCTAGCCCAATAGGACACGCTTGAATCGTAGTAGTCGTAGCTCCCGGCCACACCCACCAATTCTGATTATTATTTGCAGTTGTGAAACCAGAAACTTGCATAATCGTGCCGCCCAAAAAGTCATCACCTTGGATAATTTCCGCACCGGCATCTACAGTGAAGGTTCCCATAATAATGTCGCCTTCACCAGAGCTATTTTCAAGAACGCCAGTTTCAGTTACTACAATTTCTGTATTGGAAATAGCAAAAGTAGATGTTTTGATTTCATAAACGCCAGAATCCGCCTCTGCGCCATTATCGAAGAAAATGAAATCCCCAGCCGCGTAGGTACTTGTTACATCCCCAACAACTTCAAGCATATTTGAAGCCGCAGTAACCGACGCCACATCTGTTGTGGTGACAGTTAAATCATCAATTCGGGTATCTGCCGCCCCAACAGCATTTACAATAGTTGGCTGCTCAGTCCAAGAACTGAATAAAGCGCCTTCAAAAAACATATCAAAAACGCCCACAGACAATTCATGGTTCAAATCGCCCCCCGCTTCCTTGTCCGTAAGAATCAAATCCGCAATTTGGCGATCTGAACGGATCTCTTCGCTAACTACATTAGTGGGAGTCTGCGCAAGGTTAGGAGCGCCTGTCAATCGTATAGTGTTAAAAGCGCCTGTTTCTGCCGTGCCCCAAGTACTCTCTTCCGCCGCTATTACTTTAACTCTATTGGTGTCTGACATGATGATCTCCTTATTTCGTTATAGTATAAATAAATTGCGCATTTACGTTTTGCTGAAACCATTTTCCATCCGGTCCCACATATCGAATATGGGCATCACGAAACCAAATTCCGCTTATAGACTCACCCTCAAATATATTCTTAGCATTTTCACAATATCCATCGTTATCCGAAGTCTTTCCATTTCCAATGGGTGTAAAAACCTGAACCACAATCCATCCATAATATCTAAAACCACGACTACCTGTTCCCCCCATAGATACCTGTTCACCATCATCAAATTGAATACTAAAACGAACCCAAGGCGTGTCATCGTTAGGCGGTCCATAATCATCGTTATCATAAGATACTTCAGTCTGCGCAGCCCAATCCGAAATAAATTGCGCCTGAAGAGCGTCCTTAATATTCGTGATCGAAGTAAGCGCCACTATACTAAGCCTTCACTTTCCTCACTGCTCTACTGATCGCCCGCAGAACAAAGTTCCCCGCTATTTGCCGCGAAGATCCACTATCCAATTTTACAATGTACGGAACGTTATTCACAATATAAATAGGAGCGCCTTTGTACCCACGTATGCCAGATGTTTTTATGGCAGACAACAAAGCCGCGATTCCTGCTGATTGCTCTGGACTACTCTTCAGCAAAACGCCGACCCCACCTTCGGCCCGTACCGGCCTTTTCCCCACTGCCTGGAGCACTTGAAACCCGATAGTGGGAAGCCAATTGACGCTCGCCCATCCTGTATCCTTCGGCGTATCTATCTTCAACTCATTCGTAATCCTAAGCGCAAGTAGAGGTGCTCGTCGAAATAAACGCGGCTCCAACTTTGTTTTATAAAGGATACCAAAACGATCTTTATATTTATTAGAGTTTAGCTGAACCATATCATTTCCTTATCTGTAATTCAGCTACGCAATCTACGCCGGAAACTTCAACACGAGAAACACGAATAATCTCCCATGTATCCGTTGTGATATTTCCATCTACCGTACCGTCCGTAATATTGCCTGTGACCGTAATCACTGTATCCGATCCTGATAATGCCGAACTATCCACAGTCCAAGACCCGTCATTCCCCGTGGACCCCGTAACCACAAACTCCTTCCCACTCGTAAAAACAGAAGTGAGATCCTGTGTGAGAATCGTAAATGTCTCAAGCGTATCATCGACGCCCCCAATAGCATAAGAATTATCCATGAAAACATCGGCTGTTGAAATTGTAATTCCTAAATCCTTAATATCCGCAATAACGCGCCGATCACCATATAATATTCGAGTGCCGTCAATTAAATCATCATCATAATCAGATATAATGACAGTAAGAACATAATCAGTATATGTAATTGACTTTCCCAAGGAAGGTTTTGCCGCATTAATCCAACTACTCCCAGAAGGACGGCGGATAACGATGGATTTCCCTATCTCCGCCGCAGCATCAGCCAAACCGGATAATATGTCTGTTGCTATAGTCGTATCGCCCATCAGGAATCCCAATCATCTCTATTTTGATTTAGCCGAGCAGGATTATCCATCTGCCCGACTTGAAACGCTGGCTGAACTCGATCATTATCCTCTCGTTGAGTCTCCATCGCATCTTGTGAAATGCCCGTCAATTCAGGAGCGCCGCCCGAAGCCGCCCCATCTCCACCACCACCCTCCCGTCCTCTAAAATCGTAAGCATCAGCCAATCTCATATAGTGTTCATACTTTTGCTGAAGTTCGATTTGGACACTACCGGCGGCAGTTTTCACTTTCTCAGAAAATTGCGCCGCGATAGACCTTGCCGCCAAAGCCGCCGCCCGGTATACCGTGGTTTCAATAGCCAACAATGCGGTATATTGTGCCGTGGACAACAACTCATCGCCACCCGAAGGATCGTCTAATAAAATCCTGAGTTGTGCTTCAGTCGCAGCCACAATCTATCCCCCCTTTCTCTCACGGGCCACTTTCTTCCTTAGCTTTTTAGGTTTTGTGGCCGTCTCCGCCGCTACCGCACCCTCCGATTTCATATCTTTTGTCGGCAAAGTCTTTTGTATTTTTTTATCTTTCAAGACAGGTTGGACTCTTCCGCAATCATACATTTGTCGTACTCTACGCCATGCTATGGACATTCTCTCGTAAGGAAAAACATCCCCAGCTTTGAAATTTCGATTAGCACAACGAAAAGATTTCGCCGCTTCTAAAACCTGCCCCTTATAAATCGGCGGTCTAATAATAGCCATCTTTTTGTCTCCTCTTCTTATAGCTGCTCTTCAGACCCAAGCCGCTACGCCTAAGTGACGAGGGTATAAAAACGCCCTCGTTTCGCTCACGTTATTCGTCATTTCGTAAATGCCGCCCATATTGCCGCCGAAGCATTTTCAATAGTAGCGCCACCGCATTTAATACGAACTGACTGTATCCCACGTAAATCAACTTGGAAGATGCCAAATTGAGTTACGCCACTTCTCCACCAACGCTCTCCGTTAGTGGCAGACTCAATGGAGATATTTGCCACCTCCCGCATAGGCAGAGTAACATAATTTATAACGTTAGACGCCGTAGCTCCAATCTTCCCCTCTACCCAATAAGCACGAGTAGCGCTACCAACGTCACCTATTACCAACGGCGTAGTAGACAATGACATCAAAGTACCTATGCCAGTAACTTCCGCAATTTGAATGGTGGCCACATTATACTTCGTCGTGTTGATAGGCCGCCCCGTAGGGTAGTTAGTATCCGTTGCCTTGGTGTAGCATGTGGCAGACTCACTAGCCCCGTTAATCTCCCATCGAAAATACTTCACCTCGCTAGACGTGGGGGGCGGATCATACACTTCCGAAGCTACCACATCATCGGTCGTAAGCGTGCTAAATTGTGCGTTCGACGGAACTACAAAAACCAAGAGAAAAAATATGATAGAAATCCACCGTAAATAATTCATAATGAAACTCCTTTCTTCGTCAGCAATAACTTAGCTGGTTGCCGCTGTGGGCGTAATTGCAAGATTCTCCATAAAGTAGCCTAGATCAGAAGCCACAGCCTTTTGGTCAAAGGCTATCTCAATCTCATGCCGGTCAGAACGTCGATCTTGATTGTACCATTTCGAAATACGGCTTCCCATCTTGGATGCACCTGTATATCCAGTCCACCCAAACGTATAGCCAGCAGATGGAATGAAATGCCCCGGAGTGGGCGTTACGTAATTTAAAAGACCATGATTGCCGCCAATAAACGAATTGGATTCTGTAGCGCCTTGTTTGGCCGTATTCTGGATACTTTTCATAACCAAAATACGATCAATCTCGAACAAAGCCGCAATAGCCGCCATAGTCACCTTCGCCGGTCCGCCTGGAGTTTGTCCGTACTTCAAACGATCTATAACGTCTGGATGGTTTTTCAGTGCGGACCAAACACGTTTTCCAATGGTGAGTGTATTCGGCTCAAACCCAGTAGCTTCCAACATTACATTTTTTGCTTCTTCCACATCCTCGATGGGGGTAGAAGCATCGTCGCTCCAAGGCGTAGATTGGTCACTACCGGAACCAAATTCCTTGTCTGTATTCCAAACATTTGTCGTAAAGAAATTATCTGCAAAATTAATCTCTTTCCGCAACAACGCCTTCAACGTCAAAAATTTGGTAGTGGCCATATCAAGGTTCACCACGTCATCAGCGTTGGCCACAATTTGATCCCCCACATCTTTATGAAGCGCCCACACGTGAGCAAAATACGAATCAGTACTCAATGTCCAACCGTCCCCTTGACTCTCAGTAGAGTCGGCACGTCGTTTCATCGAATCCCGATTGAAATCTTCCCGTGCGTAGACATAATATAAATTAGATTGCTTTTCCACCGGAATCGTCGGGAAAACCGACTCCGCCACGAAACTCGTCTCGTCTTGCATATACGCCACAGACATATTAGTCAACGGTGCGTTGACGTGTACGTCGCCTTGTGTAGGACGGCCTTTGCGAACGAGACCCGAAATTGAATCCTTGATGATATCCATGTTGTCAAACCTCCTTTTTAGGTTCGTTCTTATGCTACTCGACCACTGGGATTGTAAAACACCGAGCCAACTTCCCCAGATACGCCGCCTTCAACACACGTTCCCAAAATATAATCGCCGCTAGAGGCCGTTTCCGCGAGACCTGCGGCAGTCGATGCCACAAAACCGCCCGATGCCACAGTGCCCCCTAATGTAATCTTTGTAAGGCCGCCTACAGCCACATTTCCCGCACGATCTATTGCTGCGGGCGTATCCTGGAGAACACCAAACGCCAACGCGCCCTGAGCATCCACTACGCCAATGCGCCCGTTGGAATCCAATTCCACAAATTTATACTGATCCGAAGAAAGATCCGATGCCGCCGGGATGGATACTGATTGTAAGATTCCTTCTGTTGCTGCCATGATTTATACCTCGTTTCTTATTTTTTTTTAAGATCACGCTTTTTTCTTCTCTGCTTCAGACTCCGCGTACAAGCTACGCCCTTCCTCTGTGCCCAACACCTTGCCATAAGCCGTCGTATACGTAACATCATGCTCTTTTGCATACGCCTTAGCCAAAGCGTCTAACTTGCCTACGGAGTCATCCCCAGAATCGAGAGATCCGGAACTGCCATGTATCTTAAACAAATTCACCACATTACTTTCTGCTTGTTTTAGCATTGTAGTAATTGTTTTAGCAACATCTTCTGGCAATCCAGAAACAGCCTTTGCAACCGCCCCTTTCTCCTCTGGCGTTCCGGGTAAATGAGGCCATTCTGTCTCCGCCTTCTGGATATGTTCCTTTTTCAACCGAATATCCCGCTCTTCAGCCGCCATCTTCTCCGCCTTTTCGATTCTTTCCTGAGAAGATTTCAACAAGGCAAAAGTTGACGCCCCAACCTCAGATTTGCGAATCGTACCATCCGAAGTTTCCAAAACTTCATCGCTCTCCACCGCTTTTTCAATAAGCGATTGGCGAGAGTCCGAATCCATTTTGAGAAAATCAGCGCGGGGTTGATCTTCCAACTTTTCCAAATGCTCTTTTTCCGCATCGCTCATCTTCGCCAGGATTTTCAGTTCTTCAACACCTGCATCTCCCAACGCCTTTTCCACCGCTTCCCCAACCATTTTATCCACGGCAGACTGGTCGAATGTCTTTGCTGTTTGTTCTTCGGACATATCAACGTCCTCCTTATGTAATTTTCCGCCGTGCGTCTCATTAGCGGATTTTTTAGTGCTCAACTTAATTTGGCCGATCTCCTTTTTCAAACGAATAGCAAACTCACCCACACAGTCTTTCAAAGCTGCTATTTTATCTTTGACCGTCCCATCCTGTAATACCTGCCTAAAAGACAATTGTAGCGCCTCAGAATAATCCCACATGGGACGCATCATTGTGCGCACTTGTTCCTCTAGCTCAACCGCGTCCAAAACATCATTAAATTGGCCCTTTGCCAAATCCGCCTCTTCCGCAAACTTGAACAGGGTCACATGTGCGTCTGGATTTGCGGGATTCATAACCATACTGACTTCGTTAACTGTAAGATCCTCCAAAGCCATCGGTTTCTTTTCTTTGTCCGGCATGGTTTTCACCTCGTCTCTTCATAAGCTACACGACGCGCTGTACCACCTATACTAAATGATGGATACTCGCCCATTTTAATTTTTTTCCACACATCTTCATCAGTAATCCTAAAACCACCGTACCACCCAACAAACCCCAAATCAATTCCTAAAGATTCTTGCTTTTCCTTAGTAAATACAATCGATTCTACTAATTGGCCCACATTCATGCGTGTATGATTGTCGCCAGCCATACGAGCTTTCAATACAAAATCATAAGCTGCTTTTTCTAACGTCGATTCTGAAATAATATCCCCGTGTTTGTCTACCACAGACACGCCGTTCTCTTCAACAATCGAGAACCAACCAAACACCAAATGTTCTTCTTCGTCTAATTTGTGAATGGGCTTAAACGCAAGTCGAGAATAGTCCATTATATTTCCTTCTCTGGATAATCGTAAATTAAAAGACACCGGCATTGAATTGTATTTGACGCCGAACCTGCCGGATCTCTAGGATACATCAACAACCCTAATGAAGTCTTAAACGGCTCTTGAATGCGGACCCCGCCAAGATTCATAGATGGAATTCGGCGATGTTCGGCGCGGGTCCGCTCATCCTTCGTATATATCCAAAAACGACGCACTTCTTTATCAATCTTTCCTGCATCATCCGCTTGTTTCAGAGATTCAAATTCACCCATACTGATAGCTCGCAAAGCTTCTGTTCGAGCAATTACCTCTGAACGATATTTGAGAAACCGTTGGCGGTATCGATTCGCCATATTGTCTATTTGAGCCGAAGTTAATTTCTTCTTCCCCGCCACAGATTGGCGCACAGTAGAATCGAATCTTTTATCCCGCAATCTAGCCTGCAACGCCCTTTTGTCCTTTTGAATCAACATTTTCCTATAATTGCGTACTGCTTGTTCTTGTTGCGCCGTTAATCCTAACGTATCTCGAAAATCACGAGCCACCCTACGGGGATTATTTCCCGCAATTATATTTGCTCGAATGTTTTGAACGATTGCCTGACGAGTGGATGCGCCAATTTCTCTAACCAAAGACGCATTATGTGCTGAAACAACAGAAGATACGGAAGGATCTAAAACATTAAACGCATAAGGAGCAACCAAAGCGCCGTTGGGCAAGAGACCTATACTAATACGGCCACTTTCGGACACCGCCGCGTTTAATTCTGGAACTATATCACTGGCTATCTGGTCATTCATGGTGTTTAGCAAAGCCAATACTGTGCTAACGCCTCCAGTCGTAAGTAATTCCTCAATCTGCTTCAAAGTCCATTGACTCTTTATGTTGCTAAAGGCCGCCTGAAGAGCCGTTGCAATTCGTGGCTCAAATTTAGCGGCAATAAAATTAACCCGTTGGCGAACACTAGGCATCACTCACTTCCGTACCCAATCCTGCTTTTCTTCCTAAATCAGCCACTTCTGCCTCAACTTCGGCTAGAGATTTAGCTTCTTCCCCCTTTTCGGGGAATTTTGCCGCTTGCCGCAATCGATGTTCTAATTTATCATCCGGGAATAACGGCATTCCCGCACCGGCCAATCTTTCCACAAACTCGCCCAATTCTTCTAAATCTTCTGGAGAAGCCGGACCGGGATAAACACCGGGCATTTCCTCTTGTGGGAAGTTATTTATTTCCCACAAAGTAGAAATCAGCCGACGATTCAAAACAGAAGCGACTCCGTTTAACCAACCTTCTATGGTCTTCTGAAAAACACCCAATTTCGTCTTACTAAGCGCATAACTCCCGCGCTCAGCGCCCCCCATCATAATAAAATCAGCCACAACAGTACGGGCAATATCGAATTGGTATCGTTTTACCGCTTTATCTGTATCGATGGCGCGAGAGCCATTCGTAGAAACAAGTTCCAGCCGAACTTTCGGAACATTGGTATATGTCCCATCTTGGTTAATGAACGGATCTGAAGGAAGTACCGCGCCCCCTTGTTCGTTAAACTTAACATCCCGCACCAGTTGTATATAACTCTCTTTCGCAGCAATATCCGTTTCATCTGTAGAAGCGAATAATTCTTGGGGAATATAAACTACCGGAAGGCCGTTCAACTCTCGTTCGACTGCGATGGCCTCAATTTCCTGGATATTTTTTAAGAAGTACCAAGATCGATAAGCATTACGTAAGATGCTACGGCCTTCCGGTGAGTTTTTATTTCGATGCGTACGAAACAGTAAAGCGCGATCATACGGAATGAGTACAGTTTTTCCAAAATTCGGGGAGTACTGCCACATACCTAATAATTCGCCTTCATCAGACATTTCCCACTTATTTAATGTTTCTTGTCCACGAATAGACAATTTACGCAATCCAATAGTCCCGTCATCAAACATAGATCGAAACATAGGACTCGTATATTTTGGGCCTTTGCGTAGTTTGTATACGATCTCAAAATAACTCCACCCATAAACAAGCATGGACATGACATCTGCAATAAAATCTTCCCAGCTCGTCTCCATATCAGCAAAAAATACCCCCTCTAGCCACTCAACCCCTGAGAAAGATTGGGTGGAAGAGGGGGATATTCCAGCAGTACGGGAGGTTGAGGGATTCGTAAATTCCGAAGATTCTTGACTATCCCTAACAGACCACTTGACAGATCGAATCACCATTTCAATGGCGTGTAGAATAGATCCTATAATAGAATCATTCTCTGACATCTGCCGGTATATTTTGCGGCCCCGACTTCCGCGAAGATTGGGGATAAACTCCTCATAGACATACCCACTATTTATTTTTGCGCCCTCAACGCCTACCTCACTATGCACTGACCATCGTGGACGTTTTGTGGGCGTAGAAACCGCTTTTCCAAGATTCGCCATAATATACTCGTCTCAAACATTTGTCATTCCACGTTGTATTCCACCAGATTCTAGCGTAATCCCAAACCCAATACCACCCCTTTTTTTATATTTTTTTCCCGTGGTAGATTCTGAGTCATCTTTTTGCCCTCCAGCAATGCTGATTGGCCCAGACACTTTATTGTCGTGAACGTGGTTCAAAAGAGAGTGGAATGCGCGGCTACAAGCATCAATTTGATCGGAAAATTCCCCATTTGGAAATAAACGCGCCTCCATCAAAAAATCATCATTCCACGGCCCTTCAACAAGATAAACGCACCCCATTTCAACCTGAGCACTAAGCGCCATCGCTCGTTCGACTTTGGAACCGCTCTCCAGAGAGCTGTGAGCGTTATACCCCGCCAATTTCTTAATTAACTGCCTAACCTGATATTTTCCTGCTTGTCCTGGATCTTGTGGCATGTCAATCATTACGGACGTTCCATCCGCCTCAGCCATCGCTCTAAGTGTCGATTCCATCTTGAATGGAGTGCCGCGAAACCGTTTAATATGCTCAATGTAGTAGTTTCCTTCGCAACATCGCTTAATCCGAACGCCCGCAGTCCACGCTGAGCCGTCTTCTTCCGAACCCGCAAAGTCCCACCCGCGAACTACATACCCCGCAGAAGGGACTTCCCGATGGTTTATGATTTGGAACCATTCAGGCCGAAACATATTTCCTTGCGCCTGAATCTCCCAGTTACCGTCTAACAGTTGAGCACGGGTCACATGGTCTAATTGCTCCATGCTCACGCGATATTCGTCTTGATCCAAATAAGGGTTGTCCTCAAGTTTCGCCGAAATGAACACGGCCCCGTCTTTTCGAGTCATAGGATCTACATATCTTCGTTTTACCCAAGAACCACGAGCTATTTGTTCTGCGGCTGGAGGATTGGAAGCACATCGGAGCCGTATAGGGACGGGTAAATCCGATTTTCGCCGCATCCGGCTAAACATATACTCAACTTGATTTCCACGAATCGCCACGCATTCATCTACGCCCACAAAATGGTAAGCCGCCGACTGGTAATTGAAATGGTCCTTCGGACCGTCTAAATAACCAAATGCTAAAGTACTTTTCCCCCCACCCTCACATGGGAATGTCCATTCCCGTGAATCTCCATTCCAATGCGCATCCGTATTGTGTAACCACTCCTGAGACCTGGAAATCAAACTATCCGCTTTATTCAAATTTTGGAAAGTATCTCTAAGAAGCAAAGCAGAATATCCTGGAACATCAACGTACTGAAGCGCCGCCATGAGCAAAGCGTCACTATTATGGGTCACAGTAAAATCATCTACAATATATAATCCGTTAGGGTGATTCACCGTTATGCAGCGCATTTCTTCCTTTTGCGGCAGCTTCTCAATAGATTCAATGCGCTTGTACATAATACAGTCATGCCGACTTTTAGCTCTTTTCTTCTTGCGCCGCAACCCAAATAATTTACCGGGTTTGCGATGTTTTATATAAAGTTCATAGTGATCTTGACAAGGAATGGAAACCCAAAGCCCTTCTTTGTCTTTATACTGAGACACATGCGGGCCGGTCATTGTAACAACAGCGCCCAAAGAACGGAGAACAAACGTCATATCTTCCGCCAATCTAGGATTCACAGTGGTAAAATAAATCTGACCATGTTTATCAACATACCCATCCGTATCCATAAGCCCCTTAACAAAAGCGTACCTATCTTTAATGGAGAAATACTTGTAGTACTCCGGGATAAATTTCGTAGAGCTGTCTGTACCAAGCAATCCATATTGAGACAAAAGATGTTCCAGGTTTACCTGATTTCCCCCAATAATACGGCACACAAGCACGTCGGTTCCCTTTTTGTCGTCCACACGCAATTCCGCACTATCCAAACTTGAAATCGCACGAGTAACTATTTCCCAATCGTCCTTATGGCAGGTTATGCTTAAAGGAGAAGTCCCAGTAACACAACCATCTCCCAAAAGAACACCTAATAAATAAGGATCAATAAGTGGTATTTGCCCATATTCACATTTAGTCGTTCTATTAAACGGAATTTCTTGATTTGTTAAAATTAACGGATTGTGCCCACGATCCAGCCAATCGATAAGCGCCGCAGTCGTTACAATTTGTGCGCTTTTCTCCCCACCTGTCCGCTTATTTTTTATTTTTCGAGATCCATTCGCCTTCCACGCCAACCAACGATGTTCATCATTGCAAACAAAGGAAGTCCCATCGTGAAAAGATATTTTATAGGAATCAAATAACGAAATAGGATGGAGTTGAATTATCTTGGAAACGGAGCCGTCAGGATTTGATACAGCATCCCCTACTTTAAGATCCCGCAATTCCCGAAACCCAAAAGGCGTACAAACTTTCGACTTCAATGGAGATGCTTTCCCGCCGCCGCACGCGCCTCCGAAAAAAGCATCTAAACAATTTAAAAGAAGAAAAGCCTGTTGCTTTGGAGTAGGCGTGTGGGGGATGTAGGGGGTTAACCTAGGCATCAGTTCCCGGCCTAGTTCCGGGTGGTCTTCCGCGTAGGCCAAAAGAGGGTCTTTTTCTTCTCGATCCCCCACACACCTATCTCTTACTTCGTCAATGGACATAAAGACAATTCCCCCTTTCTACACCATTACGCTACATCATAAACACAAAAGAACAAAAGTAAACCCTGTAATTAAAAAATAAATATCCGCTTCATTAACGAAGACACATATACTTCCTTACGCATGAAAAAAAACAATTAAAGAAAGTAAAGCATAACCATTATTCCCACAGCTTAAAAAATCCTACCGGCATATAGACAATCCAAAGCCCTATATATTATTCTGCTACCAAAAACTATATGGCGCATGAAGTACCAAAGATTTAAGAACAATAGGGATATAATATTAAGAGAACGCATACCGGACTCATATAGAAGAATTCTTTTTAAATATTCTGACTTATTAATGGGGGGAAATACGTATATGAAATAGCTTAAAAAATACCGGCATATATATGATATTGAATATGAAAAACATCGGAAAGCTAAAAAAAACAGAGGTTGGATGGAAGGTGACATTGATCGATTAAGACTTGAATTTACGGCTTCTTGTTCACAACTTGATACTATTTTCCCTAGATCAAAAACTCTCAACGATTTTATCGATAACCCAAAACTCGGAAAATATTTTTCAAATAAATTCGCATTCTTTAACGCAAAGAAATCCTCAAAACATCTCCCACAAGAACACGAACGATATAGATCATTCCAAGAAGAATTTATGAAGGCTAGAGTAATTAATGGGGACACTGTATACCAGCAGAGAGAGAAATCAACCTGCTTTTCTTCAATCGAGAAATATTTGAAGGATGTTACAGAATGGTTTGATTTATCTTGGAATAATCCCGATATACCGAAGCCTAGTTGGAATCGGGATTACTGAAATCTGAATCATGGAGTAATAATAAAGTGGCTGGAAAACTGTTTATTTTTGTGATTTTTCAAAGGAATCTGCAAGTGGATTTCCACCATTTTATCAGGTTCTTATCTTGTGGACCTATACTATATCACAAAGGTTTATAGATTTGGGTACATAAATGGGTATTCTGGTAGAAAGATGGGGTGTGATTTACTGGTTTATATTTTACCTATTAATCTCCTATTTATCCTTCTTAGAATCATTCTCCTATAGTAAAAAAAGTCCCTAAAAATAAAAAATACCAGTGAGTGGTTAAGCGCCCAACAAACCAACCCCCCCCCTTGGGTTTTTCTCCTTCTGAGTATTCTATTATATAATGGAATACTTATATAAGTATTCCATTATATAATAGAATAGTTATATTTATCAGCGACTATGGGCATAGTTGGTAGGTGTGGGAATGCGGGTGTGAGGGGGGGATCAAGTATCTATATAGATACTGTGGGTGTGAGAGGCTGTGCACCCCAGTTTTCCCTCACTTCCTTTACTTATTCATCCTAGCCCCATATAGCTCTATTATGGGGGAAGATTCAATCCGCATTTTTTGCAGTCTGTACTATCTCCGCCTCTTGGATCGTATCATCTAGTACGCCGCTATTTTTCAGAACCGACAATACGCTGGCTATTCTTTGTGGGGATTCTTGAAGTTCTTTTTTTATTACTTCCAGCCGTAGCGTCTCGGTATTTATATTAATGGTTTTGGTCTCTCGTTTTTCGGACCATCGATCAGGATTCCTATTTGTCAAATATAATTTAGCTGCCGCAACGTCCGGCGGGATAAATACATTCTTACTACGTTTATCGTCCCCGATTATCTCTAATTCTCCGGTCATTTTATTTCGTTCACGTCTGACATGTTTTTCTATTTGGTCGTATTCATACCCGGTAGCTCTGTTGAGTAATGCATTTTCGACTACTTCCACGTCAAATTTATCTCTTCCTATTTTCACAGCTTTCTTGAATTTCGGGTAAGTTAAGCACCAGTATTCAATCGTGCGTCTGGAAACGCCGAATACATCTCCTAGAGATTCATAGGTCAGGCCTAGTCTGGAAAGTAGTCTATATGCAAGCTTGGGGTGTACATTTTCATCATATACGCGCCTTCCGGATCCGGCGAGGCCTTCATATCCATTGGCAACTAGATATGCCTGAATGTTGGGGTCAACGAATGCTTTTTTATTTCTCTGTTTATCTCTGATTTTTATTGCCTGGTTTCGTTTTTTCTTTTTTTTAGACATGATATTCAGTCCTTTCGGTGTATAAGGTTTTCCTTATATAAAGACTTCCATATATAAAGCTTTTGGTTCGAAAAAAACACGGCCATACGTTGACTGTACGGGATCTTATTTGTTTTTTAATGCCATAGGTCAAGTCGAAAGTAAAGTCGCTTATAATCGATTTATGGCCGTTTTCTGTATTTTTTAGTATATACGGTTTTTTTAGAATTGAAACAGGCAATTTTATTTTTTATTTTGCCCATAAAAAGTAGGACATATATGCTGTAAGTAATTGATTTATTTTAGCTTACGAAAAAAGGAAGAAAAGGCAACATAAGTACTTGATTCTACTAAAGATAGACGTAAGTACTTTGATTTTATTGAACTTAGGTGCGTTCATATTACTAAAAAAGGCCGTTTTTGCATGTTTTTGACTTTTGATCTGGTTTTAGGGTAAAAAAACCGTGATTTTGAGGTATTTTCCTTGTTTTTTTTCTTTTTTTGTCTTTTTTCTTTTTTTTGCTTGACATTCTTCGATTAATCGGCTATACTATATGTATGGTTTAATTGAAAAGCCAAAAAATACGCAAGGGAGAAATATCATGATCGAAGAAAAAAATATGGAGAAATTTTGCGCGGAATTTCCGGAAGAAGATGCAAGATATTTTCAGGAATGCGCATCTTGCGGCGAGATTTTTAATCTTGACTTCATGGATGATGGGGATTGCCCTGATTGCTCCGAAAGGAAAGAAAAAGATATAATCGTGGAAGCTATTTTTGATTATCTTCGGGAAAATGATCTGGGGATTCAATTCAGCCACCCACGCGATTTTGCCAACGAATTTAACGCATGGCCAGCCAGCCATGCCGA
>Ga0114918_10003057_pt1 | contig 14837 bp, 15 predicted proteins | sample LantaG_FD_87015 | JGI IMG/M metagenome (GOLD analysis project Ga0114918, IMG submission 87015) | Deep subsurface microbial communities from Baltic Sea to uncover new lineages of life (NeLLi) - Landsort_02402 metaG | ecosystem: Environmental > Aquatic > Marine > Oceanic > Sediment | place...
ACACACACACACACACACACACACACACACACACACACACGCACCACACATCCTCCCGCCGCCGCCGAATCTCCCCTCTCTCTGTCTCTCCCTCCCTCTTTCTACTTGTACACGCCCTGCAGCAGGTGGCGCGCCGCAAAGCCGGCCGCACAGCAGGCCGCCTGCAGGCCGAGCAGCTCCGCGCACAAGCGGCGTTCCGTCAGCGGGCCTCGCACGCGGAGCGCCAGGTTGACCAGGTTCCAGTTGGGCGTCGCGTGCAGGAGCCCCGTGGCCGGGTCCAGGGTGGGCAGCCGGTGGCGGGGGCAGGGCACCAGCTTGAACAGCTGGGGCAGGGAGTAGGCGAAGTTGAAGACTTGCGGGATGAGGAAGATGAGTAAAGTCTCCGAAAAGTGGCCCAGGATGCCCGCCACGGCCAGGGCCATGCCCGCGAAGTAGGTGTACGTGTCCCCCACGAAGACGGCCGCGGGAAACCAGTTGTGCCAGAGCAGGCCCAGGGAGGTGGCGGCTAAGGGCAGCATGAGGTAGAGCGAGAAGAGGTGGCCGTCCACGGAAGCGCGGAGGGAGGCCGCCGCGGCCGGGTCGGCGACCGCGGCGGCGAACAGCCCGCCACTCTTGGCTGCCGCCGCCGCCGCCGCCGCCGCCAGCCGGTCTGTCCCGCTCCGAATCGCCAGCAGGTTGTGACAGGCTACGGCGGCCGCGATGACGACGGTCTGGCCGACTTCCAGCCCATTCACGCCCGCCAGGATGTTGATGGCGTTGGAGCAAAAGACGACCAAGGCCACCATATACGCCTTGTACAGGGCGCCTAGCTCTAGGTAGGAAGGTAAAGATAGGAGGGACCGTAAAGGCTTGGGCACGGCGATGCCCGTCCCGCCGCCGTAGGCGACCACCAGGGGCAGGGAGGCCAGGACGGGCAGGACCAGCTTCACCCGCCAGGGGATGTCCAGCACGTCGTCGGCGAAACCCAAAAAGGCCGCGCACGCGATGGCGGCAAGGGCGGCGTTGTAGTCGACCAGCCAGGCCTCGCTTGCGGTCGCCGTCCCGCCCAGGGCGCCGCCGTGGTGGGCGTGCTGGAAGAGGGCGATGCACACCAGGAAGACGGAGGCGGGGGCCAGGCCCAGGGCTTCCGGGATGGGGAGCAGGCCGCCGGGGGTGCCTATTGTTGGGGAGAGGTAAGAGGGAAGGTCGAGGATGGGGAAAACGCGCCGCGCTCGCGGGCCGATGGGAGTTCTCTCTTGCTCTCTTGCTCCCCGTGCTGCGACCGCCTCCGCCCCTCGTACCCCCCACTCTCTTATTACCTTTCTTGTTGATGTCCATGCCCGACAGCCCCGCCGCGGCGGTACGGCGGGCGATGATGGGGACGGCCGCCCGGGTGAGGAGAAAACCGGCGCCGGACATGAGCGCGGACGCGGCGACTGCCCACCGGATGGCCGGGTCGCCCACGGTCAGGGCCGGCCACAGGGCGGTGGCCGTGGCGGCCAGCGCCATGAGCGAGACCTGGGCGTGCTTGGACTGGAGGATAGCGAGGGCGGAGGAGGAGGGTGCCGCGCCGCCGCGCGCTCGTGCCGATGCGGTGGCGCGGGCGGCGCCGCCGCTGCGGCGCGGAGGCATGGAGGTTGAAGCGATGAACTCGGTGGGTGGGCGGTGTCAGCGAGGACGCCCGGGATCTCTCGCTCTGTGGTCTACGCGTGCGTGCGGGCGCGCGGACCGAGGCGCGCGGAGCTGCAACTGTGAAATGTGTCGCGCGCGCGCTCGTTTCCGAAACGGAGAGAGAGACTCCGGACCTGTGACTGTCGGGCTCTTCACTTCTCTTCACCTCTCCACGGCTCGCTCGCGCCCGGTCGCTTGCCCGCACGCACGCGCACGCCGGCTCGCTCGCTTGAGCCTCCCTCCTCAGCAGCACACAAATACACAAGCGAGCCCCAAACTTCAAAACCATGGCACGCGGGGGCCGGGCCGGCCCCTCAACGAATGCGGCGGCCGACGCCACCGACGCCCACCTCCCGCTCGCGCCCGACGGCCTGCCCGACGCCGTCCGCCGCCAGCACACGCACGTGACATGCGGGGCGGACGCCAACTTTAATGTAAGAGCGATTATGAGAGAGAGAGCGGGTGCCGGCCCGCGAGAAAGAGAGAGCAAGAGACGGCCGCCGACTGGCCGCCGCGGCACCCCCCTTCTAGCCACCCCTCATCTCTCCTCTCTCTTCCCATTCTTAGACCGCCACCGTGACCGCCGCCAACGCGTACATGGCCCTAGGCATCGACAACGCGTGGGATGAGGCCTCCTTCAAGGAGCGTCTGGGCATCCGGGTCACGGGCCCCGTGGCGGGCGCCAAGGGCGCGCCCCCCGACGCGGCCGACACGCTCCACTTCGACCTGGTCGGCGCGGACGCGGCCCTGGCGAACGCGCTGCGCCGGGTCATGCTGTCGGACGCTCCCAGTGTGGCCATCGAGTCCGTCTTCATCGTGAACAACACATCCATCATGCCCTGCGAGATCCTGGCGCACCGGCTGGGCCTGGTGCCGCTCGCGCTGGACCCCGCCCTGCTCGTCCCGCGCTCGTCCGCGACGGGTATCCCGCCCGGGGAGGGCGCCCCGCCGGGCGCGCCGCCGCCGGGGCAGCCCTCCCCCGCCTCGGAAGCCAACACTGTCGTCTTCCGCCTGCACGTCAAGTGCGAGCGCCAGGCGGACGGGTCTGTGACGGGTGACCGCGTCACCAGCGGCGACCTGAGGTGGGCTCCCGGGGGGTCCGCCATGCCGGGCGAGACGGGGTGCGTGTTTGAGGGCTCCCAGGCGGCGCGGTTTGGCCCCGCGGGCGCGGCGCCCGTGCAGGCCGACATCCTCCTGGTCAAGCTGCGCCCGGGGCAGGAGGTGGAGCTGGAGGCACACGCGGTCGTTGGGGCCGGGTCCGTCCATGCTAAGTGGTCGCCCGTCTCCACCGCCTGGTACCGCCTCCACCCGGAGGTCTTTCTCCGCCCGGGCGCCATCACTGGCCCGTCCGCGGACGCGCTGGCGGCGGAACTGCCGGGCCTGGTCAAGGTGGTGGGGTCCGGGCCGGCCCGGGCGGCCGCCCTGGCCGCCCCCGCCCGGGGCAATGAGGCGCTGCTCGAGAAAGCGCGCCGCCTGAGCGGGGAGGCCCCGTACGCGGGCGGCGCCCTGGAGGTCGCCCGCGCGAAAGACCACTTCATCTTCGCGGTCGAGTCCGCGGGCTGCCTGCCGCCCGAGGCCATCGTCTCCCGGTCCCTGGACATCTTGGAGCGCAAGTGCGACCGCCTGCTGGAGCGGCTGTGAGAGGGCGACATGAAAAATGGAGAGAGAAGGGAGAGGGTCAGGAGGGGTGGGGTGGGGTGTAAATGGTCTCTCAAAGCGTTGTTTTCACTCTCTCGCGCGGCCTTTCCTCACACGTACACGCACACGCACGCACACCATGCGCTTCGCCCTGGCCGGACCCACCCAGCTGACGTGCCGCGCGCACAAGCAGCGCGTCGCGTCAGGCGCAGCGCGGCGGCTAGGCGCTCGCTCGCTCGCGCCCGCCATCGCTCGGCCTGCCCGCCGCGGCCCGGCCGCGCCACGGGCCGCCGAGCCGGCGCCGCCTGGCAGTGAGGGGCCAACACCGTCGACGACGACTTCACAGGGCGCCCGGGCGGACGATGTGCGTGTTGTGGAGAGAGAGAGAGGGACGGAGCAAGAGGCACGCATGGCGCTCTCTCGACCTTAATCTTCATCATCCCTCTTTCCCTCTTTCCCTAGGTCCTCCCCGACTCCCTGCTGGACGCCCTGGTCCAGGCCTCCGAGGCCACGCACCGGGCCATCCAGGACGGGTGCGGCCGCACCCTGGTCGAGCTCCTCCTCCCCGAATTCTGGGACTCCAACAGAGGCGCCGTCTTTGCCGAGGAGGGCGACCAGCAGCGCTTCTGGAAGCTGACCCGGCGCTTCGCGGACGAGTTGGTGTCGTGCGCGGGCTCTCCACGCATCGTGGCCCTGTACCCGGACGCGGGCGTGGCGGCCATGCTGCGCAACCAGTGGCCGGACGCGGGCTTTGAGATCGCGGGTGTGGGCGACCCGCGCGCGCGCGCGGCCTGTTCGCCGGGGGACGGCGCGGCCGAGGTCGTCATCCTGGCCGCGCCCGACCCGCCCGCCCTGAAGGCCGCCTCGGCCGCCGCCAGCTCCGCCGCGGCGGCCGGCATCCCGCTCGTCATGTTCAACCCCCGCCTCGTCTCGGGCGACGTCGGCATCGGCCTCAACGTGCGCCGTCTGCGGGAGGATTTCTTGGGCTCCTTCACCGTCACCTACGCCCTCCGTCCCGTCGGCGACGTGGGCACCGTCTTCCGCCGGTACCCGGCGCCCTGGCAGGTCTTCTACGCGGACCCGGCCAGCCCGGGGCGGTACCTGCTGGTCGCGGAGCGGTCCTCACCGCCCGCGGGTGAGGCCCTGGATCGCATTTTTGATGAGGCGGCCAGCGGTGGGGGTGGGGGTGGGGGAGGGGGTGGAGAGGACGGGGAGGGTGGCGAGGGCGGTGGCGGTGGCGGCGGCGGCCTGCTGTCCTCCATTGGGAGCACCATCCGGTCGCTGCAGCGCTTTGCCCGCCAGCTGAGCCAGTGATGAAAGGGAGGAGGGAGAGAGAGAGAGACGGAGGGAGGGAGGGCGGAGGGAGTTGGTGAGCCGAAGCAGGGTGAGCACGAGCGTGTGTCTAATGAGTGAGGCGTTTTTGAGAAAGACGCCGTTTTTGAGCAGGGGGGAGTGAAACGACTCTAGTGGGAGTGCGAGAGGGCGCGTCTCACACTCATCGCTTGCCTGAGGTCAGGGCAGGAGGCAGCTCTCCCTCCGAGCGCGCGCGGCGCGGCTGTTCCTCGCCGGGAGAAGGGTGGAGAGGGCTACCACGAGAAGGGTTGGGGTCTCATCACACGAACACCAAACGCTCCACCGCCCCCTGCACAGCGAACGACGCGTCCGACACGCCCCACCCCAGCACCGCGTAGCTGACGAACCGGGTGGTGATGCTGACGTCCCAAGGCCGGCCCTTGGCGTCCACCGGGATGCCAGGGCCGCCGCCGCCGCCGTTTTCTCTGCCCTCCTGCTCCACCAGCGAGTGCAGGGGCGGCTGCCACAGGCGGCGCAGGGCGAGCGGGACGGCCCGGTAGGCGAGGGGGACACCCAAGGCCGCCACCGCCTTGGCGGCCACGTGCACCACCCCCACCGTCGCAAAGCCGCAGGCCAGGCGCAGGGCGGCGGCGGCGGCTACCGCGGCCGGCCCCTTTCCCCAGGGCAGGCTGCCCGCCCCGCCCCTCACCAGGTGCGCCCCGCCCGACCGCCACACGCCGATCGCCACGCCCGTGCAGGCGCCCAGGAAGGTGGCGGACGCTTCGTAAGAGGGCGTGTGGACCAGCGGGCGCGGGTGCAGGCGCAGCAGGAGGGCGCACGTCGCGGCGTGGGATGCCAGGACGGCCGCCCCCGTCGTGGCTGGCGAAATCAAGAAGGCTTCGTGCGGCTCGTCAAAGGCGGTCCAGGCCGAGAAGACGGCCACGCCCGCGACCAGGCCCGCGCCCACGTCGATGGGCGTGTGCATGCCCGCATACATGCGGGCGACCGCGACGATGGACGTGAGCAGGGCGGCGGCTCCGTAGGCGAGTGCTGGCGCAGCGGTTGGGGCGGCCGCGGCCGCGCCCCGCCCGCCGGCCGTGTGGCCCAGCCAGTAGTGCGCCGCGTACAGCAGCATGACCGCCGTGTTCATGACGTGCGAGGAGGGGAGGCCGTACTCCCGGGCGGAGACGGCTTCGGAGGCGGCGTCGCTGCAGGAGGTGATGATGGAGGGAGCGTGCGCTTTCAGGACGGGCGCGGACGCGGAGCGGCGGGGCGGGCGGCGGGGGGGAGGAGAGGGGGAGGGGCCGCGGCGGTGGCGCCGCCGGCGCGGCCCCTCATCCCCATCCTCAACCCCCGCCACCAGCCCCAGCGGCCTGGGCGCGCACACCAGGTCCTTCAGCGCGTTACCGACGTACAGCGCGGCGCCCAGCGCGAAGGACAGGCGGGCGCCCAGGCGGGGCGACCCGCACCACTGCAGGGCCGGCAGGGCGGCCACGTAGAAGGGCACCGACACCGTCGCGGACGCGGCTGAAAAAAAGGCGGTCAGGCCGGGCGTGCGGCGGGCTTGGATCCAGGCGACGATGGCCAGGCCGGACCGCACGCGGGCGGTGACGGCCGGGCGGACGAGCGCGCGCATGGGCGAGTGGAGCGGGGGCAGGCAGAACAGGGCGACCAGCAGGGCCAGCGAGGTCGCGGAGGCGGCCGTGAAGTGCGGGTGGGTCAAGCCCAGGGGAGAGATGGGGTCCAGGGACGTCATGGCGAGGCTGCTGCGGCCGCTGCCGCCTCCCCAGCGTCTAGGCCGGCCACGAAGGCGGCCCAGGCGGCGGCCGGGTTGGGGGCGTCCCAGACAGCGCCCAGGGCTGCGCCGCCGCTGAAGCCCAGGCCCGAGACCAGGCGGGCGGTGTCCGGGGTGAGGCCGCCCAGGGCGACCACAGGTAACGCTGGCGGGCGGACCGCGAATTCTGCCGCCACCAGGTCGAGGCTCAGGTCGGGCCCGGGCGCGTGGGCGGCGCCCTTGGAGACGGAAGGCCAGATGGGGGAGAGGAAGACGTACGAGTAAGGAGGGGGGGAGGCGTCTCCCTCTCTGCCTGTCTCTCCCAGCCGCGGCACGGCGTCCAGGGAGTGCAGGGAGGCTGACAGGGATGTCACGCCCGGTGGGCGAGTGACGGGGCCGGCCGCGCGGAGGGTCTCCGTGTAGTGGACGCCCTGGGAGGGAATGAATGGGAGAGAGACATGATGAGAGGAGGTCGAGGCGGCCAGGGATGCACGCGTTTTCTGCGCCAGGCGAACGGCACGCCTCTCGCCTCTCTCTCTCTCTTTCTCTCTCTACTAATCCCCCATACCTTCAGCCCCAGCTCCCCCGCTAGTTCGTGGTGGCTGTGCAGGACGACGCGAGCCCGGACGGCTAGGTCCAGGGCGCGCACGTACGCGTCAAGCTGCGCCCGCGACAGGCCTGGCTTGCGCACGTGGATGGACGCCGGCGGGCGGGGCGCGGCCGTGCTGGCGGCGCACAGGGAGGCGAGCGTAGAGGCCTCGCCCGGGACGGTGGTGGGCGGGGTCAGGAGGATGGCGAGCGGCGGCATTCACAAGCACGGGACGCGGCCGAAAGCGGCTTTGATGAGAGAAGAACGCAACCGCACCTCCCCCCCACCTCCCCCGCACTTGCTCATTTTCGACGCCGCGCCACAGCAGGGAGCCCACCCACCCGAGCCTCCCGCACCTCTCTCTGCTGCCATGCTCTGCCTAACAACCCCCTCCAGATCCCCGGCCGGTCGGCTGGCGGCTCCCCCTCCTCCCGCATACTCCCCACCCACCCATCGCTCGCTGATGCCGGCCCGCCGCTGCCGTGCCCACCCGGCCCCTCGAGCCTCTCCCAGAGACACCGCTCCCTCCGGCCTGGACCCGGTCTCTTCGGCCGAGGACGAGGCCAACAAGAAGCGGTGGCAGGAGTCCGGGGGTGGCACGGTAAGAGAGGCATGGGAGAGAGGGGTGCGTGCTGCCGCCTGCCGCCGCCGCCGCTCCATTCGTTCTCCCGCGCGCGCGCCGCTCAACCTCTCCCACCATTCTCTCTCTCATCTCCTCAGGGCTCCGCCGACCAGTGGCGGTGGACGCTCAACTGGGACGAGATCGATGCCAACATTGTGGTGGGGTCCTGCCCGCGCACTGCGGCCGACATCGCCACCCTGGCCGGCCCTGACGGCCCCCGCCCCACCGCCATCCTGTGCCTCCAGTCTGACCTGTGCTGGGACGCGCTGTCTATCGAGGGCCCGTCCGTCATCGCGGCCGCCCGGGACGCGCGGATCCTGCACACCCGGGTCGCCGTCCGGGACTTTGACCACGCCGACCAGGCACTGATGCTGCCCGAAGCCGTCCGCCTGCTGGCCACCCTGGTCGCGGCGGGCCACCGCGTATACGTGCACTGCACGGCCGGCATCAACCGCGCGACGCTGACGGTCGTCGGGTACTACACTTTCGTGCGGGGCGCGCCCTTGGGGTCCGCCCTGCGCAAGGTGCGGGGCGCCCGCCCCCAGGCCCACCCCTACGTGGACTGCTGGCGCACCGTGCGAGGGCGGCTGCTGGAGGGGCGGGGCGAGGAGGTGGCCGGGCGGGCGCGCGCCATTTACCATGCCCGCTCAGACCGGGCCTCTTCCTCCGACAGCGACAACGACAACCCGTCGCCCGCTCCCGTGCTGTCTTCGCCGCCCTCCTCCTCATCTCCGTCCGCCTCCCTGCCCTCGCCCATCATGTCGTGGGGCTCCTACGATTCGGACGGGTCGGCCCACGTGGACGACCAGTCGGCCGCGGACTGGGCGGCCGCGGAGATCGCGCTCATTCGGGAAGGGTTCACCCGGTCGGTAGAGTGCAACCTGTCGCTGCTGGCGTCCCTGGAGGCGGTGGAGGCGAGCAAGCGGATGGAGGCGGTGGCGGCGTCCGCGACGGCCGCGGCCGCGGAGGCCGGCCGGGTGGCGGCGGAGGAGGTGAAGATGGCGCGCGCGGAGGTGGCCGCGAGCATGGGCGGCGGCGGTGGGAACGGATCGTCGGCCCTAATGGCGGAGCTGGAGGCGGCACGCATGGAGGTGGCCGCCCTGCGGGTGGCCATGCAGGACGTGCTGATGGCGGTGACGACGGAGGCCGCGTGAGGAGGGAGAGAGAGAGCGCGTGTGTAGTAGGTGGTCTGCCCCGTTGTCCCTGCTGCTGAAACCCATTCTCGTGTCTCATCCTGCGCCAGCCGACGGTCCTCAGCGCCCGCGCGCGCGGGGCACTGGGACACCGGCCCCGCGCACCCTGTGGTTTGCACACGGCGGCCCTCACTACACGGCGGCTGACTCACTTCACTCACTCCTCACGCACCCACTCGCCCTCCTCCTCCTCGCACTCGCGCCCCACCCCTCGCCGCACCAGCACCGGCACCACCTCGGCATTGGCCGCCCGGTACAGCTCCCGCCCCACCGCCTCCAGCAGGTATTGAATGAAGCCGGAGTGGGAGACAGCGAACAGGGCCCGCCCGGCGCGGCCGGCGTCCGCCGTCTCCGCCCAGACCGCGTCCAGGAAAGTTTTGGCCCGGGCGCGGACGTGGGCGGGCGTCTCGCGCGACCGCACGGTCCAGAGCGTGTCGCGCTCTGAGACCAGGCCAAAGGCTGGCGGCGGGCGGCAGGTAGAGGCAGCAGGAGCAGCATCGCCGTCCGCCTCTTCGTCAGGCAGCGGGGGGACCAGGTCGCCCACGACCGGCCAGCCGCCAAACGCGTCAGGCCCGAAAAGGTCCCTCAACCCGGTGTCCACGGTGCAGGGCGGCCGGTTGGGGTGGGTGGACAGGGCCTCATCCCCGTCGCTGTCTGCCTCCCGGTCGGCGGGGGCAAACTCGCCGTCGCCGCCGCTCGCTCCCGCGCGGTCCACGGGGTGGCGCCCGTCGCACGTGTTGATGCCCCACCGCTCGCGCGCCAGCTCCGAGACGGCAAAGGCGGCCGGCGGGACGGCGCCCCCGCCCAGGGCCAGCACCGTCGTGTTAAGGCACCGCCGCAGCGGGCTGGACACGGCCCGTGGGGTGGCGGACGACTCGCCCAGCAGGTCCGCCGTCCGCACCGGCCCCTCCGCCAGCGCCTCTGCCAGGGCACCCGCCTGGCGCGCGCCCGCCGGCGTCAGGGGCGCATCCCACAGCGCCACGTCCCGGTACGTGCACTTCCGCCCGACGGAGGCCACCCACTTGGCCGGCCCCACCCGGGCCTGGACCACGTTGGAGGTGGCCTCGCCGTGGCGGATGAGCAGGAGCAGGCGGCAGGCCTGGCCGCACTCCGCCAGGCGGGCATGGACCGCGGGCCACGGCACGAGCGCGCCAAAGGCCGGGTGCTGGCGCACGCCCGGGGCGAGGCTGTGGCCGGCCTCCTGGGCAAACAGGCCCATATAGGGGGTGGTGTAACAGTGGGGAGGTGGGGCGGGGTCAGAGGCGAACGCGCCGCCGGCCGCAAGGAGGAGTGGGAGGAGCAGGGGCATGGTGAGAGGTCGGGTGCGAGGCGGGTCCTCGCCTGTTCCGTCTCTCTCTCTCTGTCTCTTCCTCTCTGCGCTTGGTCAGGCGCGCTGGACGTGCGTGCGTGTGGGCACGCGCAGACCGGGCCCTGTCTGGCACGGAAAGAGAGAGCCGCACACGCGGACGAACAGAGAAAGGAAGAATGGAGCGAGAGAGCCCTGGCCCTCCCCCCCCCAAACCTCGCTCTCAAAACGCACTCCTGGGCTGTCTCTCTCTACTTTCGCCCAAGAGACGCCCGCTCTACTCCCACACCTTCTTTCCCTCGCTCTTTCCTCACCCTCCTCCTCATGGACACCCACACACTGGGTGACCCCCTGGTGGGCAGCGACAACGAGGGCCAGGTGAGAGACGCGAGACTGAGCTTGCTCTCCCGGCCGCGCGCTCGCTCTCGCTCCATCTTCTCTGACTTGCCGTCGCCTCCACCACCCTCACGCCCTACGCCCGCACAGGCCTACACCACTAACCCCCTGCTGGCTGTCGGCGGGTTGCCTGCCTACGACCCTGTCCAAACCAGTGACGTGGAAGCCCACTCCACCCCCTCGCAAACGCCCCCGCCCCTCACCCCGCACGCGCCCGCCACTCGCTTGGCCGCTATGGCCGTCCTCGCCCACGCCGCCACCTTTTGGGTCCTGTTCCTGGGGCCGGGGCGCCGTGAGGGTGATGTGCGTTGACTCGGAGAGAGACACAGAGAGAGAGGTGGGACGCACGCGTGCTCATGAGGACGCGGACGCAAAACGAATGCCCGCTGCCGGGACGCAGCGCTTCGAAAGAAAAAAAAAACCGCCGACCACGTCAGGCCCCCCCCCTCATCTCTTCCTCCGTCCCTTCTCCACTCACGCAGCCCGCCGCCCAGGCCGCCGCCGCCCTGACCTACGAGGCCACCGCCGGCCTGACCTCCCTCATCCTAGCGGGCCTGTGGGTGTGGTCGCGCCTGGCGGCGGCCCGCCCTTCAACCACCTCAACTTCCCGCTTCTTCTCCATCCCGGTCCTGGCCGCCCTGTTCCTGGCCCAGTGGGGCGCCTTCACCTTCTTGCTGGTGGTGGCCTGCTGCAGCAAGTGAATTGGAGAGCTTGCATGCGCCTTCCCTTAGTGCCCCTCCCCCCCTTCTCGTGAACAACAATCCGTGTCCCCTCTGAACGTATAACATCACTTTTGTTCTCTCACATCTCTTTCATTCTCTCACGCCCGCTTCCGCCCCCTTGCCTTGCTGGCAAAGGGGTCGGTCCCCGCCGCGCGCAGGGCCCAGACGCCGATGGCCAGGGGCATAGCCAGGTAGGGAAAGTAAAAAGCCAGCAGCGTGCGCCGGGTCGCCTCGTCCGTGATGGCCTCGCTCGCACCCAGCTCCGCCAGGATCGGGACCAGCGTAGTCGCGACGGCCATTCCGTACGCGGCGGCGGGCTTGACGATGCGGGCGTCGCCCTTGGCGAACGCCCAGACCGCCACGAAGAAGAAGGGCAGCTGGAGAGCTAGCTCAGACCAGACCAGGGCTTTGAACCAGGGGGGGAGGGTCGCCATCTGTTTTGTGTGTAATGAGATGAGAGAGAGAGGAACGATGAGAAGAAAGGCGGGACGTGAAAAAGGCCCATCACCCGCACAAAGATCGCCTGCGAACTCACCAGGGGGTCGCCGTACGTGTCCAGGTACCAGTCGAAGGCGGACGTCGCCCAGGCCGGGTAGAGGGAGCGGGGGAGGACTGAAGGGGGAGAGAGAGGGGGGGGGGGGTTGAGAGGGGGCGTGAGCAGAATTGGGCGCGCCTGTGCCGGCGAGAGGCGGCGCCCACCCCGGGCCCGCATCCCGATTGGCCTGATTTGCATCGTCCTGGCAAGCTCGCCTGTGCCTCTATGCATGCCGACTGGCCGCGCAGAAGTGCGGGGACCGATTGCACCTGCCCGGGGCCGCGCTCACACGCCGCTCGTCAACCCGCTCTCTCCTCCATCCACCCCCTCTCTCTCCGTCTCTTACCAGCCTGGGAGTCCACAAACAGGGTGACCGGGATGTGGGACAGGAAGAAGGCGAGGGCCACTAGGCTCATGGGCCGGGCGGAGAGGGGGAGGGGCGGCATGGTGTGCGTATGTGGTGGTGCAGGGTGGGGCGAGCGCCTGGGAACGGGGAGTGAGGGAGCCGGCGCCGCGGCCACGTCGGGGGAGCGCGGTGTCGTCTGCCACACGTCTGCCTCTGTCACTCACTCTTCTCGCTCCGCCCGCGCGCTGTGGCACACAGTCCACGCCTCACCCTTTTGACCTGTACTAAGGCTGCCCGTCAAGCTCTCCTCCACATCGCTCTCCCGGGCGCTCCCTCCCGCGCCGCCCCTCCCTCCGAGACCGCGCCTTACCGCAGCGGTCGGGACAAAGGCCGATTTCACGCAACCGGCTCTTGCTCGCCATGGCCTTCCGCGCCCGCGCCGGCGCTGGCTTGCTTCGGAAGCCCAGCCCGATGGGATCCGGTCACACTGGCTTGCCTGGAAGCCGGGTGACGCGGCCGGGCGGGGCATCGTCGCCCCTCCCCGGCCCGGCAGCGCCCCGGGCGCCCGCGCCACCTGCCGCGTCGACGACCGAGGGCCTGGGCGCCCGCTTTGGCAGGGGCATGACCGTGCCCGGCCTGGACTCCCTGCGCGGCCTGGCCGAGGCCGCCATCGGCACCGACACGGACGAGCTGGACATCGAAGTCCGGGACGTCAAGGTATGAGGAGGACGAGGGGGAATGCGAGAGCCGAGCCGAGGGCGGGTGGCTGCGCGCTCGCTCCCGACCCCCGCCTTGCTGTTTCAACCCCCTCTCACGCGAACCCTCTCTTCCTTTCTCCATTCAGGCCGTCTCCTACGTCTCCCGCCGCCGCATGGACGCCGTCGACTTTGACCCGGACGAGGTGGACGAGGAGGGCCTGCCCCTGGTCTACAACGAGGAGCGCATCTCCGCCTTCTGGTCGGCCCGCCTGGGCGAGCTGGCCTCCCGGTGGGGCTCCTTCGCTGCCATCTCCGCGCCCTGGCTGACTCGCCTGGTCTCCTCCGTCGTGCGGGGGACCATGGAGCAGGACCGGGGCTCCCTGGCCCGGGACGCGGTGGACAACCTGGAGAAGCTGGGGCCGACGTGCGTTTTTGGAGAGAGAGGAGAGCAGGGGGTCGGCGACGGGAGGGGTGGGGCCCCCCTAGGGGGCCCCACCCCTCCCGCCGCCCACTTTGGGGGCCGACCCCTGGAGACCCAACTTTCGTGTACGGCCTTGCACGCCCGTTCCCGCCCCACCAGTCGATTGCTAGACGTCCGCTGACCCAACTCCGGGGGTGGGAGGGGTGGGCGGGGTGGGCGGAAGGGAGGAAGGCCGGCGGAGCGGTGGCCGCGCGATTTTCCCAGTTGTGGAGGAGAGGGAGGGAGGTCTGGTTCTTTCAGTCGCGCTCCCCTGCTCACCCTTTCCTCGCACCTCTCTCTCTCCCTGTCCACAGCTACGTCAAGCTGGGCCAGATCCTGTCCATTCGCCCGGACGTCCTGCCGCCGGACGTCATGGTCGAGCTGGCCCGCCTGCAGGACAAGATCAAGCCGTTCTCGACGGTCGAGGCGCGGGCCATCATCGAGGCCGACCTGGGCGCGCCCGTGGACGAGATCTTCTCAGAGTTCACGGCGGAGCCCATTGCCGCGGCGTCCCTGGCGCAGGTACGAGAGAGAGAGAGTGGGCGAGAGTGGAGAAAGCGGGGGGGCCAAGCGGCGCGGAGAGGTGGAAAGGCCCTGGTGAAAAGGCCTCACCCCATCCCCTCTCTTCTCTCTTCTCTCTCTTCACAGGTCTACCGCGCCCGCGTGCGGGCGACGGGCCAGGAGGTGGCGGTCAAGGTGCAGCGGCCGGCCGCCCTGTCCACAATCAGCAAGGTGCGTGGTTGGGTGGTGGGTGTGTCCCCACTAGGGGACGGAGAGGTTGAGGGAGAGGTGGCGCCCGCGACCCGAAAGGGTGCACTCCTCGCGGCTCGCTCGCCCGTCTCTCTCGCCCGCGTCCCCTGCGTCGCGCCTCTCCGCGTCTCCGCCCGCCGCCCGCCTCCGCTCTTGCGCACTAACCCTCACCCGCCTCTCCTCCGCACTCCCCGTCAACCTGCGCAGGATTTGTACGTCCTGCGCCGCGCGGTGGGCGTGTACGAGCGCATCGTGCGCCGGTTCACCGCCCAGACGACGGACTACCAGATCCTGCTGTCCACGTTCGCGGAGGGCCTCTACACAGAGTTGGACTTCCGCAATGAGGCCCTCAACAACGTGCGCATGCAGGAGCTCATGTCCGAGGCTACTTTCGTCCACAGCGACGGCGTGGTCATCCCGCAACCGTTGATCGAGTTGACGTCTCGGTGCGTTTTTTGTTTTTTGGGGGTATGCTTATGCCTGCGCCGCACCGCCTTCCCGGACTTCTTTTTGTCCGCACGCCCGCAGGTGCAATGCGGACGTGTTTGCGACGCTGCTCCTTGGTGCAGCTCCAACGCTTGCCTCGTACTCCACTCACGCCCCCTCTAATCCCCCTCTTCCTCACAGGCGTGTGTTGACCATGGAGTGGATTGAGGGCGTCAAACTGACGACCCTGGCGCCCGAAGAGATCCGCGACCTGGTCAAGATCGGCCAGGAGGCCTTTCTCATCCAACTCCTGGAGGTGCGCGGGTAGTGCGGGGCGTGGGTGCGGAGTTCCGGCGGCTTTGTGGGGAGAGACCCACTTCACCGCACCCCCTTATGTCCGCACCTCACCCCTTTCCCACCTCCGGTTCTCCGCACCTCT
>Ga0114918_10003058_pt1 | contig 14836 bp, 15 predicted proteins | sample LantaG_FD_87015 | JGI IMG/M metagenome (GOLD analysis project Ga0114918, IMG submission 87015) | Deep subsurface microbial communities from Baltic Sea to uncover new lineages of life (NeLLi) - Landsort_02402 metaG | ecosystem: Environmental > Aquatic > Marine > Oceanic > Sediment | place...
AAACTGACCCTGAACATATTTGGTATTTAGATGAGCCTTGCAAAATATTGATTAGTGAGGTAAAAATAATACCTAAAGAAAAAGTGATATATAATAAAAAGCAAGGACTATATATTGTTAAGGATGCTTAATGCACCCTAACGGTTTGGCTATGCACAGTAATTTTAACGATTTAAAAACGAAAACAATGGAATACAAAGAATTAATAAAACACCACACGCAATTAATTAAAGACCAAAATCAAAATAAATGGGAAGTAATAGAGACTTCTGATTTAGAGGAAATATGTGAGGCTTACCACCAAGATAAGTTAAAATTATTGGGTATAGCCGATGTTGTAGATAGTGAGGAACGAACGGAGTTACCTGCATCTACAATACCTGAATTTGGCACTGATGAATGGATTGATTGCTGTGATTGAATGATGAAAATTATGTACCATCATCAATGACAGCTCTATATGATGCGATCGGATTATCAATTGACGAAGCTAAGTCTAGATTCGAAAATGATCCACAATCTAAACCAGATCGAGTTTTAGTAGTAATACTAATAGATGGTGAGGAAAATAGAAGTGTTGAATATGATCAAAAGAGAATATTCGAAATGATTGATGAGCAATCAAAAAACGATTGGGAATTTATTTTCCTAGGAGCTAACCAAGATGCTATGAAAACAGCTGAGAAAATGAATATAAAATCTGGTAATACTATGGGGTTCACATCTAATTCAGATGGGATAATAGATACTTATAGTTTATTATCAAAAAGTGTCGGTAATTATAGATCTTCATCAGTAACCACTTATGATTCTTTAATTAAAGATGTTAAGAATAGTGATCAACCATAATCTTCAATTATATCTAGACCCATATAATTACTAAATTTATTTATCTATTTACAAAAAACCTCGATATTTTCGAGGTTTTTTCGTTTTATAAACCAACCTAAAATAAACACTTTCATATAATTAATATGAAAGAAAAAGAAATAGAAGGGATATTGGATATCAATGGAACTGGTAGTGGTTACTTAATAACACCCACAGAAGAAAATGATATTTATATATTCAAAAAAAACCTTGGTCAAGGTTTACATGGTGATACAGTAAAAATAATCACCATACCAGGAAAACAACCTGGATCTACCGAGGGAGTAGTTAAGGAAATTATCAAAAGAAATAAAACAGAATTTGTCGGAATATTAGCATTATCCAAAAAATTCGGATTCGTTATACCAGACTCAAAGAAAATTCATAAAGATATATTTATACCAATTGAAAAATGTAAGGGATTTAATCATGGGGAGAAGGTTCTAGTTAAGATAACAGAGTGGTATCCAAAAGCTAAGAACCCTAATGGGGAGATAGTCAAATCTCTAGGATTTCCAGGAGAAAATGACACAGAGATGAATAGTATTGTATATGAATATGGTTTCGATACTGATTTTCCAAGTAAAGTTGAAGATGAAGCAGAAAAGATAGACTTTAATATAACAGAAGAAGAAATATCTAAAAGAAGAGATTTTAGAAATATAACAACCTTGACAATTGACCCAGATACAGCTAAAGATTTTGATGATGCTCTAAGTATCCAACGGATGGAAAATGGTAATATTGAAGTTGGGATTCATATTGCTGATGTATCACACTACGTTAAAGAAGATACTGAGTTAGATAAAGAAGCTTATAAAAGAGCAACTTCCGTTTATTTAGTAGATCGAGTCATACCAATGTTACCAGAAAGATTGAGTAATGGAGTTTGTTCATTACGACCACATGAAGAAAAGTTAGCATTTTCAGCAGTGTTTGAATTAGATAAAGATGGTATAATTCAATCCGAATGGTTCGGTAGAACTGTAATATACTCAGATAGAAGATTTACATACGAAGAAGCTCAAGAAATAATAGAGGGATCTGATGGTGACTTCAAGAGTGAAGTGGTTCTATTAGACAGATTAGCTAAGAAAATCAGAAAGAGAAGAATGAAAGATTCTATATCATTCAATAAAGTGGAGGTTAAGTTCTTAATGGATGAAGAGGGAGTCCCAACAGATGTTATTTTCAAAGAAAGTAAGGATTCTAACAAATTAATAGAAGAGTTTATGTTACTAGCAAACCGTAGAGTAGCTACTAAAATAAATTCGATTGAAAAACCATTTGTATATAGAACTCATGATACTCCAAATGAAGATAAGTTACAAGATTTAGCTGTATTGGTAAAAGAGTTTGGACATACCTTGAATTTGGAAAGTGATGATATTAAGAAGAACTTAAATGATTTATTAAGAATCGTTCAAGGAGAACCAGAACAAAATATGATCGAGCAATTAGCAGTAAGAACAATGAGTAAAGCTAAATATGAAGTATCTAATATAGGACATTATGGATTAGGGTTTGAGTATTATTCACACTTTACCAGTCCGATTAGAAGATATCCAGATGTTATGGTACATAGATTGTTACAAAAATATTTAGATAATCCAAACCACACATTAAACCCATCTGCTTTGAATGAACAATGTAAACACTGTTCAGAAAGGGAACTCAATGCTGCCAGAGCTGAGAGAGATTCAATTAAACTTAAACAAGTTGAATACATGGTGGATAAAATAGGGAAACAATTTCTTGGTGTAGTAACTGGTATAACTGATTGGGGTATCTATATAGAAATCATAGATAATAAATGTGAGGGGATGATAAGAAAGGATCACTTAACACAAAATGGATTTACATTAGATTCAACGAAACATAGAGCAGAATCCGATAATGGTGATATTAGATTGGGGGATGAACTAGAAGTTATGTTACATGGAGTATCATTATTTAAAAAGGAAATAGATTTTCAATTAATATTTGAAGATATTGATATAACTGAGGATTTAATGTCCGAAAAAAATATTGATTAAATATATGAAAATGACAAAATTATATTCAGGATTCCCAGGAACTGGGAAATCCCACTTCTTCAAATACGCAGAGGGAGTAGTTCTTGATAGCGATTCGAGTAATTTCGATAAAGAACATTTTCCACAAAACTACATTGATCATATTAAAGAAAATATTGGAAAGTCTGATATTATCTGCATATCCTCACATAAGGAAGTTAGAGATGCTTTGGTCGATAATGGATTACATTTCACATTGATATATCCACACATATCTCTTAGAGACGAATATATTCAGAGATATATCGATCGGGGAAGCCCACAAGGATTCATTGATTTAATTTCGAAAAATTGGGATTCATGGGTAGGAGAATTACCAAATCAAATAGGATGTAAGCATTTAATATTAAATAGCGGTGAATTTATTTCCGATATTGTTTAATATTATATATCTTTACTAATTATGGATAAGAAATTTCTAAAATTAAAATTAAAAACTGTTGATAAGTGGGTAATATTACTTATCGGAACACCTCTTGTTGGTAAATCTACTTTTATAAAAGAAGAGTTTTTCGATATGGAATATTCCTTATTATCTAGAGATGAAACTTTATTAGAAGTTGCTGGAACAGATGATTACGCTTTAGCTTGGGAAACCGTTCTTCAAAAAGAAGTTGATCGAACACTTATCGATAAATTTGAGAAATTCTCATCAGATGGTAAAAACTGCGTAGTCGATATGACTAATTTATCACTAAAAAGACGAAGAAAGAACCTTTCATATTTTGACGATACTTATTATAAAGTAGCTGTAGTTTTTGATTTTCTTTCTAAGAAAGAGTATGAATTTAGAAATGATAAAAGATCTAAAGAAGAGAACAAGTTCATACCATTTAAGGTATTAGAAAATATGATAGAATCATATACCCCAGTATCTAAGGATGAAGGATTTGATTTAATTGTTTACTAAATGTAGGATTTATTATTTGAAATTTAATAACGAATCTTCACCATCTTTAGTTTTCAACCATTCTTTATAAGTTTTCTTATCTTCTTTACTTAACTTGGAAACCAACCTCTTTCTATCTTCTTCTCCGCCTATCTTAGATAGTTTACCCTTTGGTGAATCATAATGTTGGAACATTCCAGTTTTCAACATTCTAAAGTATCTATTACCCTTATCTGATTTACTTTTAAGAGATTCGTTAATATCGGAATCTCTTAAAAGGTCTTCATATGATAAAATAGTAACCATACTCATAGATACATTACTACCAATTCCAAATTTATCTTCAATAACCTTCATAAGAGGGGTTGGGAATTTCTCACCCATAAAAGTGTAATTATTATCAAAAAACCATTCGATTATTTCATTCATTTTAGATTCATCTAATAAATCATTATCTAATAATCTATTCTTTATTATATCAAGGTTTCTTTGAATATCAACTGATTCATTAATAAATGACTCAGTTATCTCTTCTGGTTGGTGAGTCCAATTACCAGATTTACGATCTATTATTACGACCTCAGAATTGCGATCAACTTCACCATCTAAATGATGGAAATCATATTTAACCCCAAAATGTATTTCATCAGGAGTTACACAACTCACATATCCCTCCACATCCTCCCAACCTGGAGAATCTTTTATATCAGCTTCAGAGTCAAAATACTTTATAATATTAGCGATCAAGTCCATTTCATTCTGAGAGATCTTTTCCTTATTATCATCAACAAAGAAAACTTCTTTACTTTCTAAAAAGTGTGAATATTTTTTGATTTTCATATAGTTATATATTAAACATTACCTCATATTTTTGGTAAAATTAATACCAATCGGTAAAAAATAAAATGAATTATTGGAAGATTTATTAAGTAAGTTAGAATCAGTAGATGATCTAAAATCTATGGTTAAAAAACTAAGTCAAAGAAATGGGATTCTACACCATATACCAAAGAGATTATATGATCTGACAAAGGATAAAAAATGTCTAGAATATAAAGGTAAGAGGATAAAGACTGCTTATCTAGTCGATATAATACACGGGTTAATGATGAGATATTTCAATACTCAGAAAGTATATTCTAATTTATATTCATTAATTCTGAAAGAAAAATATGGAGCTTATTATAACTATTATATGGAGTGGTTAGTGGAGAATAGATTCATTCATTTACATTCTGATTATTGCGTTGGTAAGAAATCAAAAACTTATTTGATAAATGATGAATGCTTCGATGATCCTCTTAGAGTAAGAACACAGGATAGAGTCTTAATGAAGAAGAAGATGATAAATATACTATCAGATAATCTTGATAAGACTAACTATGCTAGAATAGACAGAGAAATAAGAAGAAAAATAGTAAATGATCTAGCTCATGTTGAAATAAATTACGAAAAAGCTAAGGAAATATTGGATAATATGGAGGGAGAATCTTTAATAAAGAATAGCTATTCAGTCGAATCTATTTACAATGGAGATTTATATAGTCAATTCGATATTTATGGTAGAGTACACACTAATTTCACAACACTTAAATCAGAAATCAGAAAAACTTGTTTAACTATAGATGGATATGAAATAGAAGAAGTTGATATTAGAAACTCACAACCATTATTCCTCACTATATTAATTGATAAACACAATGATGATTTAAATTGTGTTGATGATGGTGAATATGAGTTTTTCCGAGGATTAGTTGTAAATGGTTTATTCTATGATTACTACATGAAGAAGTCTGGTATAGTTCCTAGGAAAGAAGCTAAAAATAGTGTCTATAAAGTTTTGTTTGGTAAAAATGCTGGAGATATACATAGTGAAATATTTAGAGATATATTCCCAACTATATATGACTTCATAGTTAAGTATAAGGAAATCTACGGACCTGAAAATGGTGACCATAAGATAATATCCCATGAATTACAAAAGTGCGAATCGAACTTCTTATTCAATTCTATAATAAAGGATATAATGCGGCAACACCCCCATATTAAATTGTTCACGGTACATGATAGTATATCTTACCCAAAACAATATCATAACGAAGTTAATGATATATTTAACTGCCATATAAACCGATTATTCAATAATTAATACGTAATTTTTGATATGTGTTGAATAATTATTATACTTGATACTATAAACTTTATATAAACATCATATATAATCAGTATAATAATAAACATATGAAACATCAAATAATCATATCCAATGGGTTTAGGAAAATCCTTAATCAGATTAGGAAAGAGTCTTGGATTGCTAACGAATTACTTAAAGGTAAAATAGATAGTTCTATTTTGGTTAATGATCCGGTTAACTATATTAAAATATCTAGTAATGATGAAACAAAAATATCTTATTTACCAGCCAATAAGATCAACCAAACTCTAAAAAAACTAACCATAAAACATAGAGGTGATTCCAAAAACCTTTTAACAATGGCAGAAGTACCAGCTGATCTTATGTTCAACGAAAGTGGTAGAGTTAGGATAAAATATGGATCTTTCGTTAATAAATTATTTAAAGATGTTAATCCTAAAGATGTTGAGAAGTTCACTTCATTATTAAAATCAATAATGAATCAACCACCATTTCATTTTAAAATACTTGAGGGTGATGATATTCGAAAATATTACCACTACTCGGTACATTCTACTCAAAAGGGATCTTTAGGTGTTTCTTGTATGAGACACGATAGATGTCAAAGTTATTTTGATATGTATAAAAATAACCCAACTGAAATTAAAATGTTAACGATGTTTGATAGATCAGAAAAGGTTATGGCTAGAGCCTTGATTTGGACTCTAGGTGAAAAAAATGGTCTTGATAGTGAATTCAAATTCATGGATAGGGTGTATTCGACAAATGATGATCAAGTTCACCACTTTAATAAGTGGGCTAATGAAAATGGTTATTCGTATAAAGAAAAACAATCTTGGAACACCCCATATAGATTCCAGAATTCAGAAGGTATTTTTGAGAAGAAAATGAAGATTAAACTTTCAGATTCACCAAGTAAGTATTCTAAGCTAAAGGGAGGTAAAGGATTACCATACTTAGATACATTTAAGTGGATAGACTTAAATGATGGAACTTTATTTAATTACAAACCTATCGAAGAAAATAGGAATTCTGAGATCCCATCTATTTTCACTCCTGTATCAACAGAGGGAGATGTATATGGGTTCAATTACCTAAAAGAGGATAACTACCACAATGAGTATTGGTATGAGGGAGAAATTAAATATGTAGAATATTTAGATAAATACGTTTATGAAAAATATCTTAGGTGGTCAAGAATAAATAATCAGTATATTTTATCTGATCACTCTAAAAAACTTAGAGAATTTGGTGATGATTATCTATTCAATGAAGAATATGAAAAATTCAATAATAGAGAAGAAATTAATAGAATAATTGAAGAGAATAAAGAAAGGGAAAGATTACGACTTGAGAAAATAAAAAAGGATGTCATGAAGACACTAGATTATTTCTCACAATATGTTGAGGTATCTGAACCATTTCTTAATGGAACTTCTAAATTTATAGATAAGCCAAAATACATTAAAGAGTCGGAGATTAAAAAATCTAAAATTGTCGATAAATTAAATAAAAGTGTGAAGGGTTTAAAGGGAACTAAGGTAGCTAGTTTATCAGAGGTAACGGAAAAATGGTCATTACCAAATATAGATGGGTTAGATGATCAAGCTACTAGAGATGTTATAAATGAATATATCAATACTAAACTAAGGGGATCTTTATAATGAATTTTTAAATATTATTGTTAATTTAAAATTATTTCATTATATTTGTACTATGAATAAATATAATGAAATAATGCTTAAATCTCAGTGTAGAATAATATTTGACCCAATGCCAATAATGGGTGGTAATGATATGTTCAAAACTTTTTGGGCAATATGTATTGTATCTGGTGATATTAGTAATTACTATAGATGGTTACTAGAAAAAGAACATGGATTACTACCGTGGTTAAGTATCGATGATAATGGTAATAAAATTGAAGATAATAACATAGGTCTGAAACTACAGAAACCAGCATGGGGATCTCACATTAGTTTTATACGTGGTGAGTCATTCAAAACCCCATATCACCAAACAGCTAGAGGAACTAGTAATTTTTTCAAAGAATTCCCAGAGTTAAGAAAGAAAAAGAATTTTAATACCGATACATTATATCAATACCTTTTTGTCAATGGTTATATCACACAAAATGATATAGATAATTGGTTTAAGTTTAAGAAAAAATTCGATAAGAAGGTAATAGACTTCGAATATGAAGTAACCCCTTATACGGTTAAAAATAAATCTGCTCATTGGTGGTTAAGAGTTAAATGTGAAGAACTAAAAGATATTCGACAAGAGATGGGATATAAGAGGGAAGGTCATTGGGGGTTACATCTCACACTAGGTAGTCCGACACCAAGCAGTGAGGAATACTCACTAAATCTATCAAATAAAAAAGATCAAAATGGGATTTTGATCTTTGGTAGATAAATATTAACTTTGAAATAATAATTAAATTAAATTAAATTACAATAAGACATGAATATTACTGATTTTTACAAAGAATTTAACAGAATAACAACTAATCATTCCACTGTTGATGATACTAGAACAAAATTAACAAATCTAATGGATTCCATAAAAGGAACTGATGTTGAAAGTGAAATCGATATTGATATCGAGGATATTATTTCAGATCTAGAAGTTCAACTAAAAGGTTCATCAGATGTTAAAAAAGTCGATGAATATGAAACTCAAGACAGTTCATATGATAGTTCCTATGACAGTTCTTATGATAGTTCTTATTAATTTGGATTATTATCACACGTAGATGAAATTGTCAAATTTAAAAGATGGTGATAAATTAAAATTCACTATAATAGGTCTTCCTAGATCAGGAACAACATTAATGGCTAAAATAATGAATAGTATTGATGGTGTTAAATGTCTAAGTGAACCGATAAGGAGTATGCACTCATCTAATCTAAAAACTAAAAAAAGAATTTCAATAACGGACTTAGAGATTATTGATCAAGGAACTGATAGTTTCTTAAGCGGATATCATAAATATATCGATAACAGCCCAACTATAAATATAGGTGGAGTTAAAGAAACATACTCACCAGTTCCATCTAGAATAAATAGAGAAGTTAATAAAGTAATTGATAAGTGTGACTTTATAATATTCATGTTGAGAGAACCCAAAGCAAATTTCAGTGGTTGGAAACAATTAAAATGGAATAAATCTGGAATTCTAAAACCAAGATTTGGGTATAATGTTGATATGTTTGTGAAAATATATGAAGATTATGTTACTCAGTACCATGAAACTAAAATGATTAAACCAACATTTCTAATTAGATATGAAGATTTATGTGAGAATTTTTCGACCAATTGGATGAATCGTATATTCAGAGGATATTTGAAGTTTGATGGTGAATTTTCTAAGTTTGATAAGTTGTTGGGTAATGGAGATTCCATATGTATAAACTCCGATAATATAAACAAACCTAGAACCAGATTTTCTAATCTGGACATAGATGAGGTTAATATAATCAATGATAAATTATCAAAAGACTATAAAGATCTAAGAGGGTATGGATATTATTAACTTATCCATACCCTTTTTTTAATAGATATTAAGTCTTCAATTTCACTTCTATTAGCTCCATACGTTTCCAAGAAACCTGGGAGAGCTTGTTCGATAACCATCTCACCTAATTGAATACCCATCAATGAATCGGATTCATAATGAACACCAGCAACATCCCTAAACATAGCTATGTTTAACACTGTTCTTCTAACTTCCTCTTCTTCCGCTTCAGTTAAATCAAAAAGGACTGGTAATAATAAACCAGCTCCAGCTGCAGCTCCGTGCATAGCGGGGTAAGATGGGTGATTAGGACAACCCTCACTATATAAAGTGAATTTTCTAGGATCGGATAAAACCTCCGCCATATCTACAAAATTTTCTAATTGTTTACTATACATAGGATCTACAGTCACATCACCATTAGCCCAAGCATATATAACTTCCTCTGGTCTTGGTCTTCCATGATACCACTTAGAAGCGAACGCATTTGGAGAGACTGTATGGACAGCCCAGCCAATAACATGGGATGATAAAACTATCGAATCAGTAAATCTCTTAAAAGATACGGATGGTAAAATATTTCTAACTTTAGCTCCTCTCTTCAATAAGAATTCAGACAAGGATGATAAAATATGTAATGGATAATCATTCCTAACTAACATCGCTCCATCTTTATAAGTCTTAACATTATAATATTGTTGAATAGTTCTAGAACAGAAAGGGTTTTCTGGATCTAAAATATGATCAATACTTTTAATAACTTCTTTAGTTTTACCCAATTTAACATCATTTTTAGCTAAATAAACTAATCTAGCCACATCAGTTAATTCTTCCCATAGAGAGTTGTCTTCTGTATAACTAGGAAATATTATATCAGTTGGGTCTATTATAACCCTAGGATTATCTTTTGAAAAAACCGATACTATATCCAAATTAGGTAAATTATCAATCGTTGATTGATTAATTATCGGATAAGTTATATTCCCATTAACACCTTTATCAAATCTCATACTAAACAAATACTTTTACATATATATTAAAGTTATGAATGAAACTAAATGAGTTAATGATAATATAATTATTATAAAAAAATAATGCTTATAAATGGCTAAAAAAACTTTAGGACTTTCAATTATCGTGAAGAATGAAGAACACGTAATCGAAAGAATGTTGAATACAGTATATCCTATTTTGGACTATTATACAATAGTTGATACAGGATCAACAGATAACACAAAAGAGGTTATCAAAAAATTTTTTGATGAGAAGGGAATTCCTGGTCAAATTTTAGATAAAACATTTGATAATTTCGAAAATTGTAGAAATTATGCTATGGAAGCTTCACAAGGTAAAACCGATTATGCTATGTGGATTGATGCTGATGAAGAATTAATTATACACGAGTCGTTTGATAAGAATAAGTTGGATAAGGATTTATATATGATAAATACTCATATTGGATACATGAGATATACCAGAAATGAACTTTGGAACACTAAAAAGAAATTTAAGTGGTATGGTCCAGTTCATGAGTATATAATACCTCTAGAATCTAATATAACATCAGGTATAGCTGATGGATTGGAAGTTAATGTACATATGGATGGTGGATCTTGGAAAGCTGGAGCTATTTCTCAGAAATATAAAAGACACGCTGATATGTTGGAAGAGTATATAATGACTGATAGAAATCCTAGATGGGTTTTTTATACAGCACAATCATGGCATGATTCAGCTACAACCGGATCTAGAGTAGAGAATGATGAAAGATTAAGAAGATCATTGAAGTATTACAGAGAAAGAGCATCATCAAACGATGGATATCATGAAGAAAGATTCTACTCACAATTTAGAGTTGGTTTAATAAGAAAAATATTAGAAGATAAATGGTCTGATGTCAAGACTGATTTATTAAAAGCATACTCAATAGATCCGACAAGAGGTGAGAGTATAAAAATTATAATTGAACATTATCAGAAAATTGGAGAATGGGCATTGGCTAATATGTACTCAGAATTCGCATATAACAAGTTCCATAATAATAGTCCATACCCAAATAGACTATTATTCGTAGATGAGTCTCTTTATATTTGGAGATTTTTAGAATTACATATGAATTCATCTTTCTATATGAAAGAAATTGAAGAGGCTCAAAGACTAGCTAAAGAATTGATGGAAATTGTCAATAAGAATCCAAATTATTTTTCAGATCAAGATAAACAAAGAATAGTTGGTAATACTTCTCAGATAATGGGAATAAAAACAACAACCACAAATAATAAACCAAAATTAGAGAAGGTATAAATTTAAACCCCCATACGTTAAATATGGGGGTTTTTTTTAATATATAATAAACAGAAAAATAATTTGGAATTATGAGCAGATTGAAGAAATTTGACCAATATATGAAAGAACAGGATCAACATAGAATGGAATCCGAAAAAGATATTATTATTAATAGTGAAATAAAAGATATCCATTCTGATGAGATCACTACCACAAGTAATATTAAATCAGAAGATATATCACCAAATGATATAGACTCTCTTAGAAATGCAAATGATGTTCATGAGAATAAGGTTAATGAGGGATCTGTCAAGAACCTTAAGCTTGAAATTACCGAAATACTAGAAGATCTTATTGAAAGGATTCAAGATGCTGAATACCAAGGTGAAATTGATGAATTTGTAGATAGAATTTTCTCACTTATGTCGAATTCTATTACAGAATCTAATGAATTTGATTTATCTAAACCAGTATTTAAATATTGCATTAATATAGGGGGATTATCAACAAAACGTGCTGTAGAGGAAGTGAATAAGATAAGGGAAATGTACGCTAATAAAAACTATAATATATTCATAGTTCCAACTATGGAAGGGAAGAATGATGTAGAATGAATATGGAATCCACAAAATGAATCACTTGATAAACGAGAAGACATCCCTCAGATAATTTTAGATCAAGAGGAAGCTCGTAGATTTAAAGAAACTAAAGATACTTTGGATGGTAAATCCAAGGAAGTTTATGATACAACTTTTGATGTTGAAAAGAATCTTGAAAAAGAAGATAATATGGAAACTCAACACCCTTATGAGGGGAGTGAGGAATCCCCAAATGGTGTAGACATAAATGATTTCACAATTGTTGAAGATTTCACGGTTTATCCAGATGGAGAGGATTTTAAACTTATAAAAAAGTCTTTGGGAGAAGAAACTAATTATAGTGTACTTAGAAATTTTCTGAAAGAGAACTTCCCAGGTTGGGAGAAACACACCACTGATATCCTAGATGCTTGGACTTTAATTAAGTAATAATTTTGAATTAATAATTATTAATACTACTTTAGAAATAATTAACTTTTAAATAAAAAATATTAAAAGAAGTATTACTAACGAAAAGAGTATCAATGATAAAGAATTTATACCTATTTGATTTTGACAATACATTTGTCAAACAACCAGAAATTTATAAGTGGAATCCATTATCCGATGAGGAAGATAATGAGTATATGGAATCCACAAAATCCTTAGAATATGATTTTGAGATAAACGAACATATAATGGAGGAATTCAAAAGGGTTGAAAATTGTAAAGAATCATTACGTATAATCCTAACCAATCGAACTATAAAACTGAGAAATGAAATTCTGACTATATTAGAAAATAAAGGTATCAATTTTGATGCCACTCTTTTCAGAATAAAAGATCGTAGTAAAGGAAATAGATTAAATTGTTTCCTAAATATTATATCACAATCAAACAAAATAGAGAATGTCCATTTCTGGGACGATAAAATTAAACATATACATGATGTTAATAGAATCTCTGAAAACTATCCCAATATAAATTTCCAATTAAATCTAGTAAGATAATAATCTGACATTTTTTCATATTAATATGAACTTTTAATCCAAAACATTGTATATATGTCACATATAACGTCATTATTATTAATGGCATACTAATTGTAAATTAATAACCAAACTTAAATAATAAATAAAAATGGCAAATAAAAATGTAATTATCGGTATCGATTTAGGTACTACAAATTCTTGTGTTGCAGTTATTGAAGGCGGAGAACCAACTGTAATAACAAATGCAGAGGGGAAAAGAACTACACCTTCAGTTATCGGATTCACTGATGATGATAGAAAAGTTGGAGAACCAGCTAAGCGTCAATCAGTAACAAATCCAGAGAAAACAATCTACTCTATCAAAAGATTCATAGGGAAAGACTTTGATCAAATTAAAGACGAAGTTAAAACTGTCCCTTATAAGTTAGAGAACAAGAACAACGTTCCAACTGTTAAGATAGGAGATAGAAATTATACTCCACAAGAATTATCAGCTATGATTCTACAAAAGATGAAAAAAACAGCTGAGGATTTCTTAGGACATGAAGTTACTAGAGCGGTAATAACCGTACCTGCTTACTTCGGTGATAAGGAAAGAACCGCAACTCAAGAAGCTGGTAGGATAGCAGGTTTGCAAGTAGAAAGAATCATTAACGAACCTACCGCAGCCGCTTTAGCTTACGGCATGGATAAATCCATGGAAGATAGGAAGATAGTTGTATTTGATTGTGGTGGTGGAACACATGACGTTTCAATTCTAGAATTGGGAGATGGAGTATTCGAAGTTTTATCAACTGATGGGGATACCCATTTAGGTGGTGATGATTTTGATAACGCAATTATCAATTGGTTGGTAGATGAATTTAAATCGGAAAATGGTGGTGTTGATTTATCGAAAGATCCTATGGCATTACAAAGACTTAGAGAAGCAGCTGAGAAAGCTAAAATTGAACTTTCGACAACAACTCTAAGTGAAATAAATTTACCTTACATAATCCCAGTTGATGGAGTTCCTAAACACTTAGTTAGATCTTTAACGAAAGCTAAGTTCGAACAACTTACTGATGATTTAGTTAAAAGAACAATAAAACCATGTGTATCAGCTCTTAAAAACTCTGGGTTGAGTAAATCAGATATAGATGAAATTATTCTAGTTGGTGGTTCTACGAGAATACCAGCCATCCAAGAAGCGGTTGAAAAGTTCTTTGGTAAAGCTCCTAACAAGTCAGTTAATCCTGATGAAGTTGTAGCTATCGGAGCCGCTATCCAAGGTGGAGTATTAACTGGTGATGTAACGGATGTTCTTCTTTTAGATGTTACCCCATTATCTCTTGGTATTGAAACCATGGGTGGAGTTTTCACTAAATTAATAGACGCTAACACAACAATTCCAACACAAAGATCGGAAGTGTTTTCAACAGCCTCTGATAACCAACCATCAGTAGAAATACACGCTCTACAAGGGGAAAGA
>Ga0114918_10003059_pt1 | contig 14833 bp, 22 predicted proteins | sample LantaG_FD_87015 | JGI IMG/M metagenome (GOLD analysis project Ga0114918, IMG submission 87015) | Deep subsurface microbial communities from Baltic Sea to uncover new lineages of life (NeLLi) - Landsort_02402 metaG | ecosystem: Environmental > Aquatic > Marine > Oceanic > Sediment | place...
ACTAAGTACGGTTGGGATGCTTCTTATAGAAGTGATGACAGAGATATCTTGTTTTCAGGCGATGTCACTGACGCTCCAAACGGTGCTAGTGAATTATACTACGTTAAAAGACAGTTGAAAGATTCATACATAATGATGTTAAATTATTTTAATTATTCTGGTGATACGACTTGTAAAGATAATGTCGAGTATGATATAATTGTAGCATCTGAAAAAGTGTCAAACATGAAACACAATTACACTATTGATGCAAACAATGTTGTAGTCAGAGTAAAATCTAATCAAGACGTTAGACAAAAGGTGATTGGTTTGTTAACAACTACAACTGAAGGTTCTAGATTTTATTTTATCGAAACTTCATTAGGTAACGCAATTTCTTCAGGATGTGCAAATTATGTTGAACATGCAAGAACTTATTTGTGCGATTATTACTCTAATTCTATTAGTTTAAAGTCTGTGTTAGACAAAGCAGGTGTAGAATTTGTAGCAACTCCTGAAGATAGTGATATTGATTTGTCACAAGAGAAATTAGAAAAAGATACATTTGTTAAGTTATTGTCATAATAGTTATATGAAATTCAAAAAACTGCCAACTAAGTTCGAAACTTTGATACCTGATAAGAATATTTGTATTCTTGGTTTGCAAGGAAGTCGTTCATTGGGAATGGCACAAAAGAAAGATGCTGATTGGGACATCAGAGGAGTTTATATTGAAAAGAATTCTAAGTTGTTAAGTCTTTCTAAACACAAAGATGTATATGAAAGCGTAAACTCTGAAGATGATGAAATGGATTTAGTGCTATACGAATTATCAAAGTTTTTCACTCTTTGTTTGAAGGGTAATCCGAATGTGTTGTCTTTACTATTTTTGCCAGATTATTTTAGATTGACTGATGTCGGTACACAGATTATTGCAAATAGAAACTTATTTTTAGGAGAAAGACCAATACGTGCAGCTTTTGCTGGTTATGCAATGAGTCAAATATTATATCTTAATAGAAATCATAAATTTGGTAACGGCAAGGATACAGAAAAAAAAAATAGAAAGCATATCAGACACTGCTTCAGATTATTCGATCAAGGCAAAGAGTTGTTAGAGACTGGCACTTTAACATTGCCGCTGAAAACACCAAAAAAGTATCTTGACATTGCAAATAATTGTACAGAAGAAGAATGGCGGAAGTTGTTCGAGTCGATGAACGAAGAATTCAAGAAAACGAAGTCTTGCTTGCCAACTGAGCCAGACACTTATTTAGTAAACGAGCTATTGCTCAAAATACGAAATGTCATATAGAACAGCATTAAATATAGCATACCTTGCACACGATGGACAGTATCGTAAGGAAAGTTGTGTCCCGTATGTTGTTCATCCATTGCGTGTGAGTCAATGTTTTACTGATGACCTTAGAAAAACTGTTGCTATTTTGCATGATGTTGTTGAAGATACTGACGTGACATTAGAAGAATTAGCAGAATGCTTTTCTACTTCAGTGATTAGTGCACTCGATTCTATTACTAAAAGAAAAAATGAGACACACTTTGAGTATATTCTTCGTTGTAAGCGTAATGAGATTGCTAAGGAAATCAAAATTGCTGACATTGTTGACAATCTGTCTGATACATTGTGTGTTCAACCAATCTCTATGATAGAACGATATAATAAGTCATTAAAACTTTTACTCACTTGAATCCAATACCACACAAACTAAGAACTTCTTTGAATGATGATGCTTTTTATCATAAATGTTGTTTAACTGGCAAAGTGTCAAAACCTGGTGTCAAGATAGATTGGCATCATGCTTGGAAATATGCTGGAAAGCAGTTAAATGCTGAATGGAACATTTTTCCAATTTGGGACAAGATGCACAACTTTTATGGTTTGAAAGAAGCAGTTCACAATTCAAAAGAAACTGAAAATTTCATTAAGTATATTGCGTTGTTACGAGCAGATGTAAGAAAATTATGTATAGAGTACCCAAAGAAAGATTGGGTGCAAGAGTTTAATTACTTACATCGAGTATATGAAAGAGAGTTTTATTCAGAGAGATATTCTTCAATATCTAAAGACTTTAGAACGTTATGGTCAATTAGTTTATCAAAGGAATAACACTGGTAAGCGAGGAGGAGTATCCTATGGCAAGCCCGGAAGTCCTGACGTCTACATTTTTTTGCCAAAAGGTATAACACTACATCTAGAGATAAAAAATGAAACTGGGCAGCAACGAGAAGCACAAATAGCATTTCAGAGTAAAGTAGAACGATTAGGACATCATTATCACGTAGTTCGTTCATTAGATGAAGTAGAAAAGTTGTTAACACGTTATAAACATTAGCAAGGTTTACACACAGTTGAAATTGTGTTATAATATTAATATGCAAAGTATATCAAGACAAACTTTATTTTATTGGCGCTACTACAAATTCTTTTGTTGGTGTTATTTTATTTGTGTTGGTAGACCCGTATGGAGCGGGGTGCGGCTGTAGACCGCAAGCGAAAGCCCTGAGTGTTCGATTCACTCCCAACACACAGTATTGGGAGAGTAGCTCAGAAGTCCGAGCGATTGTCTGAAAAACAATAGATACAGGAGCGTTACCTGTCTTTCCCACAAATGCTCTAGTGGCCAAGTGGTAAGGCGCAGGTCTGCAAAACCTGAGACGGAGGTTCGATTCCCCCTTAGAGCTCATAGAGCGGGGGAATGTTCTAAGGCAAAGCGATGGCGTCTCCAAAACGCTGTGAAGTGGGTTCGATACCCACCCCTCGTGCATTACACACATTGACGTATTCCTCGGTAGTCTAATGGAAAGACGCTTGGCTGTTAACCAATGAATAGAGGTTCGATTCCTCTCCTTGGAGCAAAGTAATAAAATTATGAATTTTACTATAATAACCAAAACAATAAAAAAGTGTAAAGTCGTGAAAACGACAGTACTTTGTTTTGGGGATATAGTTTAATGGTTAAAACATTGCGCTTATAACGCAAAAACTTCAGTTCAATTCTGAATATCCCTACAATTAAAATGGGGATATAATTCAATGGCAGAATAACTGGCTTTTAACCAGATAATGAGAGTTCGATTCTTTCTATCCCTACTACATTTGGGGATATAATTCAATTGGCAGAATGAGTGACTCTTAATCATTTAACAAAGGTTCGAATCCTTTTATCCCTACTAACAGTCGTATAGTTCAATGGTAGAATACTAAGCTTACATCTTAGGGATAGGAGTTCGATTCTTCTTATGACTACAATAATAGAATGCCTTTTTAGTATATTGGTATTATGTCTGTTTTGTAAACAGAAGAAGAGAGTTCGATTCTTTCAAAAGGCCAAGTAGATAAAATTTTAAAAATAATATGTTTAGAAACCTAAGCTTACAATTAAGCTCATCGTTATTGGGACTGTCAAGTCTCAGTTCTTTGAGTATTTAATTGAATAAGCGCGGGTAGACAAACGGTAAAGTCGGTGGCCTTAGAAGCCACTGCAAACATAAGAAACACTGTGAGTTCAAATCTCACCCCGCGTACATAATGTCGGGGTGGCGGAATTGGTAGACGCACGGGGCTTAAGACCCCGCGGGAGAAATCCCATGAGGGTTCGAGTCCCTCCCTCGATACTATTAGGAAGAGCAACCCAATAGCTGGCGATGGGACCAACCTTGAAAATTGGCGAGCGTAAAAGCCTTATGAGTTCGACCCTCATCTCTTCCTCAATGTCAGGGTGATGTAATTGGTACGCATACGTAGCTCAAACCTACGGTTTTGAGAGTTCGAATCTCTCCCCTGATACGGAAGGATGCGTGAGTCAGGTTAAGCGGCCAGTTTGCTAAACTGAGACTAGGCTAATGCCTACGGAAGTTCGAATCTTCCTCTTTCCGCAGAAGTTCACTCATGTTTTAATGATTGCGATATGTCAAGAATACTAGAAGGCAGATGGCCAAATGGTTAAGGCACTAAGCTGATATCTTAGAGAGTGAAGGTTCAATCCCTTCTCTGCCTACATAATAACGCTTCTTGGTCTAATGGCTATGACGTCTGGCTGTCGCCCAGATAACACGGGTTCAATTCCCGTAGGAGCGGCAAGTTAATACTTAATTATAACGTATGTCTTACAAAGTGCGTTTAGCATCTTTAACAAAAACAACAGTGATTACATGTCCAAAGTGTAAGAAAGAAATAAAGTCTGATAATTTCGTATGTGAGCATTGCGGCTGTGTTGTTGAAGTGTACGTAATGCCTGAAGATAAATTCGATATATAACGGGCGATTAGTGATAATGGTAGCACAGTTGGTTTGCAACCATCAAGCGAAGGTTCAATTCCTTCATTGTCCACAGAAAACTGTAAGAAAGAAGTACTTTGAAATTTAAATACACTATATGACTGATGAAGCAATAATAAATGAGTCTGAAAAATCTACTCCAAAAACAGATGGTAGAGGAGGAGCACGTCCTGGAGCTGGAAGAAAGCCAGGCGGAATGAACGAAGCAACTATGCTGCGTTTAAAGAAAGAAGAAGAAATCAAGAAAGTTATTTACAACTATTCAGAAAGATTAATCGGCACACAGATAAAACAAGCGTTAGGCGGTTCTTATCTTTTTAAACAATCTATTGATGAAGATGGTGGCAAATCAAAGCCAGTGATTGTTGACGATCCTGAAGAAATCGTTGGCTTTTTATCTGGCCAATACGACGATAAAAAAGATATTTTATATCATTATATATTTACTGCAAAACCGAACACTGCTGCTATCGAGAATTTGTTAGACAGAGGATTCGGCAGACCAAAACAAGGTGTAGAGTTAGACGGTAATTTAAATGTGAATCCTTATGGAGATTTCTCAGAAGAAGAACTCTTGCGAAGAATTAGCGAGCTTACTGACGGCACTGGAAAATAAAAAAGGAAAGTCGTACTGGCGTTGGGTTACTGATTATTGGTCAGTCAGAGGCAAGCCATTAGAATTTGAAAGACACAAGTACTTGCAACAAATATACAAAGACCAATCTCCTGAGATTGTTTATATGAAGTCTGCACAGACTGGTTTTACTGAAAGAATGCTCACTGAAGCAATTTGGTTGCCAGACCAGTTTTTCGAAAATTCATTATACTTATTTCCAACGGGTGGTACGATAGGAGATTTAGTTCAAGAAAGAATTGACCAGCCTATAAATAACAATGAGTATTTAGCATCTATTTCTCGTCGTAGTCGCAAGGGAGATTTAAAAAAAGCAGATAAAGTTGGGTTAAAGAAGTTAAGCAAAGGCTTTGCATACTTTAGAAGTGCTACAACACCTGCTCAAATTACATCAGTGCCAGCTGATATTATTTTTGTTGATGAGTATGACAGAATGCCGATGGAAAATACACCGTACTTTAAGAAACGAATGGAGCACAGTACTCGACGTTGGAGTAGATGGGCTTCAACACCGACAGTGCCGAACTTTGGTATTCATGCGAAGTTTTTAGAATCAGACCAGCATTACTGTTGGGTGAAGTGTACACATTGTAATGAATGGCAAAAATTGACATTTGAAGACAATATTGATATCAACAACAAGTGTCTAGTTTGTTGCAAATGTAGAAAACTATTATTACCGTGGGAATGTGATATGGTTTGGAAGCCAGAAGCAGACTCTGATGTACGAGGTTATTTCATTAATCAACTGTACTCACCGATGTTGAATGTAATCGATTTGATTAAAGATAGCGAAAAAATTTCTGAATGGGAGATACAACAATTTTATAATCAGAACTTGGGATTACCGTATGAACCAAAAGGTGCTAAATTGAGTGATTCTGATATTAGAGGAACTATACGTGATTATTTGATGCCATTAAAAGAAGATGAAGCTTTTCTTGGCTGTGATGTTGGTCGTTTGTTGCATGTGACGATTATCAGTCAGACTAAGTTGTTGTTTGTTGGTGATTGTAAAAATTTTGAAGAGTTAGATAGTTTAATGGAAGAGTATAATGTAAAAAGTGGAGTAGTTGATGCATTGCCAGAAACAAGAGAAGCACAGAAGTTTGCAGATAGATTTATGGGAAGAATCTTTTTATGCTATTATACTGGAATGAAAGAAGTCAAAGAAGGCAAGTGGTTTAAGACTGACGATTGCAAAGTAAACACGAATAGAACTTTGAGTTTAGATATTTCGACTGCTGAAATAAAGAAACAACGACTTAACTTTCCTAAAAATATTTATAACAACACTGAGTTTATCAAGCATTTGAAAAATTTAACTAGAGTTAAGAAGCAGTCATTAGATGGCAATGAAGTTGCAGAGTATGTCAAACTTGGTGATGACCATTATAGACATGCTCTTAATTACGCAGTTCTTGGCAAGCATATCTTCAATGCTGTTCCAGAGCCTGAAATTTTCATTTTGTAAGTGCACCTATTTACAAACTTTAACAAGTGTGTTATAATAGATACATATGAAAAAACTTATTTTGACGTTAGTCATTGCAGTAATGTCGATATTTATAGTCGGCTTTTCTGTTAATGCATTTTTTTACGATTCTGAGTTAGTTAATGTTTGGAATCGAAGACCAGACTTGCAACGAGCTTTTCCAGACGAGCCTAGCACTAATTCAAAGCTGTTAGAGTGGGCTAAAAAGTATGGTTGGAAAGAAGACGAAACACTATTTAAATATAGCCCTTCGTATTCTGTTATATCTAAAGTTGTTGATGAAAAGACAAACTCTCTTCAGCGTAGAATTGTTGAGTTAGAAACTAGACTCGCTTTACTTGAGAATGGAAACAATGTCACTCAAACTGCATCTACTGATACATTGAAGTGTTATGTAAAAGAGACAAGCAAAGGGGGTGAATTAGTATGCGAAACAAACAGATTGAAATTGCCAAAAATTACAAATGGAGATATAAACAACACACTATTTACAGGGTGCGGAAGTCAGCAATGTGTTGATAATTTTTATGCTGATATAGAGTTTATTGTTGAACTTCCAATCTTAAGTTCTAGTTGGTAGTTGTTAACACGTTGTTAACATTTCTAAGGTGTACAAAAAGTTGAAAGTATGTTATAATAGTATTACGGTAATATTTTATTCTACTTATTAATTTTTTAAAACTTTAGTATGAGACGACGTATACAATTAGGCAGAAAAACAGTTGAATACACGAAGTCAGTTGCATTCAATAACTGGATTTCGAAGTATTGCAAACCTTCTTCAGAAGGTCTTAATGTTCAAGATGTAGATTTCTTTTTTCAAAACTTTAGGTCTAATCCAAAAGAGTACTTTTTTCTAGAAGTTAAACAATTTGTGAATACTTCAGAAGATGGTGTCAGAAAGCCATGCATGAAACCTGGACAGCATGCTCAATTCAGTCTACTTGATAGAGTATGCAAGATGTCTTCAGCAGATGTGAAATACCACGGCTTTTTTGAATTATCTATTTCTGGGGAAACACCTGATAATAGTGAAACAATCGTTCTTATTAAACACTTCGATTCAGATTATTTCGGTTTAGAGTTTGAACTTGACCCATACCAGTTGAGACAGTTTCTCAATTTTCAAATAGATTTTCACGACTTAGTGAAAGAGCATGTTAAGTAAGAAGTTAAGCAGTGGAGCAACATTTGTTAGTAGTTGGGATGATGGCAGTAAGTTAGACATGAGATTAGCTGAGTTGTTAAAAAAATATTCATTGCCAGGTATATTTTATATTCCTACTAATTGCGAGTTATCTTCAGATGAAATTTTACAATTAGATGCTAACGGTTTTGAAATAGGCTGTCATACTGACACACATCCGAAAGACTTAAAGAAATTGTGTACAACTGAACAAAGAGTAGAAATATTAAGAAATAAGCTTTGGTTAGAAAAATTGTTAGACAAGCAAATAACAAATTTCTGTTATCCGACTGGTCGTTATAATGAAGATACTATCATGGTTCTTGGACAGTGCGGAATAACTGAAGCAAGAACAACTGTTCAAGGAAACACTGAACTTCCGATAGATATGTACAGAATTCAAACGACTGTTCATGTGTATCCTGAGAATGCAAGATTTAATAAACCAGACTGGGCAAAAACTGCAAGAGTTTTACTAGAAAAAGCAAACTCTGAGAATGGCTATTTTCATATTTGGGGTCATAGCTGGGAAATACATAAATTCAATTTATGGGATGAACTCGAGGCTTTCTTTAAATTAATTAAGTAATACAATGACTATCGCACGACCTAGAATTTGGGAAAGAAATGCAACTGCACCTACGACAAAACTTGGAAAATGTAAAAAATGTAAAAAATTAGCGTTGTTATACAAAGTTGGTACTGATACAAACTTTGAGTATGTATGTAAAACGTGTAAGTAACGTATCTTATTTTAAGCACTGCTTGATTGATAACACACTCAAGTATTGTATAACAAACAATATGAATAAAAATGGAATGGGACCAAACAACAATGGTCCAAGAACAGGAAGAGGAATGGGACATTGCGAATTTAGTGCAACTAGTCTCATGTCAAACAGTATAGGAGAAAATTTAAATGTTACTGACAGTTCAGGAGATATACTGAATGTGCAGTATTCTCAAAACGGTACATCTGGAGGAAATACAAATTTGAGTTGTTGGGATTTTTATCAGAACTATTATTACCCTCAAGTAATTCTTCCTAGTTATCCAGTATATATCAAAGAACGAGCTGAAGATAAAGGAAAACAAGCATTCGAAATTATCAAAATGCTTAATGATAAAGGAAAATTGAAATTAAATACAGTTAAGGATTTTATTGACACGATGGATTTGCTTATAAACGTGTTATAATCATATGACTGACAATGTCAGTCTAATTGCGGGGTAGAGTATACGGTAACTCGCCGGTCTCATAAGCCGGATATGCGGGTTCGAGTCCCGCCCACCGCAACATCTATTAATTAATAACTATTATATGAGTATAATTTCAGAAGTAAATGTTAGACCAATTAGACCTCGTGAAGGTTTAGTTGCTATAGTAAGTGTCGTTATCGAAACCGAATTAGGGCAATTTATTGTTAACTCAATAGGATTGCATACAAAATTGAAAGGCGGTTATAGAATAACATATCCGAATAAAAAATCTAGCGGAAGTGAGATACAATTGTTTAACCCACTTTCAAAAGAATTACAAGAAGCAATAGAGCAACGAATTTTTGATGAATATGAAGAGTTGCTTGCAAAAGACGCATAATAAATATGAAAAAAAGACTACTACATCCAGACCATCAACCGAGAGTTTAAACACTCTAGTTTTTATGGTGGTCGTAGTGTAATGGTAGCATACCTGCTTGTGACGCAGATAGTAAGAGTTCGAATCTCTTCGATCACCCATCACATTATTTCAGGGTGTAGGCTAGTCTGGTTTAAGTCGCTCGGCCTGGAACCGAGAAATCGAAGGTTCAAATCCTTCCACCTTGACACACAAGCGAATGTTGTGTTTAACAGTTAGCATCTCTGCCTTCCAATAGCGGGTTGTAGAAGTGGTTTCTAGCTGGGCTCATAATCCAGAAACACCAGTTCAAATCTGGTACCCGCAACAATTTAGAAATAGAGAACACCCACCTCATATGCGTATATCCAGAGGGTAAAGAAGTTCCATGGAACTTGGGGAGCTATCCTGCTCATATAAAGCAGACGGAGATATACCTATTTCTAAGTACACACATTTCGCTTCGGTGAAATGTAGCTACGACCGTTAGGACGTAAGCATTTGGGAGGGTGGGGAGAAATCCCTATTCGGTTAAAACTGAAAGCCCTTCCCCTAGGTAATCAAATAATTTATATATGATTTATTCAAGTAGACAAAGGGAACAGAGAGAACAAGAGAGACGTCAACAGTCTCAATAGTTTTTTTTGCCCGCTTCGTCTATCGGTTAGGACACCTGGTTTTCAACCAGAAAAGAGGAGTTCAACTCTCCTAGTGGGTACATCACAGGAATGTAGCTCAACGGAAAGAGTTCTAGTCTTCTAAACTAGTTATCAAGGTTCGACTCCTTGCATTCCTACATCATAGGGATGTCAATGGATTTAGCCCGGGTCTTCGAAACCTGGTACGAGGGTTCGATTCCCTCCATCCCTACATTAGTCGAGAGTCGTCTAATTGGAAGGATATGTGGCTTTGACCCACAAGATTCAGGTTCGAACCCTGGCTTTCGAGCATAGTTTTTTTGTTCTTCTTTCTGTTTTTTAATTTTTCGATTGCATCTCTCCTTTGTAATCGAGGCCATTTCCTTAAACAGAAGGAAGAATAAGAAAAGTATTTGTTCATTTCTTTAACACTGGAGGTGTAATATGACTTGTCATCATCTTGCCGAGTTCAATCGCTTCCAGTTGCATATCCTTATTACGGAGGCAAAGGAAGCACACAAAGACCCTGAAGTAATAGCTCAGGGGTGGATAGACGCTAATTCTCAAACAATAAGGGAGGTATTCTGTGAAAGCATTTGTCCTGATAGGGAAATATGCAAAGACTCGCCTCATCGAAAGGAAGCTAACAAGAGTCAAAAGACTACTTGAAAACCTTAAGAGGAGGTAAAATGATTGTTCTTTCAGACGGAAAAGACACATACAACTTCTACGGAAGCATATCTGACGTTAAACGTCTAGTCAGAGAAGGGTTCAGAGCCACACTTTATAAGAATGGTACTGAACATATTATGAAGTTTGATGGACTATTTATCGTCAGAGAGGAGGTGGTCTAATCTAATGCAAGATTAACACTCTTGCACGATGGGGTAAAAGATAGCGTAAAAATAAATAAACGCAATTCTACACCCCTTCTTACACTTAACAATTTTTCATAACTCACAACAATTCGATATGACAAAATTATTAAAAGTGTATATCCCGAACTTAACTGAAAATCTTACAAAGTTGGGAGGAGGTTTTACGTTTTTACGAAACTTTAAAAAAGGATTATATAATAAAATAGAATTTGTAGATTCTTGGCAAGAGTGTGATATTATTTTTGTTTTCGGTATAACGACTATTGATAAAGTAGAACTTCACACTGCAATAAATTTTGGAAAAAAGTTAGTTTTACGAGTAGACAATATTCCAAGAAAATCAAGAAATAAAAGACAAAGTCCGGCAGAAAGACTTACTGAATTTGGAAACAAAGCAGCGGCTGTAGTTTATCAAAGCAAATGGTGCAAAGAGTATGCCGGCTATTTTATTACGAACAAACACGAATTCATCATAAATAATGGTGTAGATACAAGCATTTTTAACACAAAAAATAGAAATTCAGATGGAAAGACTTATCTGTACATAAATTATAATGACAACCCGAATAAGAGATTTGATGAAGCGCTTTATCGGTTTGATATGCTATGGAGACTTAGCAAAAAAATCGGTGGTGATGCTGAACCAAAATTGATTATCGCTGGTAATGCACCAAAAATATACACAGAGCATCCTGAATATGATTGGGATTTACCAACCCCTGGTAAAGTAGAATACGTAGGAATTACAGATACACCCGAAAAGACTGCTGAGTTAATGAGACGTTGCGATTGTCTTATTTATCCAAGTTTTTGTGAGGCTTATCCCAATACTGCATTAGAAGCGTTAGCATGCGGAATGGATGTTGGATGGATTAATGAAGATGGCGGTACTAAAGAATTGATAGAAAATAATAAAGACAAAATTAAAACAATTCAAGAAATGTGTGAAGAATATTATAATTTATTTATATCATTATGTTAACAACAGAAGAAAAACAAGCAGTGAGTAAAGAATTGCACAAAGACCTTTACAGAGATTATGTTAAAACACAAAGCGTCATCGATTTTTATGAGCAAAACAATCAAGCAGAGTTGAATGAAGACACTGCTGCTCTTTCTAAAAAGCTTGGTGATTTACGAACTAAATCTAAAAACTTAGAATTCAGAAAAGACCTCTCTAACGAAGAAAAGTTAAAAAAAGCGTCTGACCTTGCAATACAAATTTCAGAATTAGATGGCCGAATTACTTTTTGTGAAGATATCAAGCAAAAGTATAAAAAGAGTCTTGACACTATCAAAGAAATAAAAGCGTATCAAGAAATAAGCGAAAAGTATTATCTTAACCCATTGAAGTAAGTATGTCAAGTTATTCTAGACAACAATTGGAAGACTGGGTAAAAACTATTGAAGTCCCTGCTAATAGTAGAGTTCTGGATGTTGGCGGAAGTCAATTGCCAGTTAACTCAAGGCTAAAGAATATAGGTAAAGACTGCGAGTTTAAGATATTGGACTTAGAACAGCCACATGAATGTAAACTGCAACCAGATATTATTGAAGATTTAAATGAAATACAGTATGCACACGATAGTACATTTGATTATGCATTCTGTTTAGAGGTTTCTGAATATTGGTATGACCCAATTAGAGCACTTAGCAATATTTGTGGATATTTAAAACCTAGCGGTATATTGTATATATCTTTCCATTTTATTTATCCTGTACACAATCCAGTAGAACAAGATTATCTAAGATACACTGAAATTGGAGCAAAGAAACTTTTAGAAAATGCTGGATTTATAATAGAAGAAGTTAAGCCAAGAGTATTAAAAACTTATATAGCTAATATTGATGGCATGAGACCAGCAAAACAATATGACAAACATGATTGGTCTGGGTGTCTTATCAAAGCAAAAAAAGTATGACAAATGTAGAAGAAGTCGAACAACGAATAAACAAAGAGTTAAAGACAATGCCTACTTGGTATTGGTCGTTGCGAAGATGGTTTTTGTATGTAGTCCAACTAGAGTGGAGGCATGATATCAAATGGTGGATACAACGAAGAGTGAAAGGGTATGATAGTAGAGATGAATGGAATACTGGATTTTATTTAGCAAATACGATAGTTAAGCATTTAAAGATGTTCAGAAAGATGAAAAGACATGGTGTGCCGTGTATGTTTATAGTCAAGAATGATGATGAGCAATTAACGAAAGGTACTAAGAAATTCAATGCTGCATTAGACAAAATGATACAAGGCTGGGAATATTACTCAAATGAAGATGACATCAGGATGAACGTTTTTGAGAAGTATAACAAAGAAGGCGAAGAGTTGCCTCCTGAGTATTTGAAGGAATTAACAAAACTTGAAAAAGAAGCAAGAACAAATGCAAATTTACTTACTAAATATCTTGGTTGTATTTGGGACTAATATTCATTGTATGAAAAACGCAAAATTGAGAAGACAACAAAAAAAGAATGCTAGACGCTCTGCGTACACTAAGCAGTTGAATCTTTTTAAGAATACCGCAAAGCGTAAACGAGGATTTTTCGAATTCATCAATCCTAAAAAGGCAAATTCTACTCCTAGAAGAATAAAGCTACTTAATGAAAATGAAGAGAATTTATGTGCAATAGAAGATGCTAGAGAAGCAGATGCTACTACTTTAAGACTGTCAGTAGAAAAAGAGAATGAGCAAATAGCAGCAAATAGAGCAAGACGATACAAAAAGTATAATGCTCAAGATGATGAGTTAGTTTAATTAGTAAATATTTAAAAAAGTATGCAATTTGTAAAATTTGTAGAACACAATGAGTACGAAGGCGAAACTTGGAACTTTTATCTTCAGACTGAAGACAATGAAGTTGCTCTTAATGGGTTAAAAAATGCTATTGCTAGTTACGACCCAGATAATGATATATACCGCTTGACTGACACTCATTTGACTGAAGAAGAAGTTGATACACTTGTGAAGTACTCTGATTCTGGCTATATGCCGTTTGAAACTAAAGTTGTTGGTAATTTTGATATATCGCTATTGCAATTGAATCCAGTCACAGCAGATGATAATTTGTACAAAGGTGGTATAAGAGATTTATTTATAGATAAGAAATAATACTGAATAAGAAGTTTTCAGAGATGAGCTAACATCTGAAAAAGAGCGTCAACATCAGATGCCTTTTGATTGGCCACGGCTTATTTTTAGGAGAACTGATAGAGACCATTGTTAGTTCATCTTTGCAAATTGCTTTCAGTTTGAACGAAAAAAGAGAGTTGTTGCTTAACTTAGAAGTATACTACTATGAAAGATGAACAAATATTAGAAAGAGCTATAAAAAAGGCAGTCAATAACGGATTTAGTTTTGCTGATTTGCTTAAACGATATAATGATACACTTGTTTTAACTGAAATTGCATTGTCAGAGAAAGAAACAACATACGACACAATATTGAAACTTAAAGAAGTTGTTATATATTCGCATGACTTTGCAAAAGCTTTTTGGGGAGAGAAAGAAATAGAGATAGAAGTAGTTGAGGAATTTTTAGGAAAAAAGAATGATGACCATATTTATTACTTGCAGAAGGCTTGGAGATACCACCTCACACAAATGGTGTTAGAAAAAGACCCTATTAAGTATTTAAAGAAGTTCTTAGATTAAATGAAACAACACATTACAAAAGAGCAATGGAATGAGTTGAGTGAGGAAGAGAAGAGTTTATTTTTTAAAAAAGAAGAATAATGAGTAAACTAGAAATATATAATTACTAAATGGACTTTTATGAATAAAATTATAACACTACAAAAAGGAGTAGAAGAATTAGAGCTAGAATTAAAGAAAGCTAAACTTAAGATTGAACTAGAAAAGACCAAGAATACTAAGATAGAAGAAACAGTTATAGAAAGAAGAATTGTTAGAGATGATAACTCGGTCTTTGTTCCTTATTGGGGAATACCAGACTCTACTTGTATATTTTGGGAAAAACCACCTGCAACTTCCACAGAAGAAACAACTCTTACATTTAACCCTAAGAAATAAAATTAGCTAATATTAAACAAACAATATTATTTTAAAAATATTATGGCAGGTAATAAAAATTCTGGCAGAGG
>Ga0114918_10003060_pt1 | contig 14832 bp, 14 predicted proteins | sample LantaG_FD_87015 | JGI IMG/M metagenome (GOLD analysis project Ga0114918, IMG submission 87015) | Deep subsurface microbial communities from Baltic Sea to uncover new lineages of life (NeLLi) - Landsort_02402 metaG | ecosystem: Environmental > Aquatic > Marine > Oceanic > Sediment | place...
TCCCGCGCGGAGGCCTCGGCGGAGCTCGAGGCCCGCGCGCGCGATGCCGCCGCGGCGCTCACCGCCGACAACGCGGTGCTGGTCTACCGCCTGGCCGAGGCCGAGGCCGCGGCCTCCGCCGCCGCCGGGGCGGCCGCGGCCCTGCAGCAGAACGCGGCGTTCTTCGCGTCGAGGGCCGGGAAGATGATGAAGATGAGGACGATGACGATGAGGCGGCGGAGAAGGAAGAGCAGCAAGAGCGGGGGAGGAGGAGATGAGAGCGAGAGCGAAAACGAAAACGAAAACGGAAACGCCGCTCTCTTCTCGTCCTCTTCTTCCAACAACGAAGTCAACTCCCCCTGGCTCGACGCCCTCCGCGAAGGGGTCGAGGCCCGAGTCTCCGACGCCCTCGCCACGGCGGCGGAGGCAGAGAGGAAGGCCGCCGCGGCGGGCGCCGCCGCCGCCGCGCGCTCCGCCGCCGACGCCGACGCCGTCGCCGCCGCCGAAGCGCGACTCGAAGCCGAGGCCGCCGCCCGCCAGCGCGCCGAGTCCCTGGCGGCGACGGCCCAGGAGCAGGCCAGGGAAGCCCGCGCGGCCAGGGACGCGGCCGAGGCGGCCGCGGCGGAAGCGAGGGCGAGGGCGGAGGCCGACGCCGCCGACGCCGCCGCGCACGCTTCGGCAGCGGCCGCCGCCGCAGAGGACGCGGCGGGGGCGAGGGCGAGGGAGGCGGCCGCTGCCGAGGCAGGCAGGGAGGCCGCGGCGAGGGCCGACGCCTCGGCGAGGAGGGCCGCGGAGGCGGAGGTGAGGAAGAGTTTTAGGGTCGAGAAATTTTCTGGGGGGGGGGGTCGCTTCAATTTTCCTTTGCTCTCTCTCTCATCACGCGTTTCTTCCTCCCAAAAACAAAACAAAAATCAACAAAACGAAACGACCACAGGCTGCCGCAGCCAGGGCCGCCGCGGCCACGGCGGTCCAGCGCGGCGTCAACGAGCGGCTGCTCCGGGCCAAGGCCGCGGTCGAGTGGAGGCTGCTCGAGGCGCTCGGGGCGAACGGAGGGGGCGGAGGAGGGGGAGGGAAGGAGGAGACGGGGGCTGCTGCTGGTGCTTCTGCTTCTCCTCCTGTTTCTGCTCCAGCGTCATCGAGTACAGCGACGACGACGGTGCTGCCGTCTCGTGCTTGAAAAGACGGAGAAGGAGGGGAAGAAGAAAGGGCGCGATCGTGATTTTTTCTGTAAGTCGGGAGAAAACAAAAAAGGTCGGGGTTGAGAGAGAAGAGGGGCATCGACAAGTCGAGAACACGCCACGGCATCACTCTCCATTCTTCGTCGCTTTGCTTCTCCAGTCTCAACTCCCCACCGCCTCGCGTTTCTTTTTATCCTTCAAGAAACCGACACCATGGGTCGCTGCCGCCTCTCAGCGGCGCTCCTCGTCGTCGCCCTGGCCTTCGGTGAGTAGAGATTGAGCTCGCGGAGAGGAGGAAGCAGAGGGTTTGGAAAGGTTTGATGGCCATTCATCTGATGAGTCACTCCAACGATCTCAAAAAAAAACTCAAAAAAAAACAGTCTCTTCGGCCTCGGCACGTCGCTCCACTTCCCCCTCGTCCCGCTCTCCTTCCGAGCGCCGCTCCTTCTTCACCGAGGACCTCCCGGCGCTCGCCGCGGGATGCGCCAACGGCCTGCCCCCGATGGTCGAGCTCGAAGCGGAGGGAGGTAAAGGAAAGGACAAGGGCTTCTTCTGCGACGGAGACCGCTCGGGTTCCGGGCCCGACCCGCATTCTTCTTCGTCCCTCGACGACTACGCCCGCTCCCTGGGGTGGTCCGACCTCAACTCGACGACCCGCCGCTCGTGCTGGGGCACCTTCAGGGCCTTCTGGCGCTGCCCCGAGCACAAGGGGGCTGGGGCCTGCATCGAATGCAAAGGTAAGAGAGAAGAAAAAAAGTTTCTTTTTTATTTTCCCTCTCTTTCTTCTCTTCTCTCTCTCTTCTCTCTCACCTCACCTCAACTCAACTCAACTCATCTCTTTTCTCCTCAGGCCACCACTCCTGGCTCCGCGCCCCCTGCGGCGCCGAGATCGCCGTCTGTGACGGGCTGATGCACCACTTCGCGCGGTTCGACAAGGAGAGCGAGGAGACGGGCGAGACGTGGAAGGTGTTTTTCGGCGTCGGCGCGCTGGGCAAGACCTTCAGCGTCAAGTCCCCGCCGGAGGAGAGGCCCGTCGCTTCCCCTTCCTCTGAGGTCGAGAGGAAGCACCGCCGCCACCACGATAACAACGGCGACGACGACAAGAAGGTCTGGTCCAAGGTCAGGCACCAGTGGAGCTCCGAGGGCCTCTCCGGCTCGGCCTGGACCGCCAAGAAGCGCGGCGACGACTGGAACGCGGAGGAGATGGTCGAAGGGAGCAACAAAAATGACTTTTCGTCGGTCGCCGGGGAGGCGCGCGCCGCGTTCGACGCCGCCGGCCTCGAGGTGCTCCCCGCCAGAGACTCTGTTTCTTCCTCTTCGAACTCCCCTTCCTCTTCCTCTGCTTCTTCGTTCCTGCGCTCGCTGGCCTCGCGCGTCGTCTCGAAAGCGATGACGATGAAGAAGGAAAAGACCTCCTCTCTGTCTTCCGAGGTCGTGGCCCACGGGACCTGCAACGGCGAGGAGCCCCGCTTGCGCGGCGCCCCCTGCAAGGGAGAGGCCAAGATGACCTGGTCCGTGACCGACGACGACGGTACCCAGAAGGCGCACGGCTCGGCGGTCTGCGACGGGCTCTGGTCCGGCATGTCGTGGAGAACCAACACGGAGAAGTGTTTGGGCTTTTCGCAACTTCGCGCGACGAAGGGCGAATGGTCGATGTACAAGCAGTGCAACGGCGTCGAGGCGTCGAAGAAAGGAGGTTCCGGTTCGACCTGCCCGTGGCACGGGGAGGACAACAGAGCCAAGGGGATGTCGAGCTGGTGCCACGGCGGGGCCGCGGGGGCGGTGGTGAAGAAGGAGGAGGAGGAGGGAGAGGAAGTGGAGAAAGGGTTTGCGTTTCCGCAGACGAAGATGACGACCAACTAGTTCTTTTTTTGGTCGTTCTTTTTTTTGTTTTTCATTGTGCTTTGAACGCTACACGCACGCCCGCCCGCCGCTTTGGGTAAAAAAAAGGAAAAGAAAAAGGGGGGAAATGAGAAGGAGAGGAAAGTGTTTGATGAAAAAAGGACTCGGGTTCTTTTTTCTCTTTCTCTTTCTTTCCGCGTTTTGTTTTGTTTTTTCCTTTTTGCCCCCTTTTTTTGTAATCGCAAAGTAGTTAGAAACGTTGCGTTGATGTTTTTTGTAGGCGGCGGTGCGGGCCTGGCGTTTCGATCTTTCTCGCGTGAACAGAGAAAAGAAAAAAAAGGAAAAAGAAGAAAGAAATGACTTATTGTCAACCCTTAAACTTTTTTAAAAAAATATTTGACGATTTTCTTCGACCTGTCTCTTCTCCCCCTTTTGAACCTCTTTCTCGTTCGTTTTTGTTGAAAATCGCATGGTTACATATCATGATCGTTACTGCGGTCTGTTTTCATACATTTAGAGCAAGTTGCTGCGAGCGGGGGAGAGAGCCGCGAAAAGAGCCAAAAAAGAAAAAAGTTTTTTCCCCCCTTCAAATCCTGACCTCTTGGATCTCTCTCTCTCTCTCTCTCTCTTTCCCCTTTTCGTTCTTTCTTCTCACCCTACCCAAGCACCAGCGCCCCGATCACCGCCACGCCCACGGGCTTCATCATCGTGTTTACGGCCTTGTCGATCGCGGAAGAGACCGCGACCTCCGCTTCTATTAGAGAAGGAGAAGGAGAAGAAGGTAAACTCTCCTTCTTTTGGTTCCTTTTCTCCTCCTTCCTCAGTCGCCCGAGCTTCAACGCCGCGCTCGCCGCCCTCGCCGCCGGGAGCACCAGCGCGGTCCCCAGAGCAACAGTAACGGGGATCAAGAAGGACAAAGAAGAAGCTCCCTGGCGAGCGACAGAAGCAGACGCTGACGCAGAAGCAGACGACGACGACGCAACGAGGGCGACGGCCCTCGAGACCAGCACGCCCGCGGCGGCGAGCTCGCACGCAGCTGCCAGCGCGAGCGTCGCCCTCCTGCCGGCCACGACGGGCAGCGTAGGCACCCCGGCGGCGCCGTCGCCCCTCGCGTCCGCGGCGTCCATCAGCAGCTCCCGCCCCGATATCGCGAAGAAGAGCGCTAGGCAGGCCGGGGCGACAGCGGCCAGAGCGGGAGACAAAGAAGAAGAAGCCAGAGGAAAAGAACCCGAGCTTGAAACGGCGAGCGCCCCGGCGGCAGGGCTCAGCGCGACGACGCCGGCAACGGCGACCGTCTTCACCAGCGGGATCTTCTTCAAGACGGGTGTGTACGCCAGCGTCACGGCGGCCGAGCTCGCCACCAGCAGCCTGAGCTCCCGAGGCTCCAGCCACGCCGCCGCGACGAGCGTCGAGAGATACAAAAACCCGCCGAAGAGCAGCGCTCCGTCGACCGTGATTTGCCCCGAAGGCAGCGGCTTGGTAGGGGCGTTGACCCTGTCGTTGGGCACGTCGAAGTAGTCGTTGACGACCATGGAGCCCAGGGCGATGGCTGCGGTCGAGAGGGCGGCCTGCCAGACGGTGGGGTTGGCGAGGAGGGAGAGGAGGGGGAGGAGCAGGGAGGGAGGGGAAGAAGAAGGAGACGACGAAAGAGTTGAAAAGCCTTTTGTTCGTGCCGCCGCCGCTGCTGCGCCGGCAAAGACCATCAAGATCGAGGGGAAGAGGTTCCAGGGGCGGGACAGGGCGAGGTAACTGGGTGGTGGAGGCGAGGAGGAAGTACGGGGAAGAAGAGCGTGAGAGAGCGAGAAAGAGAAAGAGAGAGAGGAAGAGGAAGAGGAAGAAGAGGAAGAACGAGTTTCCTCTCTCTTCCACACTCACGCCGTGACCTCTCTCTTCTTGGCCGAGAACCAGGTGATGACGAGCTCTGGCCATAAGGCTGCTTCGAGCGCGCGCCACGCCAGCGGCAGGGAGAGTCGCTGTTGTTGCTGCTGCGGAGGCGGAGGTGGAGGTGGAGGTGGAGGTTGTGGCGGTTGAGGTTTTTCGTCTCCCTCTCCGTCGTCGAGGAGAGAGAGCGACGTCGACGTCGACGCCGCCCGAGTCCTCGTCAACATTTCCCAAAGCAACGCGTTGGCGAACTTTGGCAAGCCTAGGGCTTTTCGGCTCAAGTCCTTCCCATGGTGAGGCGGTTTTGATGTGGCGAAAGCACAGATCGAAGATTGGGATCTGCAGACGACCGCAGAGGGCGCTGGGCGCGCCGATGTTTTTAGAGGGAGGAAGGGGACCATTGCTGTTTTTTGTTTTGTTTTGTTTCATGGTCGAGAGAGAGCAAAAGGAAAAAAGAAAAAAACCCGAAAACGCTGACGATTCCGAATTCACTCACTTTTTCTTCTCTTCCTCTTTTGCGCCGGCGCTTTCCCCCGTTCGCATCAAGCAAATCAAGCTCCCCACCCCCACGGAACCAAGCTCGCGTGCAGTTACTTTTAAGACTAAATCATCATGCTGTTCGGCTCCTCCTCCTCCTCGAGCAGGCGCTCATCTCTGCTAGCGCTGTTCTTCGTCGCTAGCATCGCCATCTCCGGCTGCGCCGCCGAGTTCCCCGACGGCTTCTCCTGCAAGGAGACCAAGGACGGCGTGACCGGCTCCGCGGCGAGGTATATCGCCGCCAAACCTGGCGTCAAGGACAAGGTGAGCAGGAGAGAGAAGTAGGAAAGCGCCGGAATTGCGATGCGGGGAAACTGAGAATGATGCAATCAATTCAAGCCGGCGAGCAAAAAAATCCAAGCTGGCACGCGCGAGAAGGAGCGCCCTTTTTTTATCTCATCCCCTCGCAACCTCTTCTTCTCTCGCTTTCTCCCTCTCCACCAAAAAACACCACCTCCCTCCTCCATCCATCTCAGGACGCCTGCGCCGCCCTCTGCGACGCCAGCCCGGACTGCACCAGCTTCACCTACTGCGCCGACGCGGCCCTGGGATGCGACAACGCCCTCCCTGGAGGACCGCCGACGCCAGAGAGGACCTGCACTCTCGGTGCCGGGACCTTCAAGCCCGCCAAGGGCCCACTGCCTCCTGACGCCAAGCTCGAAGGGTTCAGCGCCGCATGGGACTGCTCTTCCATGGGGAAGAAAGCGGCAACAGGAGCAGGAGCTGCTACTGGTGCTGCTGTTCCTCCTGCGGCGCCGAAGAAGCCTGCGGCGGCAGCCCCCGACGCCGACGACGCCCCCGCCGCCGCCGCCGCCGCTCCTCCTCCTCTCCCTGCGAGGAAGCCCCCCGCGGCCTCCGCCCCGCCCGTCGACGACGCTGCCGTGGAGCTCCCTTCCAAGCCCGCCCCCAAGGCCCTTCCCGGGAGCAACACGCCCAGCGACGGGCCCCCGGCGCCGGCGCCCAAGCGCTCGGTCGCTCCGGTGCTGCCGGTCTCTGCCGCAGGAGGAGGAGCTCTTGCTGCTGGAGCTGCTGGAGCGACGGCAGCGCCGGTTGCTGCAGGAGGCAAGAACGCGACCAGAGCAGGTGCTGTCGCCGTTGGGGCTGACGACGCTCCCAGGGTCAACGGTTCGTAGAGAGAGAGGGAAAGAGAGAGAGAGAGAGAGGGAAAGAAAGAAGAGAGAAGAAGAAAGAGAGATCGAAAGAGAGAGAAGAGGGAGAAGAGAAGACCCGAGGTCATTGAATATATAAAAGAATCCACTCACTCCCGATTCCCCTCCCCCCTCTCCTCTCTCCAACAACACCCAACAACAACAAAAATAACAGACGAGGACATGGTCAAGGCCGCCGAGGCCGAGAAAAAGGCCAAGGAGGAGAAGACTCGTGCAGAAAAGGAGGAGAAAGAAAAGCTGGAACGAGAGGAAAAAGAGAAGAAGGAAAAAATTGAGCGCGAGGAGAAAGAGAAAAAAGCGATTGCCGATCGCGAAGAAGCTGAGGCGAAACGCAAGGAGGAAGAAGAAGCGAAGGCAGCAAAGAGGAAGGAAGAGGAAGAGGCTGCGGCTCTGAAAAAGCGTGAGGAAGAGGAGGCGAAGGAGAAGAAGAGGAAGGAGGAAGAGAAAGAGAAGAAGAAGAAAGAAGAGGAGAGGAAAGAGGCTGAGGAAGCAGCTGCGTTGAAGAAGCGCGAGGAAGAAGAAGAAAAAGAGAAGAAGAAAAAAGATGAAGAGGAGGCAAAAACCAAGGCTGCCGCCGGCGGTGACGACGAGAAGGACGCGAAGCTGGCCCCCGCGCCATCTCCTGCTTCGAAAGCCGGAGCCAAGGCCCCCGCGCCCTCGCCGAAACCGGCGCCGAAAGGAGGAGCCGCTCCGGCGCCGTCGCCGACCGCCACCGCCAAGGGAGCCGCCGCTCCCGCTCCGGGCCCCAAGGACGCCAAAAAGGACGAGGAGACTCTCAAAGAAGAAGACGACAACAAGAAGAAAGAAGACGACGCCGCCCCTAAGCCCTCGGGAGGCCCCCTGCCGCCCCTCGGCGTCCCGCGCCCCGGCAAGCTCTCTGGCGACGCGCTCGACGCCGAGGCCGTCACTTCGGGCATCTCGACGCTCTCGGCCTGCCAGCGCGCCGCGGCCGAGAACGCCGAAGCGGGGGGCTACCGCTTCTGCCAGTCGAACAACTGCGCCGGAGGCGCGAAGAGAGGGACGTGCGAGCTGGTGAAGGCTGCCGGTCCCAACGGGTCGGCGGGCGAGTTCCCTGCGTTCGAGGCGGCCAACGGCTTCGTGAGCGCGGCGCGCAGGCCCGAGAGGAAATGAAGAAAAAATAACTAGAGGCACTTGCCTATCTTTTTAAAGAAAGAAAGCAGCGAGAGAGAGAGAGAGAGAGAGAGAGGGAAAACGCGAAAACGCGAAAACGACTCGATGATAAGAGTGTAAGGTCTCGAACGACGAACGGGGCGTTGAAAAAGAAAGAGGTGGTTGTTGGGGTCGAGGTTGATGAAGAAGAAAGAAAGAAAAAAGAAAAAGAAAATTCTGGAAGAAAAATCACAACAAACTTTTTTATATTTTTGCTCTCATCGATCCGATCGACCTATCAAATTCCAAAACCATGCGCTTCTCCGTGGCTGCTCTGGCGGCCCTGTGCCTGCTCTGCGCCTCTTCTCTCGTCGCGGCCGAGTTCAAATGCAATGAGGTGAGGCTTCCGTGGTAGCGGATTGTTTTTGTGGGGCTGCGATGGAGCGCGATGCCGTCGTTGAAAAAGAGAGAGAGAGAGAGAAAGAGAGCCATCGAACGGTGATCGTCGCTCCTCCCTCGGAGGCGCGCCTCTGCGACGACCTCACAGGCCTTCTTTTTTTTTTTCCCCCTTTTTTCTTTCTCTCTCTCTCTCTCACTTTTTTACTCTCTCTCTCCCTTTCTTCCTCCACTTTAAAAAAAAAAAATCAACAGGTCAAATGGGGCGGCAACGGCAAGGCCGACTTCCTGAAAAAGGTTGAGGACGTCGCCGACGGCGACGCCTGCGCCAAGATCTGCTCTGAGACGGGCGGCTGCCAGCACTACAAGTACTGCTACCTCAGCGGCAACGGGGTCTGCACCAACCACTGGTCCAAGGGAGGGCCCGACACTCCCTTCAAGACCTGCGAGCTCTACAAGAACAAGTTCACGCCGGCGGTCGACGACGGGACCTACGGCGGCTTCATCCTCGGCCTCGACTGCAGCGGCTCCTCGGGCCCGACCCCGGAAATCGTCCCCATTCCGATGCCCGTCGTCACCCCGATCTCCATGGGGCCCTCGGTCTTCAAGAACCTCAAGGGCGACCTGCTCAAGCGCCACACCGACTTTGATTTCGGGCAGTGCATGGACGCCTGCAAGAAGGACCAGGGCTGCGCAGGGATCAACTTCTGCTCGAGGCTGCAGCCCAGCCCCAACCCCAAGGAAACCGTCTGCAGCGGGGACATCAGGAGGGGCGTCTGCGACCTCAAGAAGTTCGAGGGCGAGGCGAGCTTCTGGGACGATTCCACGGCGCAGGCCGGGGACGGCTGGATGTCGAGCATCAAGCAGGGCGGCGGCACGGCGGTGGAGAAGCAGCCGCGGAAGTAAAGAGGAGAGGTTGAAAAGATGGAGAGTTTTTTTTTTGGAAGAGGGTGTCGAAAACGAAAAAAACAGCAAAACATTGGTGCGCCGTTTTTTTTATTTCCTGGTTGTTGTTTTCTTTCTAAAAAGCGAAGTAGATGCAGTTTCCCTTTGTTGCATGCTTCGCGTGCTGCTCAAAACAAAACAGCGTTGATTTGATTTGATTTGATTTGATTTGGTGACGATGACGACCCCTCCCCAGTGTTAGAAGAAAAGAAAAGAAGGAAAAATAAGAGAGAAGAGAGATGGGGAAAAAATTCTTCGGCCGTGCCGCACGCGCTCGCTTCGGCGACGTCGCTCGAGGTTATCAATCTCAACTGGAACCCCTGTTTGCAGGTCGAGAGCGCTCTGTTATCGACCTTCGCGTGGCTGCCGAGGCTGAGGTTTTTGGAGATGAAGAAGATGCCACCACCTCTTGGACGCCTTCCTCGCGGGCGCACCTCTCGGCCCTCGCCGCAAAGTTTCGGGCCCGCGACAGGGCTATGGAGCGCGCGGCGACCGAGGTGGAGTTTGAGTGAAAAGTTTTTTTTTGAGTAAAAAACCCGAAAAGAGGGAGGTCGAGGTCGAAGAAAACTCTCTTTCTCTCTTTCACTTTTTTATTTCTTCTTTGTCTCTCTTCTCGCTCTCTCTCTCTTCCATCGCTCGCCTTCTCTCTCCACGATGCCACCCACACGCGATGATCCCGTGCATTCCTGAATCCACTAGCGTGACAGAACTCGAATCAGAGCCTCTGTAAAAGAGAGAGTCCAGCATTATCTCTCTCTCTTTCTCGTCCCATTCGTCGTTTGATCTCGCCGTTGTCGTCAACATTACCTCGAGATGATCATCGCCGTCGTCCTCGACACGTCGGCCTCCGCCGCGGCCCGCTCCGCCTCGGGGCTCTCGGCGCTGGACGCGGCCAAGTCCGCGGCCGAGCACTTTTACAAGTGCAGGAGCAGGGATGTGGTCAGCGCGCAGGCGCAGATGCATTTCCATCAGCAATTTCATCATCATCATCACCACCACCACCTGTTGCCTCCGCCGCAGGCCGACACCTTCATCCTCGCGACGGCCGACGCCAGCGCCCCCATCAAGGCCATCGACCGCGGCACGATCATCAGCGTCAACACCGGCCTGCCTGGCCAGCAGCAGCAGCAACCTCAAAACCAGCAGCAACAGACGCGCCAGATCCAGCAGCACCGCAAGTGGCACGCGGCGCTCAAGGCCGCCTCTGCCGGCGACGCCTCTGCCGTCGGCGTCGGCGTCCGCGCGGCGCTCGACGTCATCTCCCTGATCCGCCAGGGGACGGGAGCGGACACGCACGGCGCCGGGTGGACTCCTGCGGCGGCTCAGCCGTGATGCGTCGTCGTGCTTACCGACGGGGGCTCCTGGAGCTGGCCCGACGGCTCCCTGGCGACGGCCTCTTCGGTCGCGCGCGGCTGCGTTGCTTCGTTTCTGGCGAGTTCGGCGGCGAATTCTTCGTCGACCTCGACAACTCCTCCGCCGCTGCTCCTCCCTTCCGCGGCGTCCCTCGCCCCGCTGGTCGGGCTGCACCTGCTGCCCAGCTCGGTCCCCCCTCCTTACGGGGAGCTGACCGCCTCTCCTTTTAGGTGGGACGGCAGGGTCTGCGGCGCGGTGCTGCGGTTGCCAGGGGTGGTTGAAGAAGAAGAAGAGGAGGAGGAGGAGGAAGAGGAAGAGGAAGAGGAAGAGGAAGAGGAGGACGAAAACGAACGACGAAAGAACAAAAAGAAAAAGAACAACAAGAAGAAGAACAAGGACAAAAACCTTTTCTTCGTCTCTGTTCTCGATGCCGCTTCCACGCTCTGCGGGGAAAGCGAAGAGGAGAAAGAGAAGCTTCTTCTTCTTTCCCAGGAGGCGGCGCAGAAGCAACTGCCCGCCGGAGGAGGCGGAGGAGGAGGCTTTCTCCAGCAACAGCAGAGGCAGAAGCTCGAAGAAAGGCAGAGGCAGCAGCGGCAGCAACAGCAACAACAACTCCTCCGCGACAGGCGTCGTTTCCCCTTCACCAGGAAACCTAATTCCTCCTCTTCTTCTTCTCCTCCTGCTCTCGTCGGCGCGGAGCTCGCCTGCGTCTGCGAAGCCAGCGGCGGGAAGGCCGTCGAGGCGCGCAGCCTCCGGGCGCTGCTGTCCTGGGTCGAGCAGCTCTCTGCGTCGCTGGTCGTCGTCAACGCTTCTTCTTCTTCGAATCCTTCTTCGAACCCTTTTCCCGCTGCTGCCAACAACAGCACCTCGCCCTTGCGCCTCGTCGTAAACTTCGAGCCCACGCCCGAAGCCTTTGACCGGACGAAAGAGGGGGCAGCAGCAGCAGGAAGCAGCGGCGGCGGCAGCAAGGAAGGAGGCAGGGAGGGAGAGAGGCAAGAGGACAAGGAGCTCCGACTCAGGGAGGAGGAGGAGGAGGAACGCGCGCGCTGTTCCGCCAGGACGATAACGTTTCTTGGTTCCTCGCAACAGCAGCAGCAACAGCAGCAGGCACCCGGAGAGAACAACAACAGCAACAGTAGCAGCAGCTCCGCTCCCCTGTGGCCGGTGCCGGAGGCGTTCTCTGCGGCGACGCTGCCGGCCAACGCGGCGCTGCCGGCGCGCGCCGCGTTCCCGACCCTGACCTACCTCGAGCCGCCTTCGATCGGTTCTCTGACCCCCGGGACCGCGGCGTGGCCGACGCCGCCTCCCGGATTCCCCCTGGACACGTACGAGGTCGAGAGCGGCGGCGTTGGAGGGAGCTCCTCGCTGCCGCCGCGGGTCGTTGCAGGGCTGAGGGCCGTTGCCGCCGCTGCTGCCGCTTCGGCTGCCGCTGCCGCTTCCTCCGCGAATCCTCAGCAGCAGCAGCAACATCAACAACCTCCCCCTCCTCTCGCCGGCTGGCCCGTCTACGTCTCCAACTCGCTGGGCGACGGCGGAGGGCTCGGCGACGCGTGCGGCCTCCTCCACGTCGCCCCCGTCTCGGCGGCAGAAAAGAGAAACAACGACAATAACAACAACGACAACGAACCCTTTTCCTCTCTTTCTTCGACGAAAGTCTTCCTCACGCTCCTGCCTTACAACTACCCCATGCTCTTCCGCCTGCTCGACGCCCTCGCGGCCTACCCGGGAGGCGCCAGGCTCGCCCCTCCTCCGGCCTGGAGGGCGGAGCTCACCCGCTACCTCCGCGCCGCTCCCGCGCCGGCCGTCGCGGCCCCTCTGCGGGCTGCGCTCGCGCGAGTGGGGCTCCCAGTCCACCTGGTTCCCGAGCTCCGGGACGGGGGTTTGCCGCCCAACGTGGGGACCTTCCTGAGGAGGGTGCAGGCCGGGGCTCGTGGCGAGGTGGAGAGGGCGGAGGCGAACGCGGCGAGCGCCTTCGCTGCCGTTGCCGCCGCCGGTGGTCTCGCGGGAACGAATCTCGCAGGAGGAACAGCGACGACGGCGGCGGTTCCGGTCCCGAGGATCACGGTGGACCCCTCAGCGGTGCCCGGCCCCGGGGCCCTGCTGCCGCAGCTCGCGTCCCTGGCTCGCGGGGCCGCGTCTGCGATCTGGGAGTCGGCCGCGGAGAACGCGGAGAGGAAGGCGAAGGAGGAAGAAGAGGAGGAGAGAGGCGAAGGAGGAAACGTTCGTCCTCTTGTTCTCCTTCATCATCACCACCACCACCTCCGAAAGCACTCTTCCGCTTCTTCGTGGAACGACCACGCCCCCGGAGGGAAGTTCGCCGTGCCCATCTCCGAGATGGGGGACTACGCGTCCGTCTCCTCGAACAACGCCGCCAAGGCGACGGCGGCGGCGGAGCAGCCGCTCCGCGACGCCTCTGCCGCCGCGGCGGCGGCGCTCGGTGACGAGGGTGAGGCGGCGGCCGGAGGAGCCGGCGGGAGGAGATCGCCGGCGTCGCAGCAGCAGGCGATCCCCTTTGGCAACCCCTACGCTGCCGACGCGGCGCGCAGGGGGGCGAGGAGGTCGCGGTCGAGGTCGCGGTCGAGGTCGACGTCCCCGGCGCCGCAGCAGCGGGAACAAGCGGCGTTTGTGGCGGACGAAGCGGCCGGGGAAGCCGCGGCGGCATTTGGAGGAGGCGGCGGCGGCGGCGGCGACGCGCAGAAGAGGTCTCCGATCCAGCCTCCGCCCTCGGCAGCTGCCGCAGCTGCGGCGACTCCCGGAGGAGCGGTCGCTCCGAAAGGAGCAGCAGCAGAAGACGAAGATTCTGCCTCTCCAACCTCGACTGCCACGGCCGTGAAAGCGATCCCGGCGCAGCAGCAGGTGAGAATTGTTTTTCATTTTTTCTTCTTCTTTCTTTGCCGCGCTCGACGAAAAAACCCAAAAAAAACTCACTTTAAAAACAAAAAAACCACCCCTCCACTCACCAGGCCGCCAACCCGGACGACGCCGAGCGCGCCGACGCGATGTGGGCCGAGATGCTCGCGGCGAGGAGGAGCAGCTCGACCTCTGGCGGAGCCGCGACGACGACGACGGCTACGGAGGCTGCTGCTGCCGCTGCCGCCGCTGCTGGTGCGACGACCGCAGCGGAAGAGCAAGGAGAGGAGGGGCCGAAAAAGCAACGACAACGGCAACAACAGCAGCAACAGCCCCGGCGCCGCCCCCTGCCTCGCCCCTTACCCACGCCGGCCGAGATCGACAGGCTCGTCGGCGTGCTCTCGACCTTCTCGGAGGCCACCTCCTCTTCTGCCGCGGCAACGACGAAGAAGGAGAGCAGGGCTGCTCTGGAAGAAGAGCTCGTCGCGGCGCTCCGAGGAGGAGGAGAAAGCAGTAAAAAGAGGAAAAAGGGCAAGGCCTCTGCTTCTTCTTCTGCTGCTGCTCCGTTCCCGGGGAACGCGCGCGTCTGGGCCTCGGCGCTGGCTCGGAGGGCTTCGGAAGCTTCGGCTTCGTCGCTGGCTCAAGCGCTGCGCAAGGTGGCCGCTGCCGGAACGACGGAGGAGCGAAAGCAAGGAGATGACGCCGCCGAAGAAGAGGAAAAAGCGAGCCGAAAGTCAAAGCGAGCGAAAAACTGAACCCCCCCTGAGCAAAAAACCAAATTGTAAAACCATATCCTGTTTTTTTGTGTGTGCGCTCGATGCTCCTTTACACACAAAAAAAGAGGGAGTGATGGAGAAAAGAAGAAGAAGAGGAGAGAAAGAAAAACAAAAGTCCCCCCCCCCTTCTTCTCTTTCCTTCTTCCTCCCTTTTTTTTCCCCCTTCAAATTAAAAACATTTTTCTCCGCTTTCCTCTTCCTCTTTTTTTTTCTACTTCAAGAGACGCCCGACACACAGGTCGCAACCGTCCCCGCGCGGCGAGAGAGGGGTGGGTGAGTCTTAAAAAAAAGGGGGGGGGGCAAATTGTTCCTTTCCCCTCTTTTCTTTTTTTGCTCAAAATCAAAATGAGAAATCAAAAAACTCTCCGCTTCTTCCAGACTCCATTCTTCTAGGAAGTCGCCGCGCATGTTTCCTTGCATTGGCACCTGTTGGAGGTATGAGAGAGAGCGAGAGAGAGAAGAAGAAAAGTCAGGAGTGAGTTTCGGGAAGCAAGAACGAAGAAGAGAGGAAAAAGAGAAATAAAAAATTAAAAAAACTCCCTCACCCGGTTCCGCACGAGCAGCCGCCGGTGCAGCACGCCTCGCCTCCGGCGCAGCAGGAGCCCCCGACCGTGGCCTTTTTGGAGCAGGCGCACTTCTCGCAGCCGCACTTCTCGCCGCAGGCGGTGCAGCAGCACTTGCAGTCGGCTGTTTTTTTTTTTTTTTTTTTTTGGCGAAAGGGGGGGGAAGAATGTGGGATGGGGAAGGGTTGGGGATGGTTGTGGGGAGGGGGGAGGAGAGAAGGGAGAGGACGAAAAAGAGAGGAGAGGGGAAAAA
>Ga0114918_10003061_pt1 | contig 14827 bp, 16 predicted proteins | sample LantaG_FD_87015 | JGI IMG/M metagenome (GOLD analysis project Ga0114918, IMG submission 87015) | Deep subsurface microbial communities from Baltic Sea to uncover new lineages of life (NeLLi) - Landsort_02402 metaG | ecosystem: Environmental > Aquatic > Marine > Oceanic > Sediment | place...
AAAATTTTATTTTTTCCTTGACTTTTTCCGTATTTTTTGTATTATATGTTTAAAGATTGAATAATATAAATAATACAAAGGAGAAAATATGAAAAAACTAGTACTAATCGCAATTATAACACTCATCTGCTCTTCTGCTTTTGCAAATAAAGATCTAGATACACTGAAATCTATATACAAAAAGGAAATGGAGAAGATTGAGGAAAAATATAAGGAAAATATAGAGAATTCACAAGCTGTTCACCTTAAAGATCTAGAAGCCAACAAGAAGATTGCCCAAAGACAAGCTGACCTCCCACGCTACAAAAGAATTGATGCTGAAATAGAGCGATTCAAGAAGAATAAACAAATTCCAAAAGATTCAGTTGCTATGAAATTTGTAAAGCAATCTGAGCAAGAGAAGCTGACTCAAATTGCAGACTTGTCTAAAAAATACTTTGCAGGTCTTAAAAACCTTCAAAAAAAACTAATGATGAATGAGGATATCTCTGGAGCAGAAGAAGTTCAAAAGATTCTTAAAAGTGTTGATTTTGTTGTTGCAGATATTGAGTCTAAAGATCCTGTAAATATGCTTATGAAAGGTCTAGTTCTTCATTATGACTTTGATAGGAATGAAGGCAAAAAGGTTACGGATAAGAGTGGTTCTGGGAATGATGGATCTGTTCATGGGGCTACTTGGAAGTCTTTTAGCGGGGGACGTAAAGGGGTAATGGAATTTGATGGGAAGAGAAGCTTCATAATGCTATTAAACAACAATGGACTACTGAGTGGCGAAGGGGGGTTTACGCTCTCAACGTGGCTACGAACAACGCAAGCTACGAGGGCTTTATTGATTCAGCAAAGAAGCGGGGGTGAAGGACAGTTTGTGTTATCATTGGAGACGGGTTACCCATGTTATTATGATTATCGGGCGTCTAAGTACGGGATACACAATGTAACTTCAAGTGAACGAGTCAACGATGGTAGTTGGCATAAAGTAGATTTTGTTCGTAATGGCAATCAAGGCAGTATCTATATAGATGGCTTTAAAAAGGCTAGTATCACTGGTTCGGTAGAATCCATAAACAAGGATCTAGTTTTTGCAATAGGCTACTCTGTTAGGGATCGTAATTTATATTATGATGGTGAAATAGATGACGTAATGATCTGGTCTCGTGCTCTCTCCGAGAACGAAGTAAAACAGGTATACAAGCTGACAGGCGGTAAGTAATGAACAAATTCCTCAATCCACCCTTTTCTGCTCCTCCCTCTTTGCAAATGAGCAGCTGGACAAATAGGCATTGTTTATTAGTGCAAGGTTATACTTTTATTCTCAGAAGAAAAATAAAAGTTACGAGTGGCTTTAAAAGATAGTTTTATTTAGCTAAAGGTAATAAGTACTTTTGGTAATTTTTTTGCAGGTGGCGATATCAAAAATAAAGAACTAATTAATTAACTATTTTGACATAAATGCTAAAATGTTATTAATGTGTAGGGTATATAGGATAGAACGCTAATGCAACATTATTATAGAAATATTCATGGATGGTTCACATACCCTAAGTTATATTCAAATGTTATTGCACAAGCTAAAGATGGTTTTCATATCGTAGAAGTAGGAGCTTGGAAAGGACAGTCTACTGCTTATATGGGAGTAGAGATAATTAATTCTGGTAAAAGTATTAAATTTGACACCGTAGATACATGGAACGGTAGTGAAGAACATCTAGATAAATCTTGCAAATTTTATGAGCCATTATTGGAAGTTAAGGACGGATTATTTAATCATTTTTTACAAAACATTGAATCAATTAAACATATTGTTAATCCTATAAGAATGCCTTCTGTGGAAGCGGCTGTATTGTATAAAGATGAATCTTTAGACTTTGTATTTATTGATGCCGCCCATGATTATGTAAATGTAGTTAATGACATTAAAGAATGGTTGCCAAAAGTAAAAAAAAGAGGGGTATTATCAGGACATGACTTTAAACACCCTCCCATTCATAATGCTGTTTTTGACACTTTTGGTAAAAACATTAGTAGCACATCAGAAGATGTTTGGATATATATAAAATGAAAATATTATATATATCTTTAGGTGATCCTGATTATCTATGCGATACTGTTTTGCATGGTTTATATAGCATATTGGGAGAGGAATTAACACATACGGACAACTATGATCTTATGTATTCAACTTGTTCCCCTGATAGGTTAAAGAAAATATACGGTAAGGGTTTTACTGTTTGGGGACTTTTACCTAAATACTTAAATGATAATAGTGATATTAATAACAAAATTACTAATAGGTATTTTGATTATATTATTTACGGCTCTATACATAGGTGTAGACATTATATAGATATCGTAAGAAAATATTATAAAACTAATGAAATTGTTTTTTTAGACGGGGAAGATCATAATGTAATTTTCCCCAGTGATGTCATATATTTTAAAAGAGAATTGACTTGTAATGTTAGTAAGGTTTATCCCATATCATTTTCAATACCAGAAGAAAAGATTTGTGATAATAGTGGTATTATTAAGAAAGAAAAGAGTGCTGAGGCAATTCCGAATTTTGCACATCATTATCTTTACAGTAATGAGAAAGATTATTATAATGGATACAGAGGATCATATTTTGGTATAACTCATAAAAAGGCGGGGTGGGATTGTATGAGACATTATGAGATATTAGCAAACTATTGTATACCTGATTTTATCGACATAGAAAAATGTCCTGTAAGGATTATGACAAATTTTCCTAAAGAATTAGTTATTAAGTCAAAATATTTATATGATAAGGATCTGCAAGGTACTACACAATATTATGGTGTGCTAAATGCTTTATTTAAATATACTAAAACACACTTGTTAACAAAACATACTGCTAAATATATTATAGATGTAATTTTGAAAAATAAAAGCTAAAAGGACAATAATGTTGAGTAATAAAAATATAAAAATAGTTACCAGAACATATGGTGGGGAATTGCACGAACAATGTAAAAAGTTTATAAATTTACCGTATGAAATTATTCCTTTTAAAGGGACAGGTAATGGGGAGTATGTGGAAAATATTTTAAAAATAGATGCTGATTTTATAATTAATATTGATGAGGACTGTTTCATTTATGACAACCAGGAAATTATTAACTTACTACAGTATATGGTAGATAATAATTATGATTATTGCGGTGTATCAGATGGTGGCATTTTAATAATGAGGGCTGGTAGCCCTATAGTAATGAATCCGTTTTTTAATATTTTTGATCTAAGAAAAATAAGACCAAAGTTTTTAGAGGCAAAAATAGACATCAAAATTTCTAATTATAAAGATCCAATATTACTTGAAAAAATTAAACTTCCTTTAACATCACTAAGTTTTAATCCGACAACTAAAGAAGACTATTATCCACTATTTTATTGGTTGGCTAGAAACTTTAATCCACTCTATTTAAACGGGTTTAATCATAATGATAAATGGGCTACACCCAATGGCACTGTATATACTGACAAATACACAAGCGTGGTGTTATCACATAACAATAAAAAAATATGCTATCATACTTGGCTTGCTCGATGGTACGACGTTAATAGACCAGATCCTTATCTTAGGCAGTTTCAAAGACTTAGAATTAATAGGCTGATTGATTGTTTAAAAAAAGAATTAGATATTAAATAAAAATCACGTTAAAGACTATAAAAAATTTTAAAACCTTGATTAAATTGTATAATAATACAATATTACTTTAATTTAAGTTTAAGGATGATTTCCTATGAAAATATTAATCTTAGTTTTATCATGTAATGATGGTATTTATAAGGAATTAGATACTGCAATAAAAAATACATGGGGGAAAAATACTCCTAATAATGTTGAAATTTTGTATTATTATGGCTATTGTCATGACAAACCTATTCCAGTTCAGGGGAGAGCCATAATAAATGATAAAGATATTATTTGCGGTTATGTAGAAAATGTATCTAACATAGGAAGAAAAACAGTATGTACTTTCGAATATGTATTTCAAAATTATGAATTCGATTACATTTTTAGATGCTGTTCTGGTAGTTATATTGATATCGACAAGATGCTAAAAGTTATAGAGGATAAACCTAAAAAAAAATACTATGGTGGAATTTTTCAGCGATCAGGGAGATATTTTATTGGTGGGTCTTTTGTGTCTGGTGCTGGTTATTTTCTTTCAAGAGATTTGGTTCAATATGTAGTTGCTAATAAGAATAAATGGGATTATAGGCTTCCTGATGATATTTCACTTAATGTTATTCTCTCTGACGCTGGAATATCCAAGACTGAAATTAGGAGTAGGGTTGATATTTCGGGGCAGTATCATTTAGATGGAAAAGGGTTTGAAGATAAAGATTTTTTTCATTATCATTTTTGCCAACATCCTGAGTGCATGTACGTAATTGCTAGGGTTAATGGGATGAAAGTCAGTAAGGATAACAATACTTGTAATGTTATTGATACGACTGTTGGGCAATTATGTTCAAGGTATATTAAGGCTAAGAGCGCAAGAGAAGGAGTTGATATAAGAGACCACCTTCCTACATTATATAAATATGCTTCTCAATGTAAAACTGTAACAGAATTTGGAGTTGGAAATGGCATCTCATCATGGGCTTTTCTCATGGGTTTACCAGCCAGATATACATCATACGACATAAACGACTTTCTTGAGAAAGACCTTTTTAAACGTTTTTCAGATATTTTGGGAGTAAATTATTCTTTTTCAAAGGCAGACGTACTTAATATAGAAATTGAACCTACTGATTTATTGTTCATAGATACATTACACACTTATGACCAATTATTTTCAGAATTATACTTGCATGCTAAAAATGTTAGTAAATACATAATATTTCATGATACAGTTACCTTTGGGTATGTGAATGAACCAAAAACCTCGATAAAAAATGGCAGTGGAAAAACAGGGTTATTGGCAGCTATAAATGATGTTTTATTGCCTTCTGGGGAATGGGAGATAAAAGAGAGATTTGATAATTGCAATGGGTTATTGGTAGTTGAAAGGAAAAACAGATAATGGATATAGATATAATCATAGTAAATTATAATGGATATTTTTTCATTAGTGAAACTATTGATTCTTTGTTAGCTCAAACGTCTGATAAGTTTCATATTTACTTATGCGACGATGCTAGTGATGATGGCTCTACTGACCTTATAAGAGATAGTTATTCTGGCGCAAGTAATATTACTTGTATATTAAATGAATCTACGACAGGATTTGGCAATTGCCTTAACAATGTAATTAAAGAATCTAAAAATGATATTATTGGCATAGTATACGTTTCTGACACCTTAGAGAAAGATGCAGTAGAGAAGGTTATAGAATATTATACTAATAATGATTGCGAATTTCTTTACACTCAGTGTAATCTATATAATGAACAATATTGTTTTTTAAGAAGAGGAGGTAATAAAGATGTTAGCGGTTACACTATCCCGCAAAGATTAGGGATTGGACAATGGCTTACGTTTAAGAGAAATGCATACGTTAAGACAGAGGGTTTTTATACTGATTCATATTATGACATCTTAGACGATATAGGATGCAAGTTAGAAGAGGTAACTAAGCCACATTTTATGGATATTCCACTTTATAATACGGCTAATATTAAACCAAAATTTCTTTATGGAAAGATAAATCCCGCTCCACATAAGATAATACGCAAAAGGGCTTGGGCTAGAAGGATGCAGGCTTATGATCCCAATTATAAAGGTAAATTTGGACTGATATCTTTTTGCATTACTTGTTATAACAGGTCTAAAACTACTTATGATAATGATGAAAAGGAATACCATTATCTTCCTGACTGCATTGATTCTATAATTGCAACATGTAAACAATTGAATGTAGATTTTGAGATAATAGTATCAGATTGGAATTCTACAGATTTGCCTCTAAAAGAATGGATGCCTGTCAAGTGTAAAGCCGCCAATGTTCCTTTTAAAATAGTTAATGTAGATGGAGTGTTTAATGCTGGCATGGGAAGGAATGTAGCTTATGAACACTCTAATGGTGAAATAATATTTTTTATGGATACAGACATGTTATTATCAGTAAATGTATTGAGCGATGGGCTTAGCGATGTCAAGAAAGGATATGTAGCTTATCCTCAATGTCGGCAAGATAATGTTGATAAAAGAATAAGCGATGGACATGGAAATATTATTATTTCTAGAGATAATCATATTAAAATAGGTAGGTGGGATGAATTTCCATGGCGTGGCGGAGAGGATTTGCTTTATTACCAGAGATCTACGTTTGAAAAAATTCCAATTACAAGAAGAGGATATAAAGATTTTATACATCAATGGCATCCAAGAGGTATGGGGTGGAAACACCAACAGACACCACATAATTTAGTAAATGCAGAAACTCACAGGTATAGAAATGGGTATTAATACTACTAAGACTCTAGTTGCTGGGCCATGGGTAGGAGAATTCGGTTGGGAGATAATGTCATGGGTTCCTTATTTAAGATATATAGCTGAGTCAGGAGAATATGATAAAATAATTATAGCGTCTAGAAAACACAGCGAATATCTATATAAGGATTTTTGTTCAAAGTTTATTGTTTATGACAGCAACGATCAGAACTGCTCTTATAGCGGGACAGGATCTATAGTAGATACTGCAAAGAAGAAAAAAGAAAGAGAAGCTATTGCAAAAGATATTTTTAAAGGCGAAGATTGGGATAAGTTAATTGTTCCATTTAAGGATGATTTTGTTAACAAACCGAAAAGTTTTTCCCCATATGGGACTTACAGTAGTGATTTGTCATATGATGTAGTCGTACATGCAAGGAATATATGGGATGTTGATGGCGCTTTGTCAAGTAAAAAAAGTAGAAATTGGAAAAAAGAAAAATGGAATAAAATAGGTGAATTATTTAAACAATATAATCTTAAGACTTGCTCAATAGGAACTAAGTCTGGAGCCTTACATGTCCCTTATTCAGATGATAAGCGTGGAGAAAGATTATCTACAGTTGCTAATATTTTAGCAAGCAGTAAATTATGTATTGGGGCTTCAAGTGGTCCTATACATTTTGCTTCTTTGTGCAAATGTACTCATCTTGTTTGGACACAAAAATCTAATTACTCAAGATATAAAAAGGCATGGAATCCATTTGGCACTAAAGCAAATGTCATCACTAATGGCGCATCAAATGGATGGAATCCAGCCGTTTCTTCTGTAATTAAGGGAGTGTTGTCAGAATTAAATATTAAGGATATAAACATGATAAAAGATATAATTCCAGATCCATGCAATTTATTGATTTTTAGCAATGATGATGATAATTTTGATTTAAGCTGTAAAAAGCAAAATAAAAGTGGTAATACTACTATAGTAAAAAATAAAACAATGAAAATAGCATCATTAGGTGATTATTTGTATTTAGACAGCAAAACAAGGAAGCATCAATGGTTTGATTTATTAGGTAGAGATGAAGAGTTAATGTTAGATATTCCTGAAAGCAAAAGGGATGTTGATATAATTATTGTTAATGGACCAATAAGTGATTCAAAAGATAACCCTAGCAAAATGAAAAGTATTTATACAGCGTCTATATTGGCTAAAAACAGCAATAAAAATGTTACGGTTGTTATTTGCGATTATGACGAATTAGTGGAAAAGGTATATAGTTTAGTATATCTTGGTAGTCCTTCAGAAATGATGGGCGGAATGGCTATTTTTAAATTTAAAGGAATTGCAGTGTGAAAGAGTTTGTTTTTGATGAATCTATAATTTATCCTAAAGATCCGACAGCTACATATAATAGGATAAAACACTATAAAGAATATTATAAGGTAAAGTACGATATTTGTAAAGCTCAGGCTCCCAAGAAGATTGTCGAGATAGGTGTTAGGGCTGGTTATTCAGCATGGTCATTTTTACAAGCCGCTCCTGATGCTAAGTATATAGGACTTGACGCTAGTACTGGCAAGCATGGTGGAGAAGGTGGAGAAGATGGAAGTTACTTTCAATGGGCAGCAGAAATATTATCTTTATACGATTGTGAGTTTTATGATATCAACACTCAAAAAACAGACAGTTTAATATTTGACAATGTAGATTTGTTTCATGTTGATGGAGATCATACAACAAAAGGCGTTATGCATGATCTGGATTTGGCTTTAACTTGCATTTCTGAGGATGGACTTATCTTAGTTGATGATATAACTTATTTAAATAATGTTAAAGTCGGTGTTGATGAATGGTTAAAATTGCATGAAAATGGAGTAAACCACGAATTTTTGTCGTCTTTGCGTGGCGAGATGTTGATTAGAAAAAAGTAAAACATTTGCATCTTTATAAATATCTCAAGACGAAAAGTTTAACAGGTTTTCAAATGACATCTAAAATCAAAATATACTATCACATATGGGCTGAAAACAATTATAAGTCAGTATTTGAAGCTCATATGGATCATATAAAGAATAGTGGGTTACTTGATCATGTTGACAGTATTAATGTTGGTGTAATATCTAAAACCGACATAACTGACTATTTAGAAAAATTTGAAAAGGTTAATATCCTATATCTTCATTCAGCAAACACTTATGAGGCAAAAACATTAAAGCATCTTTATGAAGATTGCTGTAATTCCAATGAAGATTTTCATACATTATATTTCCATACTAAGGGAGTAAGTAGACCTAAAAATGAATATGTTAAAGATTGGAATAACATGATGACATATTTTATGGTTGATAAGTGGAAAGATTGTATAAAGGAGTTAGAAGAATATGATACTGTAGGTTGTAATTTGTCCTTTGATAATGAGAAAGGCAAGAGGCTCAGAGTAAGGCACTTTTCTGGTAATTTTTGGTGGGCTAATTCTGATTATATAAAGAAGTTAAATTTGGGATTATTAACTAAGAGAAGACGTGGTTATACAAAAAGGCATTCTTGTGAATTTTGGGTATTGAGTAATAACGATGCTAAATACAAATCTATACACAATAGCGGTTCAAATCATTATAAAAGTCCATATTCTTTAAAAATTTATACAAAATAGGGGATAATTTTGTATAATACCACCTTATGAGATACCCTTGAAACATAATTTAACTAAGTATATGGAAATTTTTAATTATGAAAAGGCAAATTAAGAAAATAAGTTATTCACAGTCTGGAGAAGATATTATAGTAGATTTTATTATGAAGGCTGTTAATGTTAAAAATATATCTTATCTTGATATAGGAACTTACGATCCAATATTTATTAACAACACTTATCTTTTTTATAAAAGAGGGTTTAGGGGAGTTTGTATTGAGCCAAATAGAAAGTTCTATGAAGAAATAACAAGAAAACGACCTGAAGATACTGTACTCCATGCTGGGATAAGTAATGAGTCAGGTGAGATGGATTATTATGAGATGAAAACACCAACTCTTAATACATTTAATAAGGAAGATGCCTATAGGTTGAAGAAAGAAGGTATCAAAATCATAAATGTTCGTAAAATAACAACAATGAATATAAATGATATAATGGATACTCATTTTAAGGGTGGTCCTGCTTTTATTTCAATGGATACTGAGGGTATAGAGCTTGATATTCTCCAAAGTATGGATTTTGAAATTCATAGACCAGTTGTTTTCTGTATAGAAACAATAGAATACTCAAAAGATAAGAAAAAACAGGTTAAAGATAAAGATATAATAGATTTCTTATCTTCTAAAGGGTATTTTGTATATGCTGATACATATATAAATAGTATTTTTTTAGATAAAAATAGGTGGTATAAATGATTAACATTATAATATTTAGTAAAGATCGTGCTTGTCAACTTGGGGCATTGCTGGAGAGCCTTAATGACAAGATGAAAATTGATCATAAGGTATCAGTGATTTATACATTTAGTGAATCTAATTATAAAAATGGATATGATATTCTTTTGCAAAATTATCCCGATTGTAACTTTGTAAAAGAAACTACATTCAAAGATGACGTAATGGCTTTAGTAGATTCAGATTGCGAACATGTGATGTTTTTAGTAGATGATATTGTTTTTATAAGGAATGTGGAATTAGACTCTAATTTTGAAGCATTTAATAATAATAAGGATGTTCTTACATTATCTCTGGCACTTTCTCCAGCCGTAACTTTTGAATATCCAAGGCAAATGCATGTCAAAATGCCTGAAATAAAGAATAATACCTTTGAATGGGTTAATAGATGGAAAAAAAGAAAAAATAAGAAAAGCAATGAGTGGGGTGCAGGATGGGATTGTCCGATGTCTGTAGGAGGTAATATATTTAGGACTAAGGATTTCCTCCCATATGTAGAGAAGATAGTTTTTTATAATCCTAATACAATGGAAAGCAGAATGCAAAAAAGACCATTTAAAAGTAAACCCCTTATGATGTGTTGTGACAAGGCAAAACTTATTGCTGTGCCCATAAATATTGTTGTTGAAAATGGATATAGGAATAGGCATGGTGAAACTGACGCTTTTACATTAAATAACAAGTGGTTAGATGGAATGAAAATAGATGTTAGTGTTATATATGGGTTGGAATTTAATGCCATTCATAATATTATAGATTGGGAATTCATTAAGAGGTAATTATGGCTGAAAGAGCAGATCCGAGAATTAAAGGTTTTAAGAGTAATAAGTCCCCTTATAGGAAATTTTTGTATGAAAGATATGGGTATTGCAATCAGTTCTCATCTGGTAAAGTTATACTTGATATCCCCTGTGGCGTTGGGTGGGGAACTTCTTTAGTAAAAAATCCAAAGGAAATTTGTGGCGTTGATATTTGCGCAGAGGCTGTTCAATATGCAAATGATAATTATCATGGCATTATCTTTAAGGTAGGGAACATGACAGAGATACCATTTGAAGAAGGAAAATTTGATCTTGTTTTATGTTTAGAGGGATATGAGCATATAGACCAAGAAAAACAGGTATCATTTTTAGGGGAGGCTTATAGAGTCTTGCGTGATGGTGGGGATATGATAATTACTACTCCTCTTGGGGACGGAAAGAAATCAAAAAACCCATATCATATCCATGAACCAATTCAAGAAGAGTTATTTGATCTTTTAAATAAAAAATTCACAATCATTGACTCCAGCATTGTTAAGGGGGGAGATGGTGACGTAATAAGGTGTTTGGTACGAAAATGAAAGTATTATTATTAACAAGTCCAGCCCCAGCAAGAAGAGAATATGGTTTTTTCTTAGGCGAAAAGAGATTTCCGTTAGGGTTGGGGTATATGGCTTCCATGTTAAGAAACAATGGGATATCTGTAGACCTTGTAGATTTATATGCCAAAAATAGAGTTGTGGCTTTTGAAAATTATGATTTTATAGGCGTTTATTGTAACACTATATGTTTTGAGAGAGGTACACTTCCCCTACTTAACAAGATACGCAATTCTTCGTTTAAGGGTAAAATAGTTGTTGGTGGGCCTCATGCTGCCTTATTACCACACACAATACCAGATTTTGTAGACCATATCGTACAGGGAGAGGGTGAATACGCAATGTTGTCTATTGTAAATGGTGATAAAAATGATAGAATAATTAAAGCTCCGAGGATAGAGAATTTAGACGATTTACCTTTTCCAGCATATGATTTATATAACCTAAAACTTTACAACCTTAAGTTTGAGGAAGCAAAAAATGTTAAACGGGTATTTACTTATTCTTCCAGCAGGGGGTGCCCTTTTTCATGTAGGTTTTGTAGTTCTAAAAATATATATAACAGAAAGTGGACAACTCATTCAGCAGCACGTATTGTGTCAGATATAGAAAGATTGCAAAAAGAATATTCAGTAGGTGGTATATATTTTAGGGAAGACAATTTTACGGTTAATACAAAGAGAATAAATGACTTTTGCGATCTTATCTTAAAAAAAGGTGTTAAAGTTAAATGGAAATGTGAAACGAGGGTAGATGTTGACTTTGAAACTTTAAAGAAAATGAAAGAAGCAGGTTGTACAATAGTGTATGTTGGTTTTGAAAGTGGAAGTCCTAGGGTATTGGAACTCATAGACAAAAAGATAAATTTAGAAAAATCAGTTGATTTTGTTAACAACTGTAAAAAAGTTGGTATTAAAATATATGGAAGTTTTATTATTGGGATTCCTCAAGAGACTAAAGAGGATATTGCCATGACTAATGCTTTTATCGATACACTTAAATTGGATAGAGTTTGCAAGAACAAATATTTAGCTATGCCTGGTTCTGAAATGTATGATGACATTATAGCAAATCCAAGTCTTGCAGAAAGGTATAACACGACTGTTATAAGATTTTAACTTAAAGCTAAATAAAAGTAGTAATTGAAAACATAATTTTAGGAGGATATCATGGGCAGGAGAAAAAAAACACCTACAAATAGTAAAATGTTTAATGTTAAAAAACATAATTTAAAAATACGAGGCGTATTGCACATAGGAGGACATTATGGACAGGAACAAGGACTTTACGAAAGCTTAGGTGTTCATGACGTAGTTTGGTTTGAGCCACTTAAAGATAACTTTGAAGTTTTATCCCAAAATATAGGTGATAGTGGTATACTAATAAATAAAGCTCTTGGTAATAAAACAGGCAAAGTAGAAATGAACGTATCGACAAATAAAGGCATATCTTCTTCAGTATTGCAGCCAACTGGATTACTTAAAAATTACTATCCTAGAATTGACTTTAATGAAAAAGAAATAGTTGATATGGTTAGGCTTGATGACGTTGAACTGGATTTTGAAAAATACAATTTAATAACTATTGACGTTCAAGGGTATGAGTTAGAAGTGCTTAAAGGAGCCACCAATACACTTAAAAATATAGATTATATTGTGTCTGAAGTTAATGTTAAAGAATTATATCACAAGTGTGTTCAAATAGAAGAACTCTCATCTTTTTTGTTCAAATATGGATTTGAATTGGTTGACAAGAATATGACCAAATATGGCTGGGGCGATGCTTTATTTATCAAGTCGCCTGCTTGCGATACGTTATAATAAGGCTTTAATTATGATAAAGTTTATTCATATACCGAAAACAGGTGGCACTTATTTTAGACAGTATGAAACTGACAAAAAACCTATAATTTCTGGAGTTAAAGATTCAGGTCATGTATATGTGGTAAAATGCAAAGGAGATAAGACAGATAAAATTAACAATCCTATAGGTAAAAAAGCCTTCAACTCTATTAGACTTAAAACAGAATACAAGGATAGTTATGTGATAACAATTGTGAGGAATCATTTTTCTTGGCTTGTAAGTTATGCTGGGCATGCTGGTGGGTGGACCAAACGATATGACAGCACCACCCATTACGATTACAAGAATGCCAGCAAGGGGTTTGATTACCTTCTTAAAACCATAGCTAATAGAGATTGCGGTTGGCCTAGTAGGAAATTTCTTTTTTGTCAAGCTTTTTGTAATGATGGAGATTTGCTTATAGATTATTTTTTAAGGCAAGAAACTTTAGATAAAGATGCAGAAGGGTTAGCACTTAAAAAGAAACTAAAATATTCCAAGAAAAACAAACAACGGAAGGGAAGGGCACCCATGAAGATTACAAAAAGTATTACAACGACGAGCTAATTGAAATTGTTTATAATACATGGGGAAGGGAATTGGATCTTTATGGATATAATTTTGAATGTTGCGATTTAGAGAAAGCCATATTTAAGAAGGGGATCAATCCAGAACAAAAGAACTTATATAAGTATGACTGGAAAACTAATACATTAAGTGGGATCTCGTGATAAAGCAAATTGAACCAAAAATGAATAATGAAGGTAAAAAAGAGACAATTTCTTTTTTAATCGCCAATTATAACAACGCTAAATATATAGACGATTGCATGGAAAGTGTATTAGCTCAGACAAATAATAACTGGAAAGCTTACGTATTAGATGATTTAAGTACAGATGATTCAAAAAAAATATTAGAAAAATATAAAGATAATGACAAAATAAAGATTGTCTTTTCTGAAAAGAATGAGGGGTATGCTGGAACACTGAAAAAGCTTGTCGAATTAGCAGAGACAGACATTGTAGGTATACTTGATTCAGATGACGCCCTTTATCCAAATGCAGGGGAAGTCATGTTGAATTATTACCAAGACCACCAAGAAGCCGAGTTTGTTTATAGCCAGTTTCATATGTGTGATACAAACATGAAAGTATTTGCGAGTGGGTTTTCAGCTCCAATAAATCCCAAGCAAGTTAATATATTTAGGTTGTCTAAATACCTTAAAGTGAGCCATTTTAAGACCTTTAGAAAATCAGCTTATAGTAGAACAGAAGGTTTTGACCCAGAAATAGAATGTGCTGTTGACAAAGATATAGCTCTCAAAATGTCAGAGGTAACAAGTCTTCATTTTATTGATAAAATTCTTTATAAATGGCGTGAAACAGGGAGTTCTTTATCGACAGGTATTGCTAATAAACAAAGATGTAGGTACTACATAAATCTTATTGTTGCTAAAGCTGTAATTAGAAGGCATAGCAAGTCAATACATCATACTAGATTCTAACACCTTATTTTTTCATAATAACAGGGTATTTTTGTTCTTTTTAAGAATAATATCTGTATAATAAGAGCAAATTGAGGAATATTATGTTTAAGATGCTTCCATTCAACAATGGCAAAAAACCAAAGGCAAAAGCTGAGGAAGATATTAAACTTCCAGAGCAACAGTCTGACCATTTCAACTTGTCAAATGTGCCAAAGGAGATGGATGTTTACTGGAAGCCTTTTAACGAATATCTTCCAGATGGTGTTGAATATGACTCACTTTCTGACAAAGATAAAAAACTAATTA
>Ga0114918_10003063_pt1 | contig 14824 bp, 9 predicted proteins | sample LantaG_FD_87015 | JGI IMG/M metagenome (GOLD analysis project Ga0114918, IMG submission 87015) | Deep subsurface microbial communities from Baltic Sea to uncover new lineages of life (NeLLi) - Landsort_02402 metaG | ecosystem: Environmental > Aquatic > Marine > Oceanic > Sediment | place: Baltic...
CTTCCTCTCTCCCTCTTTTGCTTTTCACTCCCTCTTTCTTCCTCTCTCCCTCTTTTTCTTTTCACTCCCCCCCTCGCGAAACCCCCCAACCGCCAAACCCTTCTCCCTCTCTCCCTCTCCCCCCCCCCTCCCCACCACCACCTCCCAGGTCGACGTCGACCGCATCCGCCGTGACAACGAGGCCCGCACCGACGCGCAGCGAAAGGGGGGCCTCATCATCTGGTCGGGGCCCAATCCGACCAAGGCGATGAAGGACCGCTGGCAGGTCGAGGCGCGCGCGCGGTACGGCCTGAGCGCCGAGCAGCTCGCCGCGGTCGAGGCCGAGTTCGCGGAGCGGGTCGAGGCGCTCGCGGAGGGCGGGAAGGGCGGCAGGGGCGGCGATGCGGGGACGGGCGCGGGCGGTGCGGGCGGCGCAGGCGCCCCCGGCGCGGCCTCCGACGGCGCCGCCGCCGCCGCCGCCCTCGAGGCCGGCGTCTCGTCCCTGCTCGCCGCGTCCGAGGCCGCGACCGTCAAGCCCCTGTCCAGGGACTCCAAGCTACTCCTGCTCAAGGAGCTGCGAGACAAGCTGGCCGAGGTGGCCGCGGCCGTGGCGGCCGAGGACGCCGCGCAGGCGAGGAGGAAGGAGGCAGAGGCGGACAAGGCAAAGGCGGCCGCGGAGGACAAGGCGGCCGCGGAGGACAAGGCAGCAACGACTGCTGCTGCTGCTGCTGCCGCGGTTCCCGTTCCGATGGAGACGGAAGAGGCCGCTCCCGCTGCCGCTGCTGCCGCTCCCGCTGCTCCCGCTGCCGCTGCCGCTCCCGCTGCTGCTGCTGCTGCTGCCGCTGCTGCTCCCGCTGCTCCGACGACCGCGGCAGAAGAAGCTCCGGCTGCTGGGGCCGAGCCCTCGACAGCTCGTGCCGCTGCCGCTGCCGCTGCAACCTCCGCGCCTCCTCTCCCTCCGCAATCCACCGACGACGCCCCCGTCGACCCCGCCGCCGTCGCCACGGGCCGCCCCTCCGCCCCCGCGCCCTCCAAGCGCGCCTCCGTGCTCGCCGGCGGCGCCTCCGCGGCGGGCAAGAAGAGGGAAGCCGCCGCCAGGAAAAAGGCAAAGACCTCGTCGTCCTCGAGGGGGGCGGCCGCCTCCTCCGCTCCCGCCGCCGCTCCGTCCTCCTCTTCCGCCGACGATGGCGGCGCCGTCTCCCAGGTCGTCGCCATGGGCTTCCCGAAGGCCAAGGCGAGGGAGGCGCTGGCCGAGAGCGGCGGGGACGTGACCGCGGCGCTCGAGTGGCTCTGCAGCAACCTCTGCTGAGAGGGGCGAGGAGGGAAAAAGAGGGAAAAGAGAGAAAAGAGAGAAAAGCTCTCTCTCCCCGATTCTCTTCTTCTTCCCGTGTGTTTTTCTCTTTTCTCTTTTCTGTTTTCGTTCTCCCCTCTCTTCGTTACAATATTTGCAACTCGGCGGTGTGTCCCCCCTCACAAAAGAGGGAAAAGAATTGGGCAAGAGAGGAGGAAGAGGAGAGAGAGAGAGGGGAGTAAAAGGCACAGAGGCGAAGCGAGAGACGAAGCGAAGAAGGCGCGCGCGCAGGAAAGAGGAAGAAAAAGGAGAAACCTCTGATCAGAACACAGAGAGAGAGAGAGAGAGAAGAGAGAGAGAGAGAGAAGAGAGAGAGAGACGGAGAGAAAGAAAGAAAGAAAGAACGAAAAACGCGAGCACTTCGCGCGTCGAGTCTCTTCCGTTTCTCTCCCTACTCTCTCTCTCTTCTTCTTCTTCCTCCTCCCTTTCCCCCTTTCCTTCGCTCTCCCAATTCCATCCCTTTTTCCCTTTCCTTCGCTCTCTCCCAATTACATCTTCACCAAGGGAACCCGCACTCGGCCAGGATCGCCATCGGGCCCCTGGCTCTCACGAACCCGAGCTCCTCTTCGGACCTCGCCAGCATCGACCCGGCGAACGCGACCGCGTTGGGCGAGCAGGGGCCGGCCGCGCCACGCCGGCGCGGGACGGCGACGGCGACGCGGCGCGTCAGCAGCAGGTTGAACGAGAAGGAGAAGGAGCGCGAGGGCGAGGGCGAGGAGGGGGCCGAGGGCGGGCAGGCGGCTCCCACGAGCTCGGCCACGCAGCGCTCGAGCGCCTCGGCGCTGGGCGCTCCGCGCGGGGGCATCCGGGCCGCAAAGGCCCTGAAGGGCAGCCCGTTGCCTCCTCCCTCCTCCTTTTCCCCGCCGGCGCCGCCGAGGGCGACGACCGACAGAGGGGCGGCCCCGGCCGCCGCCGTCGCCGCCAGCGCCACGCCCTCGAACGGAGCCCAGTCGCTTGCGCCGCCGCCGCCGCCTCTTCCTCCTAAGCCCCCTCCTCCTGCTAAGCCTCCCCCTCCTCCCCTGCTCCCGGCCCCGTGCAGCGGCAGGGGGACGATCTGCAGGTGCTTGTGCCGCTGCGACGCGCCGGACGCGGGGCCCCGGTTGAAAAAGGCCATCCCTCCGGCGCCGGGCATCGCGTCGACGACCGCCCACGCCGCGCGCAGGTCGGCCGCGGTCAGGGGGTCCTCCTGCTCCTCGAACGCGCGCGTGACGACCAGCGCGTGGTGGAGCGAGACGGGGAACTTGTTGAGGAGCAGCTCGTGCGAGGGCGGCAGGTGCGCGACCCAGAGCCTCTCGTCGTAGGGCAGGAAAGGGTCGAAGGCCGGAGGGGGAGGAGGAGAGGGGCTTCGCTCCTGCCATCCCCCTCCCGCTCCCGTTCCGCCTCCTCCTCTCCTCTCCTCCTCCCCTCTCGTCCTCTCCGGGCTCGAGGCCGCAGAGGCGCTCGCGCTCGCCGTCGCGTCGTCCTCCTTCCTCCGCTGCTCCCTGCCGTCGTCGTCCTTCGATTTCAAGCTCGAGGCGACGCGCAGCACGAACGACCAGCCCCCGTCGGAGAGGCGCTCCGGGACGGCCGCGGTGTCTATGGGGCACAGAGCCTTGTTTTCCACAGCGCGCCTCGACGCCGCGGTGATCAGGGGCCAGAGCTGGTCCCGGGCCGGGAGCGACGACGAGGGCTGGGGCGGGGCGGTTGCGGCCGGGAGCGAAGACGAGGGCTGGGGCGGGGGCGTTGAGGCCGGGAGCGACGACGAGGGCTGGGGCGGGGCGGTTGCGGCCGGGGCAGGGGACCCGACGACCGGGGCCTTTTCTTTTGCCGATGCAATTTCGGGCCTCGTTTCGGTCTTTCCTCCGTTGGCGTCACCTCCAGCGGACGCCGCCGACTGGCTCGTTGCTGCTGCTGCTGCTGCTGCTGCTTCTGTCGCGATTGGCTTGGCGCCAGGGGCTCCTGCTGCTCCAGGCGAAGACGGAGAGGGCGAGGCCGACACCGACGCCTTTTTCTGACCACCGCCGCAACAGAGCCGAAACATCGTCTTGCTGGAGAGTCGGCTGCTGCTGCTGCTGCTGCTGCTACCACTGCTCCGGCACGCAGCTCGTCGCGCGACGGCGGCGATCGGGAGGCACAGAGCCAGCGTGATTGAGTGGTTGTAGCGGCGAGTGAGACAGGGAGAGAGAGAAGAGAGAGAGAGCGAAGAGAGAGAGAGGAGATCTGCTTCCGACGATCTCGCAACCTCGAAAAGGATGAGCAGGACGAAAAGTTTCCTCGCCCTTTCTCCTTCGTTTTTTTCTCTTCTCTCACTCTCTCTTCAACCTCTCTCTCTCTGAAAATCGAGCGAGGAGCATCCGCGACGACACAAGGCACACTTTCGCTCGCTCTTTCGTCGAGCACAGAGCGCTTCTCTCTCTCTCTCTCTCTCTCCTTCTTGCAGCGCGGGAAGGCAGGCGATGGCATAGAGCAGCAGCAGCAGCAGCACTTTCGTCTCTCTTACCCACAGCAATCAGCCGCTCCAAGAAAAAAAAAACGAAAAAGCAAGAAGAAATGCGCCGCGGGAAAAACTCGTCTCCGGCTCGCGACGCTCCTCCGGGCATGCTGCGTGCGCCCAAGTGGGTGAGTATTCTCACAACCGCGACATTTGACTTGTTTGTCTGTCTTGCTTTGGAGAAACGAGAAGCAAAGACGAGACGGGGATCTCGCTGCCGCTGCCGCTTCCGCTGCTGACCTTGCTTCCTGCCCTCGCTTCGGCGCGTGCCCTCGGTGCCTTGCCGCGCTCGAGCTCACTTCTTCTTTCGTCGAGGCGACAGAAGGACCTCTCTTTTGATCGACGACACCGCCGGAGCGGGAGTTGAAGGCGGAGAAGCGGGCGAAAGACGCGCGAATTGAGAGGCGTTTCGTTTTGCCCCTTGCTTTTTTCTTCGCTCGTGTGCGTCGAAAAAAAATCCAGCCTCACCAATCATCTCGCTTTCTCTTCTTTTTCTTTCTCTCTTTCGCACCCCCCCCCAAAAACAGGCCGAGCCCTGGTCCCAGTCCGGCGAAGGCCGCGCCTCAAAGGTGAGAAAGAAAGAGAAGAAGGATAGAAAGAGGCGGGCGACAAGCGGACGAAGAGCGTCCAGGCGGAAGCGAAATTTGGCCCGAATTCGACATCGGTTTCGCTTCCGCCTTGGACGTCCCTCTTCCTCTCTCCTCTCTTTCCCTCTCTCGCGTTTCTCGTTATCTCTCGCCTCTTCCTCGCCGCCTCTTGCTCGCCGTCAGTGGCACCAGAGCGCTCTTATCTACACTCACTGCCTGTGAACGCACGCCTCGCGCGCGCGAGCGGGGCGCCAAGAGCGAAAGAGAGAGAGTGCCAAAAGAGAGAGGAGCAGCAAGACCTCACAGGAGCAAGGCCTCACCTCCTCGTCTCACCTCCTTCTCGTGTTCTCTCACCTCTCTCAACTCAAAACTCGAAACCCTCCTCCTCCCAACAACTCCTCAGGCCGACGACGGCGCCGGCCCCGCCGCCGCGGGCGCCCTCGCCAGCGGCGCCCACGGCTCCCCGCTCCCCTTTTCGGCCTCCTCCTCGCGCCGCGTCCGCGCCGCCGCCGCCGCTCCCCACTACGACGACGGCGACGAGCTCCGGTTTGCGCCCCAGCCCGCACAGCAGCACTTCCACCGCCAGCACCTGCTCCGCACCTCAGACGCGCTCGCCGAGGCCGCCGCGGCCGCCAGGGCCGCGGCAATCGCCGCCGCGGCGATGAGCTCGACGCAGCAGCAGCAGCAGCAGCCCCAGCAGAGCCGCCGCAGGCAGTTTTCGAGCGGCGGCGGCGGCGTCGTCGTCCGCCACGCGCACCCGTCGAGCGACGGTGCGCCGGCGCTGCCGCCGCTCTCCGAGAGGAGCACGGTCGCGGCGCCGCTCGAGCACGGCGTCAGGTCCTCTGCGGGGAGGCACGCGAGCGGGCTCGCCGCGGGGGGGGGCTCTTACTCGAGGCCGGGCACCCGGGGCGGGGGAGGGACGGCTATGCGGGGCTCCCTGACCGGAGGGGGCTGCGTCGTCGCCACGGCTGCCTCCACGGCTGCTGCCGGCGCTTCCTCGCCCGACGCCTTTCTTTCCGCCTCTACGCGCCCGGCGACCAGGGAGCATGTTGAGCAATCTGATCCTTCCTCTTCTCGCCCCGCGACCTCTTCTCTGGCCGCGACGGCGGCAGCTGGTGAGTTTTTTTTTAGAGAGGTGGGTGGGCGGCTGGGAGAGTCTCGCCCGAGGCGAAGCGACTCTCTCGCTCCTTTTCTCCTTCCTTCCCTCCTTCCTTCCCGCGAGAGAGCCTGGTGCTGCTTCACCCTTTCCTCTTTCCCTTTTCTCTTCTCCTTTTTCTCTCCACCTTCTCTTCGCCTCTCACCCCACCGCACCCTCAAAAAATCCACCTCCTTTCTCCTCAACTCAAAAAACAACTACAGGCTTCTCCGTCCCGCAGGGATCAGGTCCTGCCGCCGCCGCGATGGCCGCGGCCGCGGCGGCCCGCGCCGCGGCCTCTGTCCACGCCGCCGCCGCCTCGGCCGCCGCGGCCGCCGCCGCCGCCGAGGCCGCCGCGCCACCGCCGGTGCGCCTCGGCCGGCACGAGGCCTGGACCCGCTTCCTCGCCTACGAGGGGTGCTGGCAGGTCTGCCTCTCGGCCGCGGGCGAGCGCGAGGCCTCGGCCGCGCCGTTTCTGGCCGACGGGTGCTCCTCGCTGAGGGCCGCGTTCGGCTTCGACGGCCTGCTGCTCAAGCAGGTCGGCACCGTGGGCGAGGGCGGCGGCGACGGCGACGACGCTTTCGCGGCCCTGCCCCCGGCGGGCCCCACGCTCGCCTGGGACGACTCCGAGGCCGCCGCCCTCCCGACGCTGGGCTTCAAGCCCGAGGTCACGCGCACGGCCGTCATCAAGGTGACCGCGAGCAGGCTGGCGTGTGCGGACCTGCGATCGAGGGCGCTGCTGCTCGTCGGCGCCGGCGGCGGCGGGGCGGGCGGCCGGGGGGGAGGGGGCCCTGTCCGGGGCGGTGGCGGCGACGACGGCGGCGACCTCGACCCCTCCTCTTCTTCCCTCACCCTGCGCCTGCGTCCCTCGAGCTGGGCCTTCTCCGACGGCGCCAGCGCGCCCGTCGAGGCCGACGGCAGGGCCCCGCGCGGGGACGTGCTGGAGCTGGGACCCGAGGAGATGGAGGACGAGCTCGTCGTCGAGGCGCTGGCCCCCGCGGCCGGCGGCGGCAGGGGCGGCGGCCGGAACGCCAACGCCGCTCCCGTCGTCGTGGCCAGGGGCGTGGTGCCCATCGCCGACGTGTGGCAGGCTGCCGGCGCCGCGGCCTCGGGCCCCGACTACGGCTCGTCGTCGGCGGCTCAGCATCAGCAGCACCACCACGGGCAGCACCGCGGCGGTCTGCTCGGCGGCCTCTTTGGCGGCCGCGGCAGCAACGCCAGTGCCGCCAGCGCCAACGCCGCCGCCGCCGCCTTCCCGGCCCTCGACCTGGTCCCCGCCAGCGACGACAGCGTCCTGGGCAAGAAGTGGGTCACGCTCTACGACGCGACGGGCGTGCGGTACGGGCACCTCGCGCTCTCGGCGTGGATCTGCACGCAGGAGACGACGGTGATCAAGGCCGCCGAGATCAGGGCGACGACGACGAAACCCAGCGGAGGCGCGAGCGCCGCGTGCCCTTCCTCGTCCTCCCCCTCCGCCGTCGCTACCGCCAACGGCGGGCGGACCCCGCAGGCCGTGACGGGGTGGCAGGTCTACGACGCGGTGCTGTCCGCGGCGCTGCGCGCCCAGCGCTGCGGCCGGAGGAGGCTGTCGGTCTCGGGCGAGTGGGGCTGGCTCCTCAGAAAGTTCGCCGCCTCGTACGGCATCCGCTCCTCCTACTGCCAGCTGGCGCACGCGCGCTGGATCCTCAGGACCTGCAACGCGAGCTCGACGGCCTACTGCCTGAGCTTGCTCGTCGACGTCATGGGCCCCCTGAAGGCAGACTCGAGCGCGGGCAGGCTGCTTCCCGCGGAGAACGCACTCTTGGCGCACCTGGAGCGGGACGCCGTCGCGCTCCTGGCCGCGACCCTGGAGTCGTACCCCGTGCTCTGCGAGGACGCGCCCGGCGGGGTGCTCGCCGCCGGGGCCAGGGCCGGAGGAGCCGCGACGGGAACGGGAGAAAACAACAACAACAACAACAACAACAACAGCAGCTCGGCCGTCCCGCCGCCCGCGCTCGCGCCGGCCGTCGAGCTCGCCGGCATCCTCCGCGACGCCCTCCGCCCCTCGGACACGCAGTGGCTCGCCGAGAGGTTCCAGGTCGCTGCCGTGAGGAGGTACGTCACGCTCGAGACGGCCTGCGACGCCGCGGCGCTGATGTCCAACAGCCAGCAGCAGCAGCGGGAGCGGGAGCGGGGCAGCGGCGACCTCGACGCCGCCTTTGACGACGACGACGACGACGTTCTGGCGGCAGCAGCCCACGCGGCCGGCCACGGCGACCCCGTTGCCGCCCGCGCCGCCGCCGCGGCCTACGCCCGCCTCGAGGCCCTCGCCGCCGCCCTCCGCGCCGAGCTCGTCAACGACCTCAGGATCCACGACGCGGCCGTGCTGCCCTCCTTCGTCACCCTGCCGCAGCTCGCGGCCGCCGAGTACGGCCGCGAGTTTGTCGCCAAGCTCCGCGCGACGCTCGCGAGGCACCCGCCGCCGAGGCCGACCAGGGCGGCCGTCGACCTGCTCGTCTCCGTCGGGAGGCACGCCGAGTTCCTGGCCTACCACAACCTGGCGCCCCCGGCCGGCCACGCCGGCGCCATCGAGCCCAGGGCGCTGTTCGGGAGCTACGTCGGGAGGTGGATCTCTGGCTCGAGGGCCGCGCTCGTCGCGCGCTGCCGCGAGCTCGAGGCGACGACGCTCGCGACGGCGACGGCGGTCTCGGACGGCGACGGCTCCTCCTCGAGCGGCAGGACCACCAACGTCGCCCCGCTCGTCGAGGAGATGCTCGCGCTGACCGCCGCCGAGGTCGCCCGCTACGAGCGCGTCGTGGCCTACTGGCCGGCGTTCGCGCCGGCGCTCGAGGGCGTCGCCTGCGCGGCGCTGCGCGAGGCCGCGGCGGCGGCGTCGCGGCAGTGCGGCCTCACGCCCGTGCCCGCGGGCTCCGCCGCCGCCTCCGCCGCCGCTCACTCTTCCGCCCTCCCTTCCGGTCCCTCCTACGGGAGCTCTGGCCGTCGGGTCGTCGCGGCGAACAGGCCCCCTCCCTCCCCTCCGCGCTGGAAGTGGTCCCCGGCCCCTCCCGTCGCGGCCGACGCCGGCGGCGGGCGAGGGCACTCCTCTTCGCGGGGCAGGGGAGAGTCCCCCTCCAACCCCTGCTCCTCGCTCATGGTGGCTCCGCACGAGGCCGTGCTGCTCAACTCGCTGCGCAGGCTGCTGGTGGTGGCCCCGCAGATGGAGCGGCTGCTCGCGGCCTGGGCCGTCGGCCGTCGGGAGGCCGCCGCGGCCGAGGCGGCCGAGGAGGCCGAGCGGGTCCTTGGCGGCGGCGGCGGCGGCGGCGGCGGCGGAGAAAACTCCGAGGCCTCCTCCAGGGAGTCGTCTCCTCCCGTCCCTTCTGCTGGCAGCAGGTACCAGGGCAGCGAGCTCGCCGCCGCGGCTCCGTCGTCGTTGTCCAACTCCAACGCGCCCCCGCTCGGCGTGCAGCTCGCGCAGCTCGTCAAGGAGCTGAGGTGCGAGTACGCCGGAGCCGTCACGTCGGCCGCGGCGAGGCTCACCCGCGCCGTCGACCGCATTCCGGGCCGGTCTCTGGCCGCGGCGCTCGAGGCGCACGGCCTCGACGTCGTCCGCGAGGCAGGCAGCGGCGCGGAGGGCTCCTCCGTCCACTCATCAGACGACCAGATGTCGCGCGCGCTCGCGCCGGTGCTCGAGGCCCTGGAGGAGGTCGCGCTGGGGGCCCACCGCGCGCTCGACGCCAGGGCGCACGCGGCGTTGGCCCGCGGGCTCTGGGACCACGCGGCGAGAGCCGTGCTCGACTACGTCGAGGGCCTGCAGGAGGGCGAGGCCAACGCCGGGGGCAACTATTCGAGCCACGGCAACCACAACGGGTACAACAACAACAACGGCGACGGCGACTGCGACGCCGGCGCAGTCTCGGCCTCGGCCTCGCTGTCCAACGGCGCCTGGCGCGGCAGGCAGGCCGCTGCCGGAGTGCTCGCGGTCGTCGACAGGTTCTTCTCGGCGGTGCTCTCCGGGACCTTGGGCCACGCCTTGCAGCCCGAGGACCTGAACCCGCCGGCGAGCTCGGAGCGCGGCGGCGCTGCTTGCCGACAACACTGCTGCGGCCGACGCGCGGTATACTGTTTTCTAATTTTTTTTGAGGGAATTCGAGAGATAGAGAAGGTTTTTTTGTTTTTCTTTGTTTCTCGTGGTGGGAAAGAGAGAGAGAGAGAGAAAGAGAGAGAGAGAGAAAGAGAGAGAGAGAGAGAGAGAGAGAGAGAGAGAGAGAGAAAGAGAGAGACAGAGAGAGACTGAGGTGGGGGGAGGGGCAATTATCGAGAGAGGCAACCAGACAAAGAGAGAGAGAGACGAAAAAAACGGGGGTCGAGAGAGCGAGAAAAACCAACAACAGTCCCTCCACCTTTTTCTCCCCCTCGCGGCGCGACTTTCATATTCGCGCGCCATTTATTACGAGCCCAGCCCTACCCCCAAAAACACAAAAAACATGCAAAAAAACGAATTGTAACGCGCCCCCCGAGTTTTCCCCCTTTCTTCTTCTTCGTCTTCTTCAATAACAACAAAACGAAATGCAACAAAATCATTTCTTCTCCTATCCTCTCTCTCCCTCTCCCTCCTTCCACTCGCCGACCCTCGCTAGCACGCTCTCCACCATCTCCTCCGCGCCCACATTCTTTCCGAAAAAGGTCACAAACTTCCCCCTCGGGTCTATCAGGTAGGTGATGATGGAGTGATCGATCAGATAGTCCTCGTCGGGTTTCGTATCTTTCTTGCTCACGCCGTTTTCTTCTTCTTCGCCGCCGCTCATCGCGGCGGCGCGGGCGTAGTACACGCGGTACGCTCGCGCCGCGGCCCGGCACTGCGCCACGGTCCCCGTCAGGCCCAGCATCCTCGGGTGGAACTCTTTCACGTAGGCCCCGACGTGCGCGGGAGGGTCCCGCTCCGGGTCGACGGAAATAAACACGGGAGTGACTCGGTTGTTGTTCTGGTTGGAGATTTTTGAGGTTTTCGTCTCCTCGCCGCTGCCGCTCGCCCTCTTCTCCTCCGCCTTCGCTTCTTTCGTCTCCTTCTCCTTCAGCTTCGCCTCCAGCGCGTCCGTGACGGCGGCGATCTTCTCCAGCTCGTCGGGGCAGATGTCAGGGCAGCGCGTGAACCCGAAGTAGAGGAGGTGCCAGCCGTTGTCGACGAGATTCCGTTCGGTGAAGGCTTCCCCCGAAGAGTCGACGAGCGCGAAGGGCCCGCCGATGGCAGCGGCGCCCGCGGTGGCGGCGGTGCCTCCTTTCCCCTTAGCGTTGGCTCCCTCCAGGGCCGCCTTGACCTTTTGCTGTTTCAGGTGGTCGTAGTAGAAGACGATGCCGGCCCCGGTGGCCATCGTGAGGGCGAGCGAGGCGTAGGAGACGGGCTATTTTGAAGTTTTTTTTGGCGATAGAAGGGTCGAGGTTGAGGTTGAGTTTTCATCGTCGTGTTTCCCCCTTCGCTTTGAAGAAACACGTCGTCGGCGTTCAATGCCTCTTGTTCCGAAATCAAGATTGAATTGGATGAATTAGAGCTTGTTCTTTTCTACAACATAATCCGCTCACCCCTCGAGGCGAAGGAGACGACCCTCCTGCGCCTGCTCCCGCTTCGGTAGCGGAAAAAAAGGCGCGGCGGCTTCCGGAGAAACCAAAGGAGAGCCGCCTATTGATCGACGTCGATTCTGATGCTCCCACCGACGGCCCCTTTGATGTCCCCGCGAGGGCGCCGCTCAAGGCCCTGCTGCTGCTGCTTTTGGAGCAGCAGCGAATCAGGGCTTCTCGCGCTGCGGCGCTTGCGAGGTCGAGGCGTCGGCGCATCGTAAAGAGAGTTGGAGCGGGGAGAGAGAGAGAGAAGAGAGAAAAAAAGTGTTGAGGCTCAATGCAGGCTGCGAGAGCCTAGTTTTTTTCTTCCGATTACAACAGATCGACGCTCTTTCTCTTTCTTCTCTTTCTCTCGCGCTCTGTTGTTCTCTTTGTCTCTGCGCGAGATAGCGTGCCCGTGCGCTCAAGATCGGCAGCAGCAGATATGGCGGACGATGAAGGAGCCCCTACTGCTCCTGCTGCTGCTGCTGCTGCGCCTGACGTTGCCGCCCATGTGCCTGAAGAAGAAGCTCCTGCTCCCGCATTCAAGAGCCGCTCCTCCTCCCGTGGAGGCAACATCCGCCGCCGCAAGGCCGCAGCAGCTGCTGTAGATTCTGAAGAAGAGGACAAAGGCGTGGCCGTGGCAAAGAAGGCGCGACAGGAGGCGCAAGGCCTCCGAATCGCCGGCGGGAGCAGCAAGAAGCCTGGCGGCGACGACGGAAACGGCGACGACGAGCAACCAGCGACGACGGTGGCGACAGGAGCCCGCTTCGTCTCGGACCGCAAGCTCCAGGAGTCGGGCGACGCCCTGGCCACGGCCACCCTGGAGACCGAGACAGAATTCGACAGGGACGCCAGGTGAGAAGAAGAAGAAGAAGAGAGAGAAAGAAGAGAGAGAAAGAAGAGAGAGAAAGAAGAGAGGTTTCTTTCGAGTTGGTTCCTCCTCCCACTCACCCTCTTGAAAAACCAAAAAAAAATGAAAAAAACTCGACACAGGGCGATCCGCGCTGCCGTCCTCACCAACGCCCTCGGCGACCAAACGAAGAGGAACGACGGCCCTTCCGACGAGCAAAAGGGCGACAACACATCGATCTACACGGGCGCCCGGAACTACTCGGACCACAACGCGGGCTTCCGCCGCCACCTCGACGCCGCGACGGCCGCGGCCGGCGGCGGCAAGGCCGCCGGGTCCCACGGCCCCCTGCGCGCCTCTGTCCACGCCCGCATGTCCGTGCGCTTTGACTACCAGCCGGACATCTGCAAGGACTACAAGGAGACGGGCTACTGCGGGTTCGGGGACGCGTGCAAGTTCCTGCACGACAGGGGCGACCACAAGTCCGGGTGGCAGATCGACAAGGAGTGGGAGGCGAAGCAGCAGAAGGAGGCCGAGGACAGGAAGAGGCGCGAGGCCGGGATCTTCGACGATGAGGAGGGGAGAGCAGGAGGCGAGGGGAACGACGAGGACGGCCTGCCCTTTGCGTGCCTGGGCTGCAAGCGGCCCTGGGCGGCCGGCGGCGAGGGCGAGAGGAGGGACGAGGTCGCGGCCGACCCCGTCGTGACGAGGTGCGGCCACCACTTTTGCGAGGCCTGCGCCTTGAGGAACGCGTCCTCCGATCCCAAGTGCCCCGTGTGCGGGAAGCCGCACGGGGGCACGTTCAACGTCGCGAGGGAGATCGTGAGGAAGCTGGGTCGAGGAAAGAGAGGAGCGCTTTAGGTCTCCTTTGTTGCCGAGGAGCGGGAGAGGGAGGGTGAGCGAGAGGTCGGAGGCGGAGGCGATGTCGAGAGGGAGCAGATGCGAGCGAGTCTCCTTCTCTCTCTTTTCTTTCTTTCCTTTCTGTAAAACTAACATAAAGCACTCGAACTGAACTTGAAAAAAAAGCCGAGTTCATGGCGTGCCGAAGTTCAAACCGCCGTTTCCCACTGCCATGGGAAATGGTGATTTAGACTTCGGCGAGATCTTTATTTCCGCGACTATTTACAAAGCCAACGAAGGAAGGAAGGAAGAAAGAAAAAAGATAAGAAAGAAGAATAAGAAAGAAGATTAACTTTGTTTCCCCTCCGCCCCTCTCTTTTCACCGGATCCTCACCCGCGAGCCCCGGACCTGTTGGCCACGGGCCCGATGTCGTAGTCGGTCGCTCCCCAGACCTTGTTCACGTACGTCTGATTCCACGTCGCTATCGACGCAGCGCACTCCGCGGGGCACCTCGGAAATCCCGGAGGCTCTCCCGGGATCTCCGCTGGAGCGACGACAAACACGAGCGCCTGGCCAAAGAGGAGGTGCCAGGCGGTGTGGCAGTGGAAGAGCCACGCTCCGGGGTTGTCGGCGACGAAGCGGATGTGGAGCCAGCCCTTGTCGCGCTTGAAGCCCGGAACTGGTGTTGTCGTCGTTGTCGTCGGGGAGGGAGGGAGAGGGAGAGGGAGAGAGGGAGAGGGAGAGGGAGAGGGAGAGAAAGAAGGAAAAAGAGTGAGCGCGGGCGCTCTCGAGAGAGGAAGAAACCTCGACCCATTTTTCAAAAAAAGGAGGGAAAAAAAACCTTCAACAACTCACCCATCGACACGTCTCTGTAGGGCGGGTCCTTCAGATTCAACAACGAGGCGTTCCTCCCGTCGTAGTCTCCCCAGCCGAAGCCGAGGACCCAGTGGTTGAACGAGTGGAGATGCCTGATTTTTTGTTTTGTTTTCGATTTCAGCAAGTTTTTTTTATGGATTAGTTTTTCTTTTCTCCCTCGAAGAAAAAAAAAACCCGAAAAAGAAAAAAAGCCTCACATCGGGTGCATCTCGATGTTGACCGGCGCGTCCTTGGGCCGGTCGTAGGGTCCCTGGTTCGTCTCGGGCGGCAAATTGAAGAGAATGACGTCTACCACCTCCCCGAGCTTCAAAGGAATCACGTGGCGTCCCACCTGCGGCGTCGGCAACAGCGACGACGAGGGCGTCGCGCGCTCTCCGTCCTTTTCTTCTCCGTTGTCGTCAGCAGAGTAGACCCTCTTCCCGCTCGCATCCTCGCCGTAGCTCAGGAACGTCGGGGCCTGCTTCGAGTCCAGCTTGTCACCGCTGACCTCCTCCATTCCCATCGAGACCCCGACGTCGGGAAACGGCGGCGGGTCCGGCGAGTTGCGCGCGACGGCCTCGAGCGTCGCGGCGACGCTCTTTGCCGCGGCGAACGCGGGCCTTGTCACGGCGTCCGCAAACCCCCTCTCCCTCAGGAAGCGCATGTACTCGGTGCATGCTGGCGTGTCGGTCAGCACGACCTGGTTCAGGGCCCAGCGGACCTGCCCCGTCGCCAGGAAGGGCTGGGTCATGTTGAGCCGCACGGTCCTGTTCGCGGCCGCGGGGACCGCAAGCGAGGGGGGGCGGCGGGCGGGCCCGTCCCCTCCCCGGCCCGCGCCGCGCTCCTCCCTGAGCGACGCTGCCAGGGCCGGGACGACGCCGGCGGGGGGTTCCGCCGAGCTGTCCCGCATCCAGGCCGGCATGCGGAGCCTCCTGAGCTCGTCGAGCGTCCAGGGACTGACGGCCCCGGGCTGCGGCGCGAGCTTCGGGTCCGGGAGGGAGCTGCCGTCGTCCCTGCCCTGCTCGTCGAGGTACCTGTTTTTGATTATCATTGTGTTTTTTCGAGAGAGAGAGAGAGAGAGAGAGAGAGAGAGAGAGAGAGAGAGAGAGAGAGAGAGAGAGAGAGAGAGAGAGAGAGAGAGAGAGAGAGAGAGAGAGAGAGAGAGAGAGAGAGAGAGAGAGA
>Ga0114918_10003067_pt1 | contig 14819 bp, 27 predicted proteins | sample LantaG_FD_87015 | JGI IMG/M metagenome (GOLD analysis project Ga0114918, IMG submission 87015) | Deep subsurface microbial communities from Baltic Sea to uncover new lineages of life (NeLLi) - Landsort_02402 metaG | ecosystem: Environmental > Aquatic > Marine > Oceanic > Sediment | place...
TGGCATATCGTCAGCGGGTAGTAGAACGATTCCAACTTAAGCCCCAAGGTGGGGCGTTATCCGATTATAGAATATGGTCTAATGAAGTAGCCGGAGTATTGCAGGTATACGTGTATACCGGGGATGCTGGAAATGTCCTAATTTATGTAGCCGGTGATTCTGATATTTACGCCGATCGCATACCATCTACAGGGTTACTGTTATTAGTCGGCCAAGCCTGCACTTATGACCCTGTCACAACACTCGCAACTAGAAAACCAGTAACGGCAATCCTCGACCCTTCCGGTGACGAAAGTTATTCAAATGTCCTTCCAGTTTCAATCAAAACTTTTGATATCACAATAGCGAGTTTAGTTGTGGACGATGTAACGGCTGTTCAATTACAAATAAGAAATGCTCTCGATGCGTTTTTATTAATTCGTGAACCTTATATTTTAGGTTTATCAATATTGCCTCAAAAAAATAAAGTAAGCTCGTCTATGATTGTAGCAATCATAAGTGATATTGTTAGTTCGAATAACGGTTCATTTTTAACCGCCGCCTTATATTTTGAGGGAAATATTGTGACATCTTACATCCTGATTGATGGAGAGTTATGTAATTTAGATACTGTTACATATATATCATAATGGCATTTAACGAAAAGTTTTTTAAAATAATCAAACTACTCTCGCCAAAGTCAAACGCCTTTAGTTTATTTATTCAAAAAAAGCTTACTCAATTTTTTGAAGGCCTTACGGCAATTCCTGATGATTTTAAAAATTACATAGATCAAATATATCTTGATGTTAACCCTGATTATACCCGAGAACTTGAAACATGGAGAAATCAATTCGGTTTACAATATTTTCCAACCGTCGAAGCGGATCAAAGAGAAATGATAAAAGCAGAGTGGACTGCAAAGGGCGGGCAGGGAAAAGATTATATACAGAATATTTTACAAGCTGCCGGATTTGATGTCCAGGTCCATGAAAACAATCCACCCGTAAACCCGGATCTATTCTTGACAACCGCTCCAATTATGGTAGCCGGTGGAGCTAATGCCTATGCCGGACGATCGGACGCATACGCAGGAAAAACAGGTGGTGAATTATTAGTTAACGGTCCCATGTATACTAATAGTGTAATACCCTCGGCAGTTGCCGGAAATCCTAATTGTTGTTGTGGCAATAATGTAGGCCATGCCGGATATTTTGAAAAACTTAAAAGAACGGATAGAATATATACCGTAACGGATGACTCTGATTATTGGCCTTATTTTTTCTTTGTCGGAGGGGATGCAACCAGAGACCCGGTAACTTACGAGCTTACAAATATAGATTTTGCAAACGTCCCGTATAACAGGCGTAGCGAGTTCAGAAGATTATTATTGAAATTAAAACCTGCTCAATCATGGGTAGGGTTAATCATAACTTATGTATAACAGGAGGTTATATGCTTAGTATATTAACCACATACGCAAATCAAGATGCCGTAGCATGGCCTGATACTGGAGCCGTTGATTCATCCGGTCCATTAACCACAGACGGTACAGAGTTTATTGCCGCGATGGTGAATGATTATATGTTTGGAATCCTTCAATCTCTGCTTGATTATACCGGACAAACTCCAAACGGAACGGTAGAGGGACCATCTAACAGTCAATACCTGGAAGGACACCGCCGGGCTTTTTCTTACCCTGGGGAAATAATAGCGGCAGCTTGGAATGATGACCCGGCAACCCTGGGGATAAGAGCAATCAAACTAATAGGCCAGGGCATCCTTGTTGCCAATTATCCACTATTGGCAGCAGCCGTGTATTGTGGTGATGGAAATAACGCTACGGCCTCGGCATTTTTCAGAGCAGATAACTCGGATGGAAGTAGTAGGAATACAGCCGGTATATATCTTATCCTTCCGGATGCCAGGGGTTATTTTATCCGCGGACTTGATACGGCAGCCGGGGTTGATCCCGATGGGGCGAGCCGAGACCTGGGGCATGTGCAGGACTTTGCTATTGAAAATATTATAGGTACTGCCCCTATTAGATCCGATAGTAGTGGAGATAATCTTTTTATTTTCGGCACTGGAGCTTTCGCCATAAGCGTTACGTTGTCGCAACCCACGGTAGTAGCATCTGCGACTATGCAGGCTTCGCAAAACTTTTCATTCGATGCGTCCAGAACAGTCAATACCGACGTGGAAACCAGGGGAATCAACATAGCTTTCGATTTATATATCAGATATTAAAAGGAGAAATATATGTATTACGCAAACACAATAACAATAGACGGCCTTGAAATAATAACCGGGATCGATAAAAAACAAATAGACAGAGTCGGGACCGAAAAAAGAATAAAATTGCAAGTCGAAGAATTAAAAGAATTCAAAGCAATCAAATCAAGGAACGAAAAATCAAAACTATATTACGCAAATGTCCAGAGCGCAAAAAAGGCACAAAGAGCCATTATTGACACCGTGGCAATTTTCAAGCAAATCCCTGCAGGCGCAGTGGCAGATAACGACCTAACATTACAACAGCGGGAAAGAATGAATGATCTAAAACAAAAAATCAATTTCAATCAAGCTCAAATTAACGAGTTATTAAAGGATCTTCCAACCCTCACGGAAAAATTAAAACAAAAGAAAATACAACTACTCCGGGAGAATGCAAAATATTTTGAAATGCCGTCGAATACAATCAATCTTTCACAAAAACAGGCTGTTGAATATTTAAAATTATTGAACATCAACAAAACTGTTTATCAAAAAACTAAAGTTAAAAAACTTCTCACGATCGATGAAAGTATTATAGTCGATTATCGAGGTGAAAAAGTATGGTTGAAATCTGACAATAACTGGACGTCGCGCGTGATCGCAACCTTGACAGATCAGATTGACATGCTTGAAATTGTAGATATTGACTTAACGGATGAACAAAAACAAGAAATAGCAGAACAGGGAGAAACTGAAAGAATCAATTCCTTGTCCCCGGAAGAAAAGGAAAATGAAATAGCGACTCTTAAGGAATCACTATTAGCACGATCGATAAATATGAAAAGTAAGCTTGAAATCCAAGGCGATAAGGATGCACTTGTAAAATCTCAAGAATGGTATAATCTGGAATCAATAAAGCTGAATAGTAAATATGATTAAAATGTATATTTAAGATAGATTTTTCTTATCGCTCCATCATATCTTTTAGGATAGTTTTCTGTTAATCTTGAATGTATACAGGTGTGAGAAAATCCTATTTCAAAATTATTTATTTTTTTTAATATGAAGATGGTATAATAACTCATAAATGGAATATAATTATCAATTCTATCATATTCAAAATCAGTTTTTATATTACCGCCTACCTCAAAACCAAACAGTGAGGTATAAAGCTGGATATCAATAAACATAGTATCGTGATAATCATATTTATCTATTTTTTCTATTGTGTGATGGCCTATGTAATAGTACCCCATGTCAAAATATCCGTGTATCTCTATATCCGAAAAAGATATAAAACTAATAAAAATAAAAATAAAAATAAATAATAACCTTTTCATAATTTCCTCCAATAAAATAAATTACTTACTCTTAAATGTAGCACATCTATATATACTTGTCAAGCTTTTAAGCAAAATAAAGAAGACATTTATTTAGATTATTTCTTTACTTCTCAATAGTTTTTTCATCTGTGAATTATATATATTTTGCGAATCATGCACGGGTTTTTCTATTGCCGGAAGTAGCATTTTACGTGATTTTATGTTTGTGGTTCTTTGGGATAGGTTGTATAATTGATTTTTCTTATATTGAACCCTATTTTTATTTTTTTTGAATGAAGTTATCTGAAATATATTGTCTGAATAGCGTAATACTTTCTTTTCCCGGAAGGCTACGGCTGCCCTTGCTACGTTCATGGCCTTTTTGCTCTTGAACTTTTTCTTGAACTTACCTTTTACCCTTTGGGATTTCAATTTTCTTAGATAATTTTTCCTTGTAACCAATCTACGATTTGAACCACCTCTGGCGAATGGTTGGGGTATGGCCAGACCCGAACCTCTTTTTGATCGTCTTTTTCCGCCTTTTTCCTGTAATTCCAGATACTCGGCACGTTCGAGGGCGCCTACCCTGGTTTCCATTTTTGAAATATCTTCTGTTTCGGTTTTGTCGTATCTTATGCTTGCTATTGTATAGTTGTTACGTAAGATCAACTTATCTTTTACATTCTTTACGTAATTTCTCCGGGAGAGTGCAGCGACTATATTTAGTGTATTTTTTGCCGCCCTGTTAGATGCCTTTTGAAGATCGACAAATCCACGGTTTATTTTTTCGGTGTCTATGTTTAGGTTTATATTCATAATTTATTATATCCTTTTTTAATTTTAAAATCAAATAAAAAAAGCCCGGCAGTGTATCACCGGGCTTCCGTGTATATATCGTGTGTTAATAATAATTTTTCAATACCAGGTCGCTTTATTTACCGACCGCATTTTATTACCTCCATGAACTGAGATTTTCTATTCGATATTTAACCCCGATGGTTAATATCTTTTTTTTAAGTCCACTACTGATAAAAAAAATTGTATAACCGGTAACACCGGGGTATAAACATTAAAATAAATCTAAAGACTCATCTCCCTCATCTTCTTGCTTAGATTCCGGCTGTTTTGTGTTTGATTCTTTTTTGCCTTCCGGTTTGGGATCCGTGGCAAAATCAGGTTCCTGCTTTTCGAGTGATTCGTTTATATCGTCGATTACCGAACCGGTCTTTTTTTCTTCCGTTTCGTCATCGTATATTGCGGAGGCGAGAAGTTCCCTGGCTTCTTCGTATCGTTCGCAAAAGTGACGGATTGAAGATTGGAGCGCCATTTCATCCGGCCACTGAACCCATGGGGAATCTTGATTATTTTTGTTTGCTGATTGGAAAGCCTTTGAGCAATTACGCCACTGGTCAATTTTTGATTTTGAATAAAATTCGGCCTCGAGTTGGCCATTTATTTTTTTAGCTTGGACCCATACGCCGAGGAATTTACCCTTGTCGTCGGAAATACTTATGTTGTGTTTTACTTCACCGGTTCCTTTGTTGATGGTACAATCGTCTTTTTCATAGACCTGACCCCACCGCAGATCAAGAAAAATAGGTCTTTTACCACCAACTAATAGAGCATAGTAGCCACGGTCACGGATTGAAAAGCGGATTTCTTGAACCCATAAGTCTTTGCCGTTTTTATCCTTACGGTTTGTTTTTCTTTTTTGTGGTACAAGATAGGCATGTTTTCCGCCTATTTGCAAGCCGGTGGAAACGGATTTTTCAACCGCTTCTATGAGAGATAGCTTTCCTTCCGAGCTTGCGAAACAATCAATAAGTTTTTCGTCTTTTGCGATTGTCATTATCGTGCGTTCGAAGAATTGATCTTGTTTTTCTTCCGGCCATGATTGGAACTCCTCACCGGCAGATACTAAGATTTTTGATTTTAAGGCGGTTATGCCTTTTCTGATTGATTCTTCTTTCTGAATCATGCTCATTACCGGGATATACTCAGCCGGTAGGTTTTTGTTTTCTTGCATAGTTTTCTCCTTATTGTATTATTTTGCTAATCCTGACTTTGTCAAGATGTTTGAAGTTTAATTTTTCCGTTTCCGGGATTGTGATATCGTTTTCAAAATAGGTTTTTATCGCGTTAATCAGATGGGGATATCCGGTTTCATAATTCCACTCTGAAATACTATTATATTCAATTTCCAGTTGTACTGATATTTTTAATTCGGGTTTATCGTCGGTTTCTTTTTTTTGTTCATCTTTAATATCCCGCAAGGCCTTATGTATCATTTTATTTGTGATTTCAAAACCTTCTTTTTTTGTCGGGAGGTGGTCAGGTTTTTTGATGGGATCTTTAGGATCAAATATGTAAAGACAATTTGGGCACATAATTATTTTAGGTTTCTTTTCGGCTTCGTGTTCTTCCAGGAGTTTTTTAAAATCACCCAGGTGATGGCACTTCCCTTTGGTTGTATTGCAGATATGATTGACTGGGCAACTTTCACAAAATAATTTTAAAATCTTTTTAATTTTCATTTAATATACCTCTTGTCATGTTTATTTATCAAGCCTTTTTTCATCAGGAGCGCGTATGCTTCCGGGGCTTGTTTTTCTATTGTTGACGGATGAATCAAGTTGAATTGATCCTTTGAAATTACCTGTTGAAATAGTTTTTTTCCGGTTTCGCCGTTGTACAGATATTTGCTTTCTTCCATGAGCAGGCCGGCGGCGTCTTTTATATCAGCTATTCTTTTCGAGTAGAGTTTAATTTTCGATTCAAGTTTTTTCTTTTCTGCTCTCATGTTTTCGGATATAACAGCGCGTTCTCCGGTTACATAGATTGCTTTGTCTTTTACTTCCGGGAATAGTTTTTTTATATCGTCAAACTTTTCAGGTTGAGGCGGTTTGTCCTGTTGGCAATATTGAAGAAACCGACTTGCTTTTTCAAGCATGAGCGGCCACCATTTCCGGAAGGCTGGGATTTCGTATATATGAAATTTGTTATCATCAACTAATAACAAGACATATGTTAGGTCAATATTGTAACATAACATTTGCCACTGAGTTTGTAGTAATATATCAGATGGAACGCCTAACTCTGTATGATCTTCAAGGTCAAAGCCTTCAAAGCCTTCACGTTTTACCCTTGCGAAATAACCGCCTGTTTTTGCTTCGATGTTATATGGAGGGGATGCGTGATCGTTTTTGACACAGTCGGCGTGAGCTTTTGCCCAGGGGAATTGCGGGTGTGAACACTCGGTGAACGAATGAAAGATAGTAGGGGGATGATACTTGGCAGGGTCCCGCCATTCTTCGTGGAGTATGTAGTCGACTTTGAATTGATAGGCGGTTTTAGGACCGTGGTTTTTTCTTATGAATGCGGATATTAAAAGCGGTTCGAATTCATGACCCCATGTGGTGAAATCATTACCTTGGAAGGATTCTACTTTTCCGGTTTTTTCTTCCCATAATTCGTAGAGTGTTTTTTTTATGTGCGTGTTTTTTGTTTTGATGATTACCGGGATATCGGATGATCCTATAATTAATTCGCCTTCGTTTCTTACGTCTGATTTGTAGAAAGTATATGGATTCATTTTACTATCTCTTTGATTTGTTTTTTGTAAACTCTTTTTTTTCTGTAATACTTTTTAATCTTAATTATTCGGTTTTTGCATTCGTGATATAATTCGTCCGGATTATTTATATTTGCAATTGCCGCATAAAGCTTGTAAAGCTTGCTTTTAAAAAAGGCATGAGCAGAGTTTACGTAAATATGATTTTCGTCATTTAAGTCTTCGATTGCACGGGTAATTATTGCAACCGCCAAACCCTTAGCAGCTTTTTTATACATTTTATATTTTCGCCTTTAAAATAGATTCTGTGAGAGCGTTTTTCTCTTCCTGCAATCGGATATCTTCTAATTTTACAAATTGGATTTTGCCGTTTTTAGCTTTAACATGAGCTAAGTTTTTATCTATTTTTTCTACAAAAGTTCCTTCTTTTGCGCTCATTTTATAAGCCTTGCCTATTTTTTTACAAATAATATAGTTTATTTTATCGCCTTTAGTTAATTCAATTTCCTTCATGATATTTCCTCCAAATTAATTCTGTCCATTTTCGATCTTTTCCGATCATCCTTGACAACTCTCCGAAGCGGTCAAAACTGGACATATGACCTGATTTTATCCGGTCAATTACGGCCTGTTCCCGGTCAAATATTTCAAACTCTTCGATTTCACTTATGTCGTTAAATCCTTGTTGTGTGGGAGCTGGTAAGATTGTCATAGGGGCTTCGACTTCTTTTAGGGTTTTTTCCGTATAACCTTCTGATTTTAGACTTTCTCCACAATAGGGGCATATTGAAGGCTTACCAGCTAACAGGGCATTACATCCCGAACAAATGGTCATGTGTATATTTTCGGCTTTTTCTTGCCTTGTGATCCCGTCCAGCGTCCATATGCGCCTTGTTAGAGGGTGACCATGAATGATGGAATTGCCGCACTGGTCTATTATTATGTTATATTTTTTCCCTGGGTATTTCCTTGCGGATCTGCCTACTTGTTGAAGATAGATTATGATTGAAGTAGTTCGGCGCCTAAGAATACAACCGGCTACCACCGGGATATCGACACCTTCGCCTAATATGTCGTAGCTGCAAAGAAAATTATATTTCCCATCGCCGAGACCGTCTATATAGTCTTTGCGTTCTGTTTTTTCCATCTGGTCATATACAGCCCCGCCTTTCCAACCTCTGGAGCGCATGGCGGCTGTTACTTCCATGCAATCATTTACGGATGCACAAAAAATAATACAAGGAGCACCGAAAAAATACTTGTCGTATAAATCACAACAATTATTTATTACGATTTTTTCACCGAATATCTTTTCTTCTTCTTCCGGGTTGTAATCGCCTTTTTTAAGTTTTCCTTTTACTTTCGAAAGTTGAAAAGTCAAAGGCGAAAAGAAAACTATTGGTTCGGATAGATAAATATCGCCGCCTGTGAATTCCGGATTGATAAGATCGGGATATTGTGGGCCTTGGATGAGTGCCGTATAACCCGCGGTTATAAGACCGATCCCATCCGTTCTTTGTGGGGTTGCGGTTAACCCTACGATTAAATTTTTTTTCTTTTTTTCTTTAATGAATTCGCATATTTTGAGCCAACTATTTGCAGCGCCGTGATGGCATTCATCTGATATTATTAGATCTGGCAGAATATCATTTTTGTGCATAAAATCCAACCGCTTAACAAGTGTTTGTACCATAGCTACATGAGTGAGCGAATCTATCATGTAGTTTTTACCCTGGATGATACCGGGATTTAATCCGAAAAGTACAAGTTTTTTTATGGTTTGATCGGCTATTTCTTCCCGGTGCACAAGCCATAGGACGCGCTTTTTTTTGTAATTTGCTTTGTGGGTTATTGATGCGCCTATTATCGTTTTCCCGCATCCGGTTGAGCCAGTCCATACTAATTGTTTATGTTCTCGGCTGACAATACGAATTGTGTCCTCTGCTGTTTGCTGGTATTTTCGGAGTGTTGGGAAGTGGATCACGGTTTTGTCCTTACTATTATTTCGGAGATTTCGCAATATGGGTCATAGTCAGATGCTTTTTTCAATGCCACTATTATGGCGTTAACGGAGTTTTCAATATTTATAATTATTGTTTCTTTTTGCTTTTTTATGTGCTTACTATATTTGATTTCAATATAGTGTCTCATAACGCTATCCATAAAATTAAGGCTATAATTATTGCAAACTCGCATATTGCCACTAAGAATATTTTGTCACGTTGTCGTGCGATTCTAAAGGCGGCGCTTCCCATTATTCCTTGTGATAGGCGGTCCGTTTTTTTGCGGATTGTTTTTCTAAATTTCTTTGCTAATCGTTCAGACATTATCTTTTCCCTCCTGTAGGATTTCGGATATTCCGCCGGCTTCTATTACCATTTTGCGGAATTTTATTTGTTCCGGGGTTTCTTTGCCGTTTTTAGATTTTATTTCCAGGTTTAGAAAAACGGCTATTTTCATATTGAACTTGCATTCTTTACATTCTATACCCTTACAAACTGGGTTTTTATCCATCTCTCCTATTGATGATAATATTTTACAGAGAGTAAAACTTTCCCAACCTATCCAGTCACCACCGCCGACTTGGTTTCCTTTTTTATTTTTTAGGCCGATACCAAATCTTATTATTCTGGCGTGGATTAAGCGGATAACAAGACCGGCTTTTTGTGATATTGTTTGTTTTCCGGCTGGTTCGCCTACCCAGGCAACGCCGGTATTGTTTCGCATAACACGGGCGTTAGGGTGTTTTTCTTGCCACTCGGGGAGGGCTTGTTTTGTGTAGGTTGATTCTTTCATTTTATTTCACCCCTTTTGATTTTATATGCTCTTGGATGATTATCCGCAAGTATGCGCTTATTGATCGCTCGCTTGATTTTGCGAGATTGGCGATTGCTTCGTAATCTTCCGGACTTACTCTTGAGCTTATTGATACCGTCTCAATTTCCTTTTTATGTCTTCCCATGATTACCTCCTTTCTTAGTTTTCGTTGATATCTTGATCGCAGTATATTTCTACATCAAGTTTGTCAAGTTTGTTTATGTCTATTTTATCTTCGATTTCGATTTGATCTTCAACCGCGTCGATACCGAAGATACCTTCCAGTTTTTCGAAGAGTTCTTCCCATTCGTCGTATGTTGCTTCGACGTTTTTATTGCCGATTTGAAATGTGATTATTTTATCCATTATTTACCACCTTGAAATTAGTTTTGCATTTATTGCATTTACTTTTTAAATCTTCCGTTCCGTAAATAATTTGTCCGCAAAAGCAAGTATATTTTGTTAGTGATCTTAGCAAATCAAAAGCTTCCCTTCGTTCTCTTCTATGTTCTTTTTCCCTCTCCAACTCTCTTTTATAAATCTCTGGATTCTTTCTTCTTTTCTTCATATAATCTTTTTGATATTCAGTGTATCTTTTTTTTACCTCTGGCTTGCTTCTGTATTTTTTATTATTTTCTTGTAATCTCTTTTTTACATCCGGTCTGTTTCTGTATTCTTTCATGTATTTTTTTCTATTTTCATTCATCGCTTACCACCTTTCCGTTAAATATTTTTTTAAGTTCATGAATTTCAAGGGTTATTCGTTTTCCCTTAAGGGCGTCTATTTCTTCCGGGGTATATTCGACTTTATCCTCTGTTACTACTCCGCCGGTTTTTGTATTAAATGCGTATTTCATGTTTAGAGTTTTAGAAAAATAGTATATCCAGGGCGTTTTATTTTCAGGCATCTGATAATTTCCTGTATTTGATTTCGAGTCCTAAAGATTCCGCGAAGACTATGCCTTTTTCCATACCTGGAGAGATTCCCAAGTCTTCGTATACTACTACATAGTCGGCTGATTCGTACCATGCAAAACCTGCTTTCATCCCCAGTTTTCTTTGTTCTGGTTTGTTGTCGTTCAAAACTTGGGTGTAGAGCAAATGAGATACCATAGGGGATTCGTTGCGATTTAGGCAATTGATCATACAGAGTTGGGCGTATGTTTTATTGTTGATGGTTTCTGTTTCGGTTTTTCCTTCACAGGGTGATTCGAGTATTACTCTCTTCATGGGTTTTCTCCTGAGTATAGTCCGAAAAACTCGGCTACTGTTTCAAGGTCTCCGGTTAGCCATGCGATCCTTGCTTGGTTATAATGCTTTGCCACTTCTTCAAGCGCGTAGGCTTGCCCGCCATCTATTTTATCCATGTGACCGGCAACTTTTTTTAATAATCCGGGCAAACAACATTTCATGCCTTTTTTATTTTTAGTGTGTTCTATCGCTTCTTTATAATTCATTTATATTTCCTTTCCGCATTTTTCGCATTTTGATTCGATGATTAGTTTTTGTGTTGCGATTATGCTTTTTATTTCCGGAAGTCTTAGAAAATCATGGATTGATATTTGGGTCCATGGGATGTCTTCCGGATTTATTTCTATAGTTATGGATGGGGACTCTAATATATTAGTGCTATTTTCTATTTCATGTTTTACGCATTCATCATTTTCTATTTCATTTATTATCATTTCCGTACCGCGCGGAGGTTGAAAATCTGTTGAATTTGGTTTCCATTCTGAGATTTCGTCCATAGGATCTTCGATAGTGGGTATTATCTTATTATCTTTGTTTGGTTCGGATGAAACAAATTTAATTACCGGTTCAATCTCGGGCGGTTTTCTATCTGCTCTTTTTTTGCCCTGCCCGATTACTTCCTTTACTGCTTTTACTGTGGACCCTTTTTGTTTTACTTTCTCGATTACTTCTTTTTGTTTTTCATCTGGGACTGAACGCATAGCACTTACAGCGGTTGTGCTTAGTTTGGATGTGTCTATGTCTTTTTCCTTGAGGGCGTCTCTGGTTTTTTTTGCGGCAAGTGCATCGCTGACTTTTGATTGACGGATGTTTAGGCGTTCGGCAATTTCTTTCTGTGTAAGTCCGGAAATGATGAGTTGATGTAAGGCGTTTTCTAATTCTTCGGGTTTAAGATTGTCACGGTGGATATTTTCTATGAGTTGGATTATTGCAGGATCCCCGGTTGTAATCTTTGCTTCGATTTGGTTAAAATCCTTACCCTCGGAGCATAGGAATAGAAAAGCGTTGAGACGCCGGAAACCGTATAACATATTAAAGGTTCCGTTTTCTTGCTCTATTACGCCTATGGCTTGTAATTGGCCGTCACGTTCAATTGACCGGGCGAGGATTTCTATATCGTCGTATTGCTTGCGGATGTTGTCAGTCATGTTGATTTGGGTAAGGTCTATTTTTCGGGTGGATTGTTTTTGTAGTTTCATATTTCGCTCTCCAATTCTGCTATAGTTTTTCCGGTTACTTTTTCTATTATGTTTTTCGATCTTTGGGTTATATTATGAAGTGATCCGGGTTCTACGAAACATAGCCCCGTGAGTATATCGAACATTTCAGGCGCTGCGGCAATTAGACGGGCGTTGGCTTGTGATTCTTTAGTTGACCAACCATATTCTTTTTGGCCGAGTTGGACATGCATTATTCTGCCGTCTTCATACTCATGTGGTACCTGTATGAAATCAGCCACCGAAAAGCCTATATTTCCTTTCGTGATTTTCCAGGGACCAGGCGTAAAGTCTGTTTTAATTTTCATGGTTTTACCTCGCTTTCAAAGTTTTTCTTTATTTCTTCCAGTGCCCGGATTAGGGCATCGACTGATTCTTCAGATTTGAAAATAAAAAATAAATCAGGGTTGATCCTGTCTTCCGGGTATTCTTTATTTATTTCTCTTTTAATATCCGTTTGCTCAAAGGATAGTACGTTTTTTAGAATGCCTTTTTTCCCAGCCCCTATCAACATGGTGCCATCAAAATAGTAATATTTATTTTCTTTCATTTTATCACCTCGTTTACAAAATTTTCTATTATTTGTCTTGCCTTTCCGGCAAGGGAATAAGTCGATAGTTCGGATGTTAGGCGAGATATTGAGCGCATGGCCGGGATTTTACCGGACCATAGGAAATCCTTGAATTGTTCATCCTGGCGGAACTTTTCTTCAATTCCAGGGGTGCTTCTTTTTTCATCGAAGCGGTTTAAGACGATCTGGACATCGGCGGTTACTCCACACATTTCCATTTCTTCCAGGATTAGTTTTGTAGCTTGAAAGTCGATATCTGAAAACATGGCCGGGATTATAATTTTATCGGCTGCTATCATGGCGTTTCGAGTGAGGGCGTTCATGGTTCCTGGCGGGTCGATAAAAATGTAATCCCAAGAGTGAGGTCTGGTATTCACAAGTTTTTTAAGATTGTTTTTGAGCACTCGATCGGATATATTATTCAGGCGTGATATTTTAAGGTCGGATGGAATAAAATCTATTTTCCAATTTCTTTTTATCTCTCGGATTTTGTAAGGAAAAATATCACCGTTAAGAAAATCAATAGATGTATATTCACTTCCGATTGTATCATAAATTGAACTCATGGAAAGATTGCTATCCAGATCTATAACAAGAATTGACTTTCTTTGTTTTGCGAGAGTTTCTATGCAGGCGGTCGCAAGTGAAGTTTTTCCGGTTCCGCCTTTCCATGATGCGAAGGTTACTATTTTCATGATTCCGGTTTCTCCTCTTTTTCTATTTTATAGATGAACCTTTTTTCTAACTTATCATAGCCGGATATTGTTATTTTTAGGCCCTTGTGGTTTACGATAATTTTATTTTGTCGTTTCATAAATATTGAATCGACTTTGACCATTTCGTTTGTGTCAATCGGTTTGAAAGTATTTCCGGGTATGTATTTTCTCCGGGCGTATACTGTCATGCTGCGGGACACTTCAAGGGTGAAGGGTAATTCCGGGTCGCTTAGGGTTAGATTCGGGTAGTATCTTGTTTTGCTCATTTGGCTTCCTCAGTCTTTCCAAGTAAAAACTTGATCATCTAAAGATTCATCTTTTTTCTTTTCTCTTTCGATTTTTTTTATATCGTGACGATAGATAATTAAAATTATAATTCCTGCTATTGCCGCACTAATTATTTGTTCCATAATTTCTCTCCTTATCTCGTTTTAAGCCCATCGGCTATATTTCGCCCAAGCTCACCGTATGAACCCGGGTAAAATTAGGAGAGTTTACGTATTGCTCTCCTTGAATAGGCTATAAGGTGAATAATTCTTCCCACATATCATAATATTTATTCTCATCTGTGAGGGAAGTATTAAGATCCTTTTCCCATTCCTGGAAAGTATCACAATCGCCGTCAAGATAATCTTGCATAAGTGCTTTTCCATACGCTTCATCGCTTGGTCCTGTTCCCTCAGGAATTGTCCACCCCTTATCTGTATAATAGCTCTCATTATCAAATTCACTCGCAATTTTCACGAACTTTTCCAAGGAAACTATTTCTTTTTCGACTTCTTCCAGCTCTTCGTCTTCCAATAATTCAGTCCCCTTTCCCCATGCTTCGGAAACTTCCTCTTTTGAGACATCTCCCCGGTCACATTCAATCCATTCCTCATTGTCATAATATGCAAATGAATCAAGCGTGCCATCTGTCATAATAAACTTACCGGGGTAGGTTTTCCCGTCATTTCCTTCATAATCGAAGGTATATTCTCTTATTTCTTCATTTGTCTTCATAATCGCCCTCCTCGGCTTGATGATCTTTAATTGATCATCTATATATAATGTAACACATCTATATATATTTGTCAAGCTTTTTCGTAAAATAAATGATAAAAAAGTGAAAAAAATACGAAAAAAGCAAGTTTCTTCTATTGTATTGTGTAATTTCAA
>Ga0114918_10003068_pt1 | contig 14819 bp, 16 predicted proteins | sample LantaG_FD_87015 | JGI IMG/M metagenome (GOLD analysis project Ga0114918, IMG submission 87015) | Deep subsurface microbial communities from Baltic Sea to uncover new lineages of life (NeLLi) - Landsort_02402 metaG | ecosystem: Environmental > Aquatic > Marine > Oceanic > Sediment | place...
CCGTCACCTGATGAAGCCCCAGCTCACCGCGATCCTGCAGCTGGCCCGCGAACCCCACAGCGGCCGCTTCCCCCGCAGCCTCGGCGTCAACGACTACCTCTGGGGGGATCAGAACGTCAGCTTCCCGCTCGGCCATATCGAAACCGGTGGTGGGGTGCTGCAGGACGCCCAGTTCGCCGAATCGCCTGGTGCTCTCCCTGGTGACGCGGCTGCTGCCCAACACGGCCCTGGAGCAACTGGCGGTGCGCTCGATCTGCTGGTGGGCCATGAGTCCGGTGCTGCCCGACCCCGAGAACCGCATCGAGCTGCGCGGCGAGCGGCTGAGCATCCAGTACCTGGCCAACAACCTCGAAGCCCACGACCGGCTCGTGTACCGCTGGCTCTCGGTGCTCAAGGCCGTGGATGCCGATCCGCTCACCCCCGAGGTGCGCCCGGCTCCCTTCTATCCCCGCGGTGAGGCGCCCCTGGCGGTGATCGGCCACGCCTGCGGCACCTGTCGCATGGGAGCGGATCCAGCCACCTCCGTGGTCGATCGCAACGGCCGCGTCCACGGCCTGGCCAATCTCACCATCGCCGATGCCAGCGTCTTCCCCAGCTGCCCGATCGTCTCGCCAGGCCTCACCGTGATCGCCAACGCTCTGCGGGTGGCGGAGCAGCTCTAAGCTCGTCCCATCGGGGTTTGCAGGATCGAGCAGCCATGGCCGAACGCGGATCTCCCGTCAGTCCCATCCTGGCCAGCGCCATCGCCGGGGCGGTGATCGGTGCGGCTGGTCTGGCCTGGTGGTTGCTGGCTGAAGCCGAGCGCCGCCATCTGGCCCTGCGTCAGCGCCGCACTCTGGCGCTCTCGCGGCTGCAGGGGGGCTTCCGTGACAGTGAGGAGGGCGAGGAGCGGCGGCCCCTGCTCAAGCACGAACTGCAGCACAAGGTGAACGAGCTCAACCGGGCGATCGAAGACGTGCGCCGCCAGCTGGAAACCCTCAGCCCCGAAGCCTGAGCTTCAGCAGCCCGCTTCAGCGCTGGTGTCATGCCTCGGTAAGTTGCTTGCGGTGCCACTGAAGGGTTCATGCTCCGTTCCGCCGCCATCACCGCAGGGGTTCAGCGTTCTCCCAACCGAGCCATGTTGCGGGCCGTCGGTTTCGGCGACGGTGACTTCAACAAGCCGATCATCGGCATCGCCAACGGCTACAGCACGATCACGCCCTGCAACATCGGCCTCAACGAGCTGGCCCGCTGCGCTGAGGAGTCCGCCCGCCTGGCGGGGGCCATGCCGCAGATGTTCGGCACGATCACCGTCAGCGACGGCATCTCGATGGGCACCGAGGGGATGAAGTATTCCCTGGTGAGCCGCGAGGTGATCGCCGACTCGATCGAAACCGCCTGCAGTGCCCAGAGCATGGATGGCCTTTTGGCCATCGGCGGCTGCGACAAGAACATGCCCGGCGCCATGCTGGCGATGGCGCGCATGAACATCCCGGCGATCTTCGTGTACGGCGGCACGATCAAACCCGGCAGGCTCGGCCCCTGTGATCTCACTGTGGTCAGTGCCTTCGAGGCGGTGGGCCAGTTCTCCGGCGGTCGCATCGATGAAGACGAACTGCTGGCGATCGAGAAGAACGCCTGTCCCGGTGCCGGCAGCTGCGACGGCATGTTCACCGCCAACACGATGAGCTCCGCCTTCGAGGCCATGGGCCTGAGCCTGCCTGGCAGCTCCACCATGGCCGCCGAGGATCCCGAGAAGGCCGAGAGCGCCAGCCGCTCCGCCGAAGTGCTGGTGCGGGCGATCGAGGCCAACATCTGCCCCCGCGATCTGATCACCCGCGAGGCGATCGAGAACGCCATCAGCGTGATCATGGCGGTGGGGGGCTCCACCAATTCGGTGCTGCACCTGCTGGCGATCGCCCGCACCGCCGAGGTGCCGCTCACGATCGATGATTTCGAAACCATCCGTCAGCGGGTGCCGGTGATCTGTGATCTCAAGCCCAGCGGCCGCTTCGTGACGGTGGATCTGCACCGCTCCGGTGGCATCCCCCAGGTGATGAAGCTGCTGCTGGATGCGGGTCTGCTGCACGGCGACTGCCGCACGATCGAAGGCCTCACGCTCAAGCAGGTGCTGGCCGACGTGCCCAGCGAGCCCCCGGCCGATCAGGAGGTGATCCGGCCCCTCTCCAATCCCCTCTATGCCAAAGGTCACCTGGCGATCCTCAAGGGCAACCTGGCCACCGAGGGGGCCGTCGCCAAGATCAGTGGTGTCAAGACCCCGGTGATCACCGGCCCGGCCCGGGTGTTCGAGAGTGAGGAGAGCGCCCTGGAGGCGATCCTCGCCGGTGGGGTCCTTGCCGGTGATGTGGTGGTGGTGCGCTACGAGGGGCCGGTGGGCGGGCCCGGCATGCGCGAGATGCTCTCTCCCACGGCCGCGATCGTGGGTCAGGGGCTGGGTGAATCGGTGGCGTTGATCACCGACGGCCGCTTCAGCGGTGGTTCCTACGGCCTGGTGGTGGGCCATGTGGCCCCCGAGGCCGCCGTGGGCGGCACCATCGCCCTGGTGCAGGAGGGCGACAGCATCACCGTGGATGCCCACCAGCTGCTCATCCAGCTCAATGTGGAGGCCGGCGAGCTGGAGCGGCGTCGGGCGGCCTGGTCGGCACCCGAGCCCCGCTACCGCAGGGGAGTGCTGGGCAAGTACGCGCGGCTGGTGAGCAGCAGCAGCCTGGGGGCCGTCACCGATCAGGACTGAGCAGGGCTGATCAGAGCCCGCAGCCGCCGCGCCAGGGCCTCCAGCGCCGCACCGGCGGGCGGCCGCTCGCAGCGCTGGCCGCTGTCGCCATCCATCCAGACCGGGTGCTGGCCCTGCCAGAGCATCGGTTGATCCGTCTGCTCGGGCCAGCTCAGCATCAGGTGCAGGTCTTCGCCGCTGCGGTAGATCTCCAGCTCGATGTCGTTGAGCTCCGCCCGCTCGCCATCGGCCCGGCGGCAGAGTAGCCGCAAGGTGCATTCATCCTCGTTTGGCTCGGCCTCAGGCCCCGCCGAGATCAGCTCAGGTGCTCCGGAGCTGATCACCACAGCGTGCCGGTTCGGCTTCATGCAGAGATCAGCCGCCGCCGCCACCCGCCTGAGCAGGTCGCTGGGGCCGGGCCCATCAACGGCTGCGCTCAGGCTCTCCACCTCAGGGGACGGCCCGGATCGCTTCCACAGCGAGGCGCAGGGCACCGGCGCGGAAGCCGGGATTGGGTCGGCCATCGTCGCCGAATCTGGAGTGCAGGATCTGCAGCCGCGTGATCCGGCCGGCATCAAAGCGCAGCAGCGGCAGCGTCATGGGCTGGGCCCGCAGCGAGGGTTTGAGCTGGCTGAAGGGGATCTCCACTGTGGTGAGGCCATCAGGGCTGGTGGCGAATTCGCTCACCCAGCGCAGCCCGCCCGGGATCAGCTCGGTGAGGCCGGCCACCCCATCGGCGCAGGCCACCGCCAGCTTGTAGCGCCGACCATCGCCGCGCAGATCCATCTGCAGCGCCCGGTAGGCACTCAGATCCAGGGGCGGCGAGAACAGGGGGGAGCGGCAGCTCACGAAGCCGCCGCCGGCCTCGATCACCTCCGCCTCCAGCACCAGCCCCGATGGTCCGCTGCGGCAGACGCCGCTGCTGCTCCCGCCCATGATCGTGTCGTTGAGGGCCAGCCAGCCGCTGAAGCCATCAACACTCACCACCAGCAGAGGTGCCACCATCAGGGCCAGCTCGATCACTCCTCCAAGCCTGCCGCAGCGGCGGCATCGGCGAGGATCAGCACCGGCTGACGGGGGCTCACCAGCCGGGCCGGCGTGCGCTCGGGTGATTCATCGGGATCCAGCAGCCGCCGCAGAGCCTGCTGCTTGCCCGCTCCGCTCACCTGGAACAGCACCTGGCGGGCCGCACTCAGCACCGGAGCGGTGAGGGTGACGCGGGGCAGCCCCTTGCCCTCGCTCACCGTGGCCTCACGGTCGGTCACTGCGGTGGCGGCGGTGCCGGGAAAGAGCGAGGCCGTGTGGCCGTCTTCCCCGAGCCCCAGCAGCACCAGATCGAAGACCGGTGGATCGCCGGGGCAGGTCCTGGCCACCAGGGCGGCGTAGGCGGCAGCGCTGGCCTCGGGGCTCTCCAGATCGGTGGGCACCGGCTGGAAATGGGCCTCGCAGCCAGGGGCCTCCGCCAGCAGGGTCTGGCGCAGCATCAGGGCGTTGCTGGAGGGGTCGTCGGCCGCCACCCAGCGTTCATCGCCCAGCAGCACATCCACCCGTTGCCAGGGCAGCCGCTCCCGCGCCAGCAGCCGGTAGGCGGCGGCGGGGGTGCCACCGCCAGCGAGGGCGATCTGGGCCCGGTCACGCTGGGCCAGGGCCAGGTCGATGCAGGCGGCGATGGTCTCGGCGGTGCGCCGGGCCAGTTCGTCGCCATCGGCGGCCACTTCGATCCGGTAGCTGGCCGGCGGCTGACTGCGCATCACAGCCACTCGGTGTGGAAGCTGCCTTCGCGGTCCACCCGTTGGTAGGTGTGGGCGCCGAAGCAGTCACGCATGGCCTGCAGCAGGTTCTGGGGCAGCCGGGCCGTGCGGTAGCTGTCGATGTAGTCGAGGGTGCTGCTCAGGCAGGGCACCGGGATGCCGGCAAGGGCCGCCCCGGCCACCACCTGGCGCAGGCCGCTCAGACGGGCGTTCACCTGCTCGGCGAACCAGGGGTCCACCATCAGGTTGGCCAGATCCGGATTGGTGTCGTAGGCGTTCTGGATGCGCTGCAGCAGCTTGGCGCGAATGATGCAGCCCCCCTTCCAGATCTGGGCGATCGAGGAGAGGTTGAGGTTGTAGTCGTGCAGGGTGGAGGCCTCCACCATCAGGGCCATGCCCTGGGCGTAGCTGGCGACGCAGGCCAGGGTGATGGCATCACGCAGGGCCGGCATGCCCTCGGAGGGCTCCCCCAGCGACACCGCCGCCGCCTCGGGAGCGCCGATCACCTGGGCCGCCAGCTGCCGCTCGCCGTGCAGGGAGCTCATCACCCGGCCATTGAGCGCCGCGTAGATGGTGGGCACCGGCACCCCCATTTCGAGGGCGCTGACCACGGTCCAAAGACCGGTGCCCTTCTGGCCGGCCACGTCGAGGATCTTCTCCACCAGATCGCCGCCATCCTCGGGATCACGGGTGCGCAGGCACACCTCGGTGATCTCCACCAGATAGGAGGAGAGCTCTTCGAGCTGGTTCCAGCCGTCGAACACCTGGGCCATCGCCAGGCCATCCATGCCGGCGCAGCGCTTCATCAGGTCGTAGGCCTCCACCAGGATCTGCTCGATCCCGTACTCGATGCCGTTGTGGACGGTCTTGACGAAATGGCCGGCGCCGCCGGGGCCGATGTAGGTGACGCAGAGGCCATCCTCGACCTGGGCGGCCATCTTGCGCACCAGCCCTTCGATGGCGTCGTAGGCGGCCTTGGTGCCGCCGGGCATCATGCTCGGACCCTCCAGGGCCCCCTTGGCGCCTCCGGAGACCCCCATGCCGATGTAGCCGAAGCTCTGGCTCTCCAGCTCCTTCACCCGCCGCTCGGTGTCGGTGTAGAGGGAGTTGCCGCCGTCGATCAGCAGATCGCCGTCCTCCAGCAACGGTGAGATCTGGGCGATCATGGCGTCGATCGGTGCGCCCGCCTTGATCATCATCAGGATGCGGCGGGGCCGCTCCAGGGCACCGACGAACTCTTCAAGGGTGTGGGCGCCGATGATGTTCAGCCCGGCAGCCCGCCCCTTGAGGAAGTCTTCGGTTTTGGCGTAGGTGCGGTTGAAGACGACGCTGGAGTAACCGTTGCGTTCGGCGTTGAGGACCAGGTTCTCGCCCATCACTCCGAGGCCGATCAGGCCGAAGTGTGCTTTGCTCATGAGAAGTTGGCGTGCAGGCCGTTCGGCCTCAGTGTGGCCTTGCGCCTGCCCGAACGCCGTTGGCTCAGCCCCTGTGTCAGCAAGCGCTCAGATCACGGTGCCGTTGGCGATGGTGGCGTTCTTCTCCACCACCACGATGCCGTTGCGGATGTAGAAGCCTAGTTCCGGGCGATCCGCTTCCTCAATCCGGTCCTTGTTCACGATTGAAACGTTCCGGCCGATGCGCACGTTCTTGTCGAGGATTGCCCGACGCACGGTGGTGCCACGGCCCACGCCGACTGGAATGCCGCCACGCTCGCGCAGCACAGCCCGCTCCTCGCTGGATTCAAAGAAGTCGGCACCCATCACCAGGGTGTCCTGCAGCACCACCTCAGCTTCGATGCGGGAGCGCACGCCGAGCACGCAGTGAAGAATGCTGCAGTTCTGCAGCAGCGATCCTTCGCCGATGATCGACTGGGTGACCTGGGCATCCAGCAATTTGCTGGGCGGGAGGTAGCGGGGCCTGGTGTAGATCGGGAACTTCTCGTCGTAGAAGGAGAAGGCGGGCCTGGGCTGGTCGGTCAGGGCCAGATTGGCCTCGTAGAAGGCCCCGATCGTGCCGATGTCCTCCCAGTAGTCGTCGAAGAGGTAGGCCCTGAGGTTGTCTCCCTGGCCAAGGGCGGTGGGAATGATCTCCTTGCCGAAATCGGTGGAGCCGGGGTTCTGCGCCAGCAGATCGAACAGCGTGTTGCGGCTGAAGACGTAGATGCCCATCGAGGCCAGGTAGGGCCGGCGGGCAGCCTCGGCTTCCGCCAGGCCCAGGCTGGCGGTGTCCACCCTCATGGCCTCCAGGGCCGCGCCCTTGGGCTTCTCGGAGAACTCGCGGATGCGGCCGTCGGCATCGGTGCGCATCAGCCCGAATCCTTCGGCCTGGGCGCCATCCACCGGCAGGGCTCCCACCGTGAGGTCAGCGCCCGATTGGATGTGGTGATCCACGAAACGGCTGTAGTCCATCCGGTAGAGCTGGTCACCGGAGAGGATCAGATACTGATCCACATCCCATTCCTGAAACAGCCACTGGTATTTGCGCACGGCATCGGCGGTGCCCTCAAACCAGCTGGGACTGTCGGGGGTCTGCTGGGCGGCCAGCACTTCGACGAACCCCTGGCCAAAGCCCGCGGAGAGGTTGTAGCTCTGGGTGAGGTGGCAGTTGAGGGAGGCGCTGTTGAAGTGTGTCAGCACGTAGATCTTGTTGATCCCCGAGTTGATGCAGTTGCTGATGGGAATATCGATCAGGCGATATTTTCCGGCGAGCGGTACAGCCGGCTTGGCCCGCATCTTCGTGAGGGGATAGAGCCGGGTACCGGCGCCTCCGCCGAGAATGATCGCCAGAACCCGCTTCATCACTGCCCTCCGAGACTGCTGCCGTCAGCGTGGGAGCACCGTACCGGATCAGGTGCCTGCCAAAGCCCGTCAGCCACAACTGAGTGCCGATTCGTGGTAAGTCGCTGTAGCCCAGGCGACATCAGCTCTCCTCTGGCTCGGCGTCGAGGGCAAACAGCTGGTGCAGCACCTGCATCGCCTGATGGCGCTGCTGGCGGGGCTGGGGTGCCCGCAGGTTGGTGACCGGGCTGTGCAGGATCTTGTTGATGATGCCCTTGCTCAGGGCCTCCACCACCTTGCGCTCCCGCACCGAGAGGTCGGGGCCCATGCGGCTGAGGGCCTTCTGCAGTTCCTGCTCGCGGATCTGCTCCAGCTGTTGGCGCAGGCGGTTGAGGGTGGGCACCGCCTCCAGCCCATCCCACCACTCCAGGAACTGACGGGCCTCCTCCTGCAGCAGCCCCTCGGCTTCGGCGGCGATGTCGCGCCGGGCCTCCTGGTTGCGGGTCACCACCTCCTGGAGGTCATCGACGTCGAAGGAATCAACACCGGCGAGCTGTCCCACATCGGCGCTGATGTTCCGCGGCACGCCGATGTCGACGAGCATCAGCGAGGAGCGCCGGTTGAGGCCGCCGAGCCGGCCGGCGTCGATGATCGGCTCCTCGGCTCCGGTGCTGGTGAACACCAGCGAGCAGGTGCTCAGGCAGTGGTCCAGATCGCTCAGGGGGCGGCACTGGACGGGGAACTCGGGGAAGTCGGCGGCGAGGGCCTCGGCGCGCTCGGCCGTGCGGTTGAGTAGCACCAGGCCGCGACAGCCCTTGGACTGGAGGTGTTGCAGCAGCAGCCGGGCCATGCGCCCGGCCCCCACCACCGCCACCTGCTCCTGATCCAGCGGCACCAGTTCGTCGAGGCCGCGGGCCTGGCCCACCTTGAGCTGGGCCAGCTCCACGGCGGCGGAGCTGATCGAGACCGCCCCGGTGCCGAGGTTGGTTTCGCTGCGCACCCGCTTGCCGGTGCTCACCGCCTGGTTGAGCAGGCGGTTGAGGATCGGTCCGATCGAACCGTGTTCCTGGCCCAGCCGCACCATCTTCTTCACCTGGGAGAGGATCTGGCCCTCCCCCAGCACGAGGCTGTCGAGGCCGGCGGCCACCCGCAGCAGGTGGGCCACCGCTTCCTCGTGGTGGTAGGTGAACAGGTGGGGGGTGAGCTCACCGAAATCCAGCCCGGAGTGCTGGCTCAGGAAGCTGCCCACGGCATGGATCCCCTGCTCGGGGCTGCGCAGCAGGGTGTAGATCTCGAGCCGGTTGCAGGTGCTGAGGATGGAGGCCTCGAGCACCTGGGAGTCCCCACGCAGGTTCTGGAGGGATTCCTCCATGGTCTGCTCGGGGATGCTCAGTCGCTCCCGGATCTCGACCGGAGCCGTGCGGTGGCTGAGGCCGACAACGGCGATGTGCATGGGGGGCGGCTCAGCGCAGGGCGACGCTGAGAGCGCCGGGCTTGATGTGCACCGTATCGGTGAAGCGGGCCGACGAGTCGAGCGAGCTGATGATCAGGCTGCTGGTGCGGGTGCAGTCGCGCTCGAAGACCACCCCTTTGAACAGCAGGCCGGGGGTGATGCCGCTGCCGGCGAACACCACGTTCTCACCGGAGGCCAGCTCTTCGGCCTCATAGACCTTGTCGATGTCGGTGATGCCCATCGAGTTGAGCCGCTCGATGTTGCCTTCCTTGGTGTAGTCGGCCCACTCGCTGGTCTGGGCGATGGCGGGGTCGTACACCAGCTGGCCCTGGAAGTGGGCGCCGAGGCAGCGCAGGGCCGCCGCGGAGATCACACCTTCGGGAGCGGCGCCGATGCCCATCAGGCAGTGGGTGCCGGTGCCGGCGAAGCCGCAGGCGATCGCGGCCTGCACGTCACCGTCGCTGATGGGCTTCACCCGGGCGCCGGTGGCGCGGATCTCGGCGATCAGGTCCTTGTGGCGGGCGCGGTCCATCACCACGATCACCAGATCGCTGGCGGGCATGCCCAGGCAGGAGCTGAGGATGGCGATGTTCTCGGTGGCGCTCTTGCGGATGTCCACCTTGCCCTTGGCCGCCGGGGGGGCCGCCAGCTTCTTCATGTAGAAGTCGGGAGCATTGAAGAGGCCGCCGCGGTCGGAGGCGGCCAGCACGGCCATCGAACCGTCCTGGGCGTTGGCGCAGAGGTTGGTGCCCTCGCAGGGATCCACGGCGAAATCGACGCCGGGGCCGCTGCCGCTGCCCACTTCCTCGCCGATGTAGAGCATCGGCGCCTCATCCCGCTCGCCCTCGCCGATCACGATCCGGCCCTGCATGGCGATGGAGCCCATGCGGGTGCGCATCGCCTCGACGGCGGCGGCATCGGCCTCATCTTTCTTGCCGAGCCCGGTGAGGTGGGCGGAGGCGATGGCGGCCTGCTCGACGACTTCGAGCAGTTCCTGAATGAGGGTGCGATCCACGACGGTCCGGCAGGGGGGAGAGAAGGCGTCAGCAGAAAGACAGGCAGACCAGCTGCGGCAAGGTCTTTCCGACAAGAAGCGGGCGTCACTGTATCAGCGCCGTGTGAGGCCCCTGACCGTGCGTTCCTACAATCGCTGAGCTCCCTTGCCCCCGGTGGCCCCAACCATGAGCACGAAGCCTCTGGTGATCGCCCCGTCGATCCTTTCCGCTGATTTTGCCCGCCTCGGTGACGAGGTCAGGGCCGTAGACGAGGCTGGAGCCGACTGGATCCATGTCGACGTCATGGACGGCCGTTTCGTTCCCAACATCACCATCGGCCCGCTGATCGTCGAGGCCCTGCGCCCCGTCACCAGCAAGCCGCTCGATGTTCACCTGATGATCGTGGAGCCCGAGCGCTACGTGGGCGATTTCGCCAAGGCCGGCGCCGACCACATCTATGTGCAGGTGGAAGCCTGCCCCCACCTGCACCGCAACCTGGGTCAGATCAAGGACCTGGGCAAGAAAGCCGGCGCTGTGCTCAACCCAGGCACGCCCCTCGACACCCTCGAGTACTGCCTTGAGCTCTGCGATCTGGTGCTGATCATGAGCGTCAACCCCGGCTTCGGCGGCCAGAGCTTCATCCCCTCGGCCGTGGAGAAGGTGCGTCGCCTGCGCCGGATGTGCGATGAGCGCGGACTCGATCCCTGGATCGAAGTGGATGGCGGCCTCAAGGCCACCAACACCTGGCAGGTGGTGGAAGCCGGCGCCAACGCCATCGTGGCCGGCTCGGCCGTGTTCAACGCCCCCGACTACCGAGCTGCGATCGAGGGCATTCGCCACAGTCGCCGCCCGGAGGCCGCCCTGGTCTGAGCGGCAGTTCAGAGCGGCGGTTCAGAGCGATAGTTCGTTCAGCAGGACCGGAGACCAGGTTTCGACCTGGTCTCTTTTTTTGATGCTTGCCTGCTCCGGCGATCCCTGCTGCTGATCGGTAGAGGGATCAGAGGGGCTCAGGCCCCCAGGAACCAGCCGTAGCTGTGCAGGCCGATGCCCAGCAGGTTGACGCCGATGTAGCAGACCACGATCACCACCAGACCGGCCGCCGCCACCAGGGCGGGACGGCGTCCCTGCCAGCCCCGGCTCAGGCGGCTGTGCAGATAGGCCGCGTAGACGAGCCAGCAGATCAGGGCCCAGGTTTCCTTGGGGTCCCAGCTCCACCAGCTGCCCCAGGCTTCGTTGGCCCACACGGCCCCGCTCACCAGACCAACGGACAGCAGCAGGAAGCCCACGGTGATCGTGCGGTAGCTGAGGCTGTCGAGCTGCTCGCTCACCCCGATCGAGACACTGCTCAGCCGCAGTTCGCCCGACTCAGTGGCCAGCTTGGCCTGACGGAAGCCGCCAGTGCCGATGGAGCTGCTGCGCAGTTGCAGGTCTTGGCCGCGATCGGTAAACAGCACCGCCACCGACAGCAGCGATCCCACCAGCAGAGCGGCGTAGCTCACCATGATCACGCTCACGTGCATCACCAGCCAGCTGGAGCGCAGGGCCGGCACCAGCGGTGAGGCCTCCTGCAGTCGATCAGGCAGGGCAAAGCTGGCGAAGGCCAGGCAGCCCAGGGCCATGGGTGTGGCCGCCGCGGGCACCAGTGGACTGGGCCAGGAGCGCTCCACCAGCAGCTGGGTGAGCGTGCAGGCCCAGGCCAGGAAACAGAGGGATTCGTAGAGATTGCTGATCGGGAAGTGACCCGAGTCCCACCAGCGCAGGGTGAGCTGGGCTGTGAGGCTCAAGTTGGCGGCGGCCACCAGCAGGCGCACGGGGCTGCTGGAGAGCCCGCCGCTGAGGCTCCAGAAGGCCAGGGGCAAGGCCACCAGCAGCAGGGCAAAGGCCAGCAGGCCGAGGGAGAGAACCGGATCGTTCACTGCAACGCGCTCAGGGCGGGGAGGATCTGCCTGCCAGTCTGCCTGCAGGCCTGTCGGCCTGAGGCCTGGTTCAGCGGCTGGCCTGGCGCAACAGCACCAGTCCCAGCAACAGGCCGAGCAGCACCGGTGTCCAGGCCGCCAGCAGCGGCCCGAGGGTGCCTTTCACCCCCAAGGAGCTGAAGATGAACGACATCAGGTAATAGGAAAAGATCAGCAGAACGCTGATGCCGAACCCCTGGCTGCGGCTGGTGCGGGCATTGGGCCGGACCCCGAGGCTGCTGCCGATCAGGCCGAACACCAGGCAGATGGCCGGGAAGGCGAACTTTTCCTGGATGCGCACCCTCAGCCGCCGGGACTCCTTCTGATCCCCGGCCTCCCGCAGCAGTACCTCAGCCCGCAGGGCCTCTGACACCGACATGCTGGCGGCATCCCTGGGCAGGGCCGCCAGCTTGAGCGGCCCCTCGTCGAGTGGATAGAGATAGCGATCAAACTTGGCTGAGGTGGTGGTTTCGCTGTCGCCCACCAGCACGATCTGCCCATCTTGGAATTCCCACATTCCCGCCTCTTCGTTCCAGATGCCCTTTTTGGCCTTGAGGATCTGGGTGCCGGTGGGACGGCTGAAGTACAGCACCGTCACCTCCTCCATTTCGCCATCGTTGAACTGGCGTGAGTAGAAGAGCTGGGAGAGGTAGCGTTCGCTGCCCGAATCATTATTGGAGTTGGGGCGACGGCTGAAGCGTGAATAGATGATGTTGCTGCCCTTCTCGGCCGCGATCGCCTTGCCCAGGGCCTGATTCAAGGTGTTGGACGCTTCCAGGTTGGCGCTGGGAACGATCAGATCGTTGAACACGAAGGTGAGCATGCTCATCAGCACGGCCACGATCAGGGCCGGCAGGACCATGCGCCAGGTGCTCACCCCCACGCTGCGCAGGGCGATCAGTTCGCTGTTGCTGGAGAGGGTGCTGTAGGCCAGCAGGGTGGCCATCAAGGTGGCCATCGGAAAGGACAGCACCAGGAAGCCGGGCATTCGCAGACCCAGCACCTGCAGGGCGGTGACCAGCGGCAGCCCTGATTCGGCCACCCGCCGCACCAGCTCGAAAACCGCCCCCACCGAGAGCGACACCGCCGTGAAGGCCGCGACACCGAACAGCAGGGGCCCCATCAGCTCGCTGGTGAGCCAGCGATCCATCAGTGGCAGGCGCTGCCAGAACAGGCTCAAGGGCCGCAGCAGGTGCTGAGCCGTGGGTTTGGCCAGGGGTGGGGTGGATGCGCTCACAGCTGAAATCCCTCACCCAGATAGTGACGCCGCACGAGCGGATCATGGGCCACCTCGGAGGAGCGGCCCGAGGCCAGAATGCTGCCCTCCGTGAGGATGTAGGCCCGATCGGTGATCGCCAGGGTTTCGCGCACGTTGTGGTCGGTGATCAGCAGGCCCATGCCGCGCTGGCGCAGGCTGCCGATCAGGACCTGCAGATCGGCCACCGCCAGGGGGTCGACGCCGGCGAAGGGTTCATCCAGCAGCAGATAGCGCGGGCCCTCCTGGCCCACGGCCAGGGCCCGGGCCACCTCACAGCGGCGGCGCTCACCGCCGGAGAGCTGGAAGCCGCGGCGGTGCTGGAACCTGCTGAGATGGAATTCTTCGATCAACTGCTCTAAACGCTGACGCCGCACCCGCAGCGGGGTGCCGCTCTGTTGCAGGGCCAGTTGCAGGTTCTCCCGGACGCTGAGCTGGCGGAACACACTGGCTTCCTGGGGCAGATAGCCGATGCCGAGCCGCGCCCGCTTGGGCATCGGCAGGCCCTCGACCCGACGGCCATCCAGTAGCACCTGGCCTCGATCGGGCCTGAGCTGGCCCGTCACCAGGTTGAAGGTGGTGGTCTTGCCCGCCCCGTTGGGTCCGAGCAGGCCCACCACCTCACCTGGGTCGAGCTCCAGGCTCACCTCGTTCACCAGGGGGCGACCGCCCAGGCTCAGGCTCACGCTCTCCAGGGAGAGGCTCATCGCAGCGGCGGCGGGAGGGGCTGGAGTGGCGCTCCCGGCGGCTGAACCTGGGGCGTGGTCTGAATCAGCAGTTTGCTGAACACCTGCTGGCCCTGCAGGGGCTGGGCGAGGGTGCGCTCCTGCTCCACCATGTAAGTGACCCGATCGGCCTTGAGCAGGTTGCCATCCTCCTGGATCACGTCCACATCACCGCTGAGAATGATCATTCCCTCGCGAGTGAAGTACTGGGCCTGGCGGGAGGTGGCCACCACCCGCTGATCGGGGTAAACGATTCGGACATTGCCCGTGGCCGTGATGATTCCGGTGACGTTGTCGGCCTGCTGCCGGTCGGATTCGATCGTGACCTGGCCGGTGGGTGCCGGGGCTGGTGCTGCTGCCGGCACCGGTGCCTGCCCCACAGGCGGACCGACCTGCTCCCCAGGCCGGATCGGCTGGGCGTGGCCACTGGCCGCTGGGGCCAGCACCAGCAGCAGCGCGCTCAGGGCCGGCAACAGCCGCCGCCGTGGTCGAAGGAGCGATTCGGGCAACTCGATGGGGCTCACCTGGGCAGTGCTCACATCTCAGCGGCAAGGGTGGGTTTGAAGCCAGGCCGATGGGGCAATCTACGGGCCTGTGCCGGAAGCCCAGCGGCGGGGCGGACGCTCAGGTCTGTGGCCGCAGGCTGGGCAGGGGCAGGGCTGACGGGTTGTCGCCAGCTTGAAGAACACTCAGCCGGGCGGCACTGGCCTGGCGCAGATGGTCGAGGTCGAGACCGAGGGCCTCGGGGCCGCTGCGGGCCAGACGGCCCAGCCCTTCCCCCAGCAACACCGTGGCGCCGTTGCGGTTGCCGCGCTCCAGGTGGAGGTGGGCCACGGCGATCTGAAGGATTCCCTGGAGCACGGGATGGTCCGGGCCCAGGGTTTCATGCTACAGCTCCTCAAGCCCGTCGTGGCAGGCGTACCACTGGCCGGCATTGAAGAGGACGACCGCCTGCTGGAAGCGGAGGTCGTCCTCAAGGGCCTCGCTCAACGCTTGGCGGGCTTCTTCGACGGCAGCTTGCGCAGCCGGATCGATTCGGGCGTCACCTCCAGCATCTCGTCGGGGCCGATGTACTCCAGGGCCCGCTCCAGCGTCATCTGGATCGGCGACTGCAGGGTGTCGAGCACCTCAGCACCGGCCGAGCGGATGTTGGTGACCTGCTTGGCCTTGCAGACATTGAGCTCGAGATCGGGCG
>Ga0114918_10003069_pt1 | contig 14815 bp, 14 predicted proteins | sample LantaG_FD_87015 | JGI IMG/M metagenome (GOLD analysis project Ga0114918, IMG submission 87015) | Deep subsurface microbial communities from Baltic Sea to uncover new lineages of life (NeLLi) - Landsort_02402 metaG | ecosystem: Environmental > Aquatic > Marine > Oceanic > Sediment | place...
GGGGAGGGGCAGCGGCGAGGCGAGCCGGTCTTATGTTCCAGCCGGCTATGAGGATTATGAGCTGCCGCCCTTGGATTTGTTAGCTGAGGCTGAGTATAGTTTTGCTTCTGTCCAGAGTAAGGTTGTCAAAGCAAAGGCGGCTGCGCTGGAGAAGCTTTTGGGTGAGTTCAATATCAATGCTCGTGTAGTTGCAGCCGATACCGGGCCTGTCATAACGATGTTTGAATTGGAGCTTGCGGCGGGAGTGAAGGTCAGCCAGATTAGTACGCTTTCGAATGATATGGCTCGTGCGCTGGGAGTAGGTGCGGTTCGTGTCGTGGCACCATTGCCGGGCAAGCATACAATAGGTATAGAAGTGCCGAACAGTGAGAAAGAAAAAGTGCGGATGAAGGATATAATTCAACTGGCGGGGAGTAAGCCGGAGAGGATGCAGGTGCCGCTGTTTTTAGGTAAGGATTCGTCGGGGGAAGCGCTTGTTTCGGACCTGACGGAGATGCCGCATCTGCTTATTGCGGGGACGACGGGCTCGGGCAAGAGTGTTTGTATCAACGGTATCATCACGGGGGTTTTGCTTACGAAGCGTCCGGACGAGGTCAAGCTGATTTTGATTGACCCGAAGATGGTGGAGATGACAGCGTTTAATACTATACCGCATTTGATGTGCCCGATAGTTACGGAGACCCAGCGTGCTATTGCGATACTCGGATGGGCCACGGAGAAGATGGATGAGCGTTATGCACTGCTGGCGGAGGCGAGGGTGAAGAATATTACCGAGTACAATAATCTGGGGGCAAAAGAGATTATTGCCCGGTTTAATCCGAGCAGTGCTGAGGAAGAAGCGAAGATTCCGAAGCGTATGCCGTACATTGTGATAGTGATTGATGAGCTTGCGGATTTGATGATGACGGCGGCGAAGGAGATAGAGGCTTATATTGTTCGTCTTGCACAGAAGAGCCGGGCGGTTGGTATTCATATTGTTTTGGCGACACAGCGGCCTCAGGCGACGGTTGTCACGGGGTTGATAAAGTCAAATATGCCGACGCGGATAGGTTTTCGGGTTGCGGCGAGGCTGGACAGCCGGATTGTCCTCGACCAGAACGGGGCTGAGACGCTGCTTGGCGAAGGAGATATGCTGTTCTTAAAGCCGGGCACGAGTGATTTGGTGCGTGCCCAGGGTACATTTGTTGACGAGATAGAGGTAAAGCGGATAGTGAAGTATCTTAGGGAGATTGCCGAGCCGCATTTCCATCCAGAGCTTACTCAACTACACAGGTTCGATGCGTCTGAGATGAAGAGGGATGAGCTTTTTGATGAGGCGGTTCGGATTATTCTGGAGACGCATCGTGGGAGTGTGTCACTGCTTCAGCGTCGGCTTAATATCGGGTATGCCCGTGCTTCCCGTATAATTGAGATGATGGCTGCGGTTGGTGTGCTTGGTGAGTACAAGGGCAGTCAGGCCAGGGAAGTTATAATGACAGAGGAGGAATACGAGCAGCTTTGCGAGAAAATGGAGGCCGAAGGAGCAAGCTGTTCGGAAAGTGGTGACGGGCCTGGAGCAAATGTGCAAAAAGGGCAGTATGGCAGCTCGGCTGAGGGTGAATATCACTATGCGGCCGTCAAGGAGGAGGATTAACTGGCAGCTCGTGTCTCGCATCTGGTATCTCGGATGCCAGCAAGCTGAGACATCACACATACACCCATTTTCTTCTTTGTGATTTTTGGGGTTATTTTGGGGCTGATTATCGGGCCATTGGTGTTTTTCTGGGGAAAGAGCTGTTTTTTTAATACTGATAAGCAAATTTTTGTTGTGGAGAGGGTTGATTGTGTGGTGGGAATTGTGTAATGTAGTTGGGTTGAAGATGCTCTGTCGCACGGGGTAGCATAAGAAATTAAAAGTGCAAAGTTAAAAACGTAAAATGTAAGTGGAAAATTGTTTTTGATTTTGAGTTTTTGGTTTCTTTTGGGGTCAACAGTTTCACGGCGTGGTTGACTCAGGCCTCCGGCGGAGCCAAATCGGGCCGAGCTAAGACGGTCTCCGTGACACGGCAAAGAGCATAAGAGCACAGGATAATTGTAACATATAGGCTTGTGCACTTGTGTTACCCGGTGGTGTAATAGGCAACACATGGGCTTTTGGTGCCCATATTCCAGGTTCGAGCCCTGGCCGGGTAGATTTTGATTGATTATTGATTAAAGATAAATGATTATTTGAACAAAGCGAATGCGAAGACGGCGGCGCATACAGGTAAAGGAATGGTAGTTTCGCAGGAAAGAAAGGATGCATTTTTGCGGAAAGGTGAAGAGTAATGTTTCTAAATGACAATCTGAAGATTTTTTCCGGCAGCAGTAATGTGGGATTGGCGAGTGCGGTTTGTAAGTATCTTGAGATTCCGCTCGGCGGGGCGAAGATTGACAGGTTTCCGGACGGCGAGAAGGTCATCAGGGTAGAGGATGATGTTCGGGGCCGGGACTGTTTTGTTATTCAATCGACGTGCAGACCTGTTGACGAGTATCTTGTAGAGCTGTTGATTTATCTGGACTGCCTGCGGAGAGCCAGTGCGAAGCGCATCACAGCGGTGATTCCCTATTTCGGTTACGCTCGGCAGGACAGGAAGGACGAAGGGCGAGTGCCTATTACAGCGAAGCTGGTGGCCAATCTTATTACTACTGCGGGTGCCGACAGGGTTCTGGCGATAGACCTACACACTCACCAGCTTCAGGGTTTTTTCGACATACCGGTTGACCACTTGACGGGCGAGCTGGTATTGAGCAAGTATTTCAGGGATAAAAGGATCGGCAATTTGACGGTAGTTTCACCGGACGTAGGCAATATGAGAACGGCGGCCAAATATGCCTCACATCTGGGCGGGGCCTTGGCGATTGTACACAAGAAACGAGTGAGCGGCAGCGAGGTGGAGGTCCACGAGATAATCGGAGAGGTCAAAGGAAAAAATATTTTGATGTGTGATGATATGATTACAACCGCAGGGACGATGTGCAGTGCCGCCAGGCTGGTTAAAGAAAGAGGGGCACAGAAAATATATGTCGGGGCAACACACGGGGTCTTTGCTGATGACGCAATAGAGAGACTGGCCGAAGCACCAATCGAGGAAGTAGTTGTTACCGATACTATACCATTGGAAGAGAAGGTGAAAAACAAAAAGGCGGGAAATATCAAGGTATTAACCGTCTCTGAAATGTTAGGAGAGGCCATAAAGAGGATTCATAGAGATGAATCAGTCAGTAGCTTGTTCAGACAATTTTAGCGGATGGGTTTGGCAGTTGGGAAATAATAGGATGGCCTATATGGGCTAAGATAGACCCGAACACGTTGGCGGGGAGAGTAAAACGAGGAGATTATGGTAGAAAAATTGCTTTTGAAAGCGGAAGTTCGAGAACATACCGGCTCAAAGGATGCGGCCGAAGTGCGAAAGCAGGGACGAATACCTGCTGTTGTGTACGGACATAAAAAAGAGCCGGTGGCTATTTCGCTTGATACGCATAATCTGGCGGAAGGGCTGCACCGTGGGCATCGGCTGATGGATGTGCAGATAGGCAAAAAACGGGAAAAGGTGATTGTTAAAGAGCTTCAATATGACTATCTGGGCAAAGATATCATTCATGTGGACCTGATGAGAGTTGACGTCAAGGAGATGGTTAAGGTTACTGTGCCAATCGAGCTTAAGGGGACAGCCAAAGGCACGCACGAGGGCGGCATACTTGAAGGGCATGCGAACCATTTGGAAATTGAATGCAAGGTTACTGATATTCCAGAGAGGATAGTCGTTTCTGTGAAAGAGATGGATGTGGGAGATTTGCTGCACGCCGATGATATCGAGCTTCCGGATGGCGTGAGGCTGGTGAGTGACCCGTCGACGCTGCTGGCGAGCTGTAGTTTGGTTGCGGCAGCCAAGACGACTGAGGAACTTGAGGAAGAAGCACCTGCTGCGCCTGAGGTTATTACCGAAGCCAAGAGGGCCGAGGAAGAGGAGGAATCTTCCAAGGGCGAAGCGGAGAAAAAAAAGACTTAAGGTGAAAGTTGACAGGTTCGGCTCTGACCGGCGAATTACGAACCTGAGCTTCAAGACATCTGGAGTTGACCCGCCCACGTTGGCGGGTTGAAGTTTTGTTCGAGAACAGCTTTTAGTTGTTTAGATGTTATGGCCGAGACAAAAATGGTTGCCGGGCTTGGCAACCCAGGCGCTGAGTATGTTGGTACGCGACACAATGTAGGGTTTTGCGTCGTTGACTTGTTGGCAGATGCATTGCAGATAGAAGTACGTAAAAGAAAGTTCGGTGCCGTTTTCGGCCGAGGTGAATTTGCGGGTAAAAAGTTGATATTGCTTAAGCCATGGCAGTATATGAACTGCAGTGGAGAGCCGATTGCGACGGCGGTTGGTTTCTACAAGCTCGACGTTAGTGATTTGCTTGTTGTCACTGATGATATGGCGCTTGAGCCGGGTCGGATTCGAATTCGAGCGAAGGGTTCTTCGGGCGGGCATAACGGTTTGACGGACGTTATAGAAAGGCTCGGTACCGAGGGTGTAGGGCGTTTGCGAATCGGCATTGGCCAAAGTGACACTGAGGACGCCTTGGATTATGTTCTCGACAAGCCGACGGAGGCGGAGAGGGCGCTTTTGGATGAGGCTATTGTGAGAGCGCGCGAGGCGGTGCTTTGGTGGGTTGAGTATGACATCGAGGCTGTAATGAATAAGTTTAATAAAGCGTATGAGACGGAAACGTGAGAGACAAAACGAGGTTGTTTTTTGGTTTTATTAGCGGGAGGTATTTGGTTTGAAGACGGCTGTTAAAAAGAAGCTATATGAGGGAATGTTTTTGGTTGACTCGGCTGAAGCGGAGGCGGACTGGGACGGTGTCGAAACTAACATCAAAAACATACTGGAACGGGTTGAGGCCGATATTGTCTCGCTCAAGAAGTGGGATACTCGACGGCTCGCTTATGAGATTAACAAAAAGAGCAGAGGGACGTATATCCTTTGCTATTTCAGGGCCGAGGGCAAGAGCATAGCGGAGATTGAGAGGACCGTTCATCTCTCGGAGCGTATTATGCGGGTCCTGATTTTGTCCGCTGAGCACATGACCAAAGATGATATTGAGAAAGATACACCTGCAAAGTTGGCTGAAAAGCCGGGGCAAAAAGCTGCTGAATCGACTGTGGCAAAGGCTGAAGCGGAGCAGGTGAGTGCTGTGGAGAGCTCCCAAACGCAAGATGCTGTGTTAGAGGTTTCCGAAGCAGCAACAGAATCGGAGGCATTGGCGGAGTCGATAGAGGAGGCTGAAAGCGATAACGAGCATTTGGGCACGGCGGAGCCTGCGGCGGCGGATGCAGGTGAATCAGAACAGACCAAAGAGGGCGAGATGAAAAGAGATTCTGAATCGGCTGAGCGACAGGATAAAGAAGGGACGGATGAGAAATGAGGATTGATTGCGGAAGCTGGTCGCTGCCAGTTGCAGGCAGGGCGGCGATTGTTAATTTTTTGTGAGAGGGAGTTTTAATATGGCCAATTATAATAAAGTTTTGCTCATAGGCAATTTGACACGTGACCCTCAGTTGTCGTATCTTCCCAGCCAAACGGCTGTGGTTGATTTCGGGCTGGCTGTTAACCGCAGATGGACCGGCCAAGATGGGCAGCAGAGAGAGGAGACCTGTTTTGTTGACTGCCAGGCATTTGGCCGGCAGGCGGAGAACATAAACAAGTATCTGAGTAAAGGCAGGCCATTGTTTGTGGAGGGCAGACTGACATTCAACAGCTGGACAGCCCAGGACGGCACAAAGCGCAGCAGGTTAAGGGTTACAGTGGAAAGGTTTCAGTTTCTGGGCGGCCCGGCGGGTGCGGGGAAAGGCGCAGGGGAAACCGGTGAGGGCGAGCAGGCTGCAGGCGAAGCAGCTTCTAAAGCGGAGCAGGAGGTAAGCTCCGATGATATACCGTTTTAGTCTCGTATTGCGTTGTGCGTGATGCGTATCTCGCACAAAAAAAGAGACGCAATGCAATATATGCAGTACGATGTACGAGATAAAGTATGAGAGCAGTAAAGAAAAGAGACAATGTGGGAAGAAGAGTGGGTAGTAGAGGAACGGTCTTGTCGCGGCCTCCCGGGATTAGTGGGCACACACAATGTCGTTTTTGCAGAAGAGGTGAAAAGTACGTTGATTACAAGAATATCGAGACTCTGCAAAAGCTTTTGACCAATCGCGGCAAGATATACTCTCGGAAGCGCAGCGGCAATTGCGCCGGTTGTCAGCGAAAGGTAAAAAAGGCAATTAAACGTGCGCGGTATATGGGACTGCTGCCGTATGTGGCTTAATCCCGTTAGACATTGCCAGCGAAAGAAAAGGGGTGTCGAACGGGGTGAGAGGATACGTAGAGTAACTCCATTAGAAATTCTATGACGCGGAGTAGTATAATACGAGGATAGCAAAATGGTGCGAAAGCGGAAAAATTCCGACGCGGTAAGGATGTCTAACGGGATGAAGGTTTTGCTTTGTCAGGATGTTAAGAGGGTCGGCTGGGTCGGTGACATTGTGGAGGTCAGCACAGGGTATGCGAGGAATTATTTGCTGCCGCAGGGTCTGGCCAAGCCTGCTACAGAGGCGAATATAGGAGCTATTGCCAAGGAAAAGGGCAGGCGAGCAGAGGGGAGGAAAGGTGAGGTGGAACGGCTTGAAAAAGTGGCGGCGGCGGTGGAGGGAGCCGAAGCGGTGCTTGCTGCGAAGGCGAACGAGCAGGGAGTTTTGTTCGGCTCGGTTGGGGCCAGTGAGATAGCAGGCAATCTTAGGGAGCAGGGCTTTGAGGTGGCTGACGAGTACGTGGATTTGACGGAGAATATAAAGCATGTGGGGACGCACTGTGTTAAGCTTGAATTTGCCGATGATTTGACCGCGGTGGTCAGTGTTGTCGTAGTGCCCGAAGGCGGCGATATTGAAGCCATAAAGGCGGCCGAGGGGCAAGAGGCACCGGCCGAAGAAAAAGCTGAGCAGGAGGAAAAGAGGCAGGAGCAAGGCGAGTAAATCTTTGCGGGACTGTGGAATGGACGAGGAGAAGAAAAGACGAATAGAAGAAATCATAGCCGGGATGGAGTGTGAAAAGGATTTTGAGTGCTACAAATCCGGCTTTGAGAAGATTTGCAAGGCAAGGGACTGGGGACAGCCCGATTATGTTGACTGTATGGAAGAAAGCCGAACGATATGTAAATTCAAGGTTCCTTACGGCGATGGCGTGTTTTGCAGATGTCCGCTTCGGGTCTATGTGGCCCGGGAATTGAAGCTATGAGCAATTTGTGGCCGGCCGAGGGCGAAGATGTTGCGTCGCCAAAAGAACTTGAACAGGAGGACGAAAGTGGAGCAGTTAACAAGGGCAGGTAAAGAAAGGACTGATAGGATGGGGGGGACAGGGGCCGCTGTGGCCCCTGATGCAGCGGCGCTGGCTGGTCGGAGTATGCCGGAATCGTTGGCGGCAGAGGCGGCGGTATTAGGGTCGATGATAGTTGACCCGGAGTGCATCAGTGAGGTTGTCGAGCAGTTAGAGATGGCTGCTTTTTACCGAGCTGAGCACCAGATGATATTTGACGCTTTGGTCTCGCTTTATGAGAAGAACAAGGGCGATGGTCTGGACGCGGTGCTGCTTCGGGACGAGCTTGAGAAGCGCAAACAGCTTGAGCAGGTCGGCGGCGTGGACTATATCGCGAAGGTTATGGATTCAGTCCCGTCGTCGGCGAATGTGATGTATTACGCGAGGATTGTCAAAGACAAGATGCTTCTTCGCGAGCTTGTTGAGGCGGCCAGTGCGATTTTGAATGATGCATACAGCCAGAGAGGCGAGACCAGCGAGGCGCTTGACGAAGCGGAACGGAGGATATTTTCGGTTACGGACAGGAATATAAGCGGCACTGCGGCTGCGATAAAGGATTTGGTGACGCGGTCTTTCGAGCTGATAGAGAAGCGTGAGGGCAGCCATGTCACTGGTTTGCCGACCGGCTATTATGAGCTTGATGACTGGACGTGCGGTCTGCAGGACGGTGAAATGATAATTATTGCGGGTCGGCCGAGTATGGGCAAGACCTCGCTGGCGCTGAATATCGCCGCGCATCTCGGCCTGGTAGAGAAGATTCCGGTTGCTGTGTTTTCGTTGGAGACGGGCAGGCAGCAGTTAGCGGAGAGATTTTTGTGCAACCTCAGTGAAATTGACAGCCAGAAGGTCAGAAAGGGGCTGCTTAGTACGGAGGATTACGAGAAGCTGCGTGACGTCTGTGGAGAATTATCCGAAGTGCCGATTTATATCGACGACACTTCGTCTCTGACGCCGCTGGAGCTTCGCGCCAAGGCCAGAAGGTTAAAAAGCCAGCGTGATATACGATGCATCATTGTTGACTATCTGCAGTTGATGCATTTGGGCGGCCGGGTTGAATCGCGTCAGCAGGAAATCACCACGATTTCAAGATATATCAAGGCGCTGGCGCGGGAGCTGAACATTCCTGTTGTGGTTCTGAGCCAGTTGAACCGTGCGCCGGAGGGCAGAGAGGGACATAGGCCGAGGATGAGCGACCTGCGTGAGAGCGGCAGTATCGAGCAGGACGCAGACGTGGTAATGCTGCTTCACCGTGAGGATTATTACCATCACGGCCAAAAGGATTACGAGCCGGATAATAAGGCGGACTTGATAATAGCCAAGCAAAGGAACGGGCCGACCGCGAATGTGGAGCTGATTTTCAGGGAGAAATTTACGCGTTTTGAGAACGCCTCTCACATAGAGGGGCCGGCCGGCGACGGGGTGCCATTTTAGGGACTGGAATGAATGAAAAAGTTGTACGCAGGGATTTTTGTATCGATTGTGGTTTTAAGTTTGTGTTTGTCCCGGTGTCTCGGTGCGGAGGTGGAACTGACGGACGCTGAGCTGCGGAAGATGACCATAAGCAGTGTCAAGGTAGAGGGCAACCTCAATGTCAAGGAGGAGGACATATTAGACAAAATTCACAGCAGGAAGGGCTATTTGTTTGCCCCGGAACGGGCGGAGGAGGATGCGGGCCGCATAGCCGATGAGGTGACGGGAGTGGCCATTGCCAAGTGGGACCGCCGTGTTGTTGATAACAAAATCGAACTGGTATTTGTCATTGAAGAAGAAGCTGTTGTCAGGTCGATTAAGTTTATCGGCAACAAGAGGATTAAGGCCAAGACACTTCGCAAAAAGCTTGCGTTCAAGGTAGGCGATTATCTCGAAGGGGGCCTTGCCGAGACCGGCAGAGAAAAGTTAGAGGAGTTTTATCTAAAACAAGGCTTTGCTTTTGCTGAGGTGGAGCTGGATAGCAATAGCGTGCAGTTGCTCAGGGGCGAAGTGATTTATAAAATTCAGGTGAAAGGCGAAACCAGGGAGGGGCCGAGGCTCAAAATCAAGTCGGTGAAGTTCGACGCGATACCAGCAATAGAGGGCATCGGGATAGATGTTAAGACACGGAAAATAGCTAAGAAGGTCATAAAGGCAAACAAAAAGAAGCGGTTTCTTTGGCCGAAGTACTATACCGAAGAAGCGGTCGCCAACGATGTGGCAACACTGCAAGAACTCTATTATAGAAGAGGTTTTCTCGATAGTAAGGTAAGAGCCAAGCTCGAACCGAATATGCCGGCCCAGGAGCCCGAAAAAGACTCGAGAGTGGGTATCACTTTCGAAGTTAAACAGGGGCCGCTTTGTAAGGTTGATAAAATTGACTTTAAGTTTATCGATGCAGAACAGAGGAACGCGGGGCAGCAGCATTTCGATAAAGAAACGCTCAGACAGATGTTGAGATTAAAACAGGACCAGACATATAGAGTGCGAATGGCTGAGAGGGATGTTGAGCGGCTGATTAAGTTTTACCGTGAAAGGGGCTTTATCAATGCAAAAGTTGAGCACAGGCCAATAGTTGGAGTATTAGAGGAGATACGAGGGCCTGTTGATGAAGCGCGTGTGCCCGTTGAATTTGAAATAACCGAAGGCGAGAGATTTCGAATAGGACAGCGGGATATAACCGGAAACCAACGAACGCAAGTAAAGAGTATCCTGCGGGTGTTGGATGAATATGACTTTCGGCCGCCTAAATCGTACAACGCTGATATAGCTCCAGAGGTGGGCGGCGGTGAATTGGAAGTGGAGATACAAAGGAGGGTATTTGCAAAGACCGTATCTATTAGAACGCTGGGGGAGGGGTATGATTATAATCTGGATGAGGATGAATATAAGATTGATGCAGAGGTGGAGATAGAGGAGGGTAAAACGGGGGCGTGGCATTTTGGCGGCGGTGTCAGCAGCGACAGTGGAGTTATGGGTCAACTGGTTTTCGAGCAGCGGAATTTCAATATTAGGGATTGGCCGGAAAATTTTGTTGAGCTTTTCACCGGCAGGCGTCCCTCCCGTGGTGCAGGCCAGAGCTTGAGAATAGCTCTGGAGCCGGGAACGGAGGTAAGCCAATATTCGGTCAGTTTTACCGAGCCGTACTTTCGGGACAGAGCGATAGCGTTAGATATGCTTGGCCAAAGCTACGAAAGGGCCCGAGAAAGCTACGATGAAGGCAGGCTAAAAGGATATGTCGGATTCGAGCAGCGATATCAGAGGCGATATAGAGACCGCTGGCTCAAGAGTATCGGCTTTAGGTTGGAAAATGTTAATGTTGGCAGCCTTGATATGGATGCCCCGAAAGAAATCGTTAGTGATAAAGGGGACAACACTCTTGCTGGAATCAAACTTGGCGCCAGAAAAGATCTTACTGATGACAGGTTTAATCCGGGTAAGGGTTATATTCTCGATACGAGTTATGAACAGGTTGGCGGCGACCACACTTTTGGGATATTGAGCGGCACCTATAGACGGTACAGTACGCTTCATGAGGACCTGGCTGGACGGAGGACTATTTTGGCGACGAAGCTGCATGCGGCGACAGTGCTGGGTGACGCACCGTGTTTCGAGAAGTTTTACGCCGGCGGGACTGGCTTCTACGGCATCAGAGGCTTTGATTATCGCGGTGTAAGTACAAGAGGTCTGCAAAGAAATGTTCCCAACCCCAAGCGGAAGGACCCGGTAGGCAGTGAGTGGATATTTTTGGCCAATGCCGAGGTAGCTGTACCTTTGACAGGCGAGGAGTTTGCGTTGTTGTTTTTCGTTGACAGCGGGGCGATTGATTCGGGCAACTACCGTGCCGCGGTGGGGACGGGGATACAGATACAGATACCTCAGTGGTTTGGGCCTGTACCGATGAGGTTTGCGATTGCCGCTCCGCTTATGAAAGACGATGATGACGATACGCAGGTTTTCAGTTTCTCTGTGGGCCGGCTGTTTTAAAGGTACAAATTAAGACGTAAAAAAAGCTGAATCAGGAAAGGATGACTTATGAAGAAGACTAAGGTAATGATTTTGATTTGTTTGATAAGTGCGGTTGTCTTGTCTATGGGCTACGAATATAGCCTGGCAGAATCGAAGGCTGAAAAGCCCTCCTTGAATATTGGTGTTGTCAGTGTTCGGAAAATCCTTGAGGATTCCAAGAGAAGTGAGAAGCACGATGAGGAACTCAGAGGCGAAGAGGATAAAATTAGTGCGGTATTGAGGAAGCTCAGGAAAGAGATTGAAGCTGACGAGGCAGGTCTTGGAACGCTAAAGCGTGAAAGCAGTGCTTATTTGGAATTAGAGAGGGATGTGGAGCAGAAGCGAGCCGACTATCTGGCCCAAAAGGGGTTCTATGAGAAAAAGGCAGGGTTAAAAGACCGGCAATGGCTAAAGGGTTTTTATAAAGACATTTTGCAAGAAACCCGTGAAGTTGCAAAGGAGAAAGGTCTTGATTTGGTGTTTGAGAGGAGCGAACCCGACTTTTCTATGGAAAGTGCCGGCGCACTTTTGGTGAGCATAGAGACGCATAAATTGCTGTATTGCGGAGACTGCTCGGATATCACCAAGGAGGTGATGGGTCGGCTGGACGGAGAAGAATCAAGAATCAAAATGCGAAATGACATATTAAGATAAGAAATCAAAGATACAGAGACGTGAGATTTTCTAAACATTTTTCATTTTGATATGTAATTTTAATATCTGATTTTAGTTTGGTATTTGATTTAGAAAATGAGATTGACAGTTGCCCAGCTGGCGGAGCGGATTGGCGCTGAGTTAGTCGGAGACGGCTCGGCGCAGATAGCTGCCGTAGGGCCCTTAGGAGCGGCCGGTGCCACCGATGTCGCTTTTATTAGGGACAGTGATCGCTATGGGTGGCGCTCGCGTCCGGCTACAGATGCGAGGCGTACAAACGAACTTAAGAAATCGCGGGCGGGGGCGGTTATCGTTGGCAAGCGTATTGAGGGATTGGCCAAGCCACAATTGGTTGTTAAGAATGTTGATGCGGCCTTGATAGAAGCGTTGAAAATCTTTGCGCCCAAGTTAAAGGCTGCTGCTGTTGGTATTGACCCGACCGCGCAAATTGGGTGCGATGTCAAGATTGGGCAGGACGTCGCTATCGGGCCTTGCGTGGTAATCGATGATAGGGCGCAGATTGGGGCCAACAGCGTAATTGCCAGTGGTTGCAAAATAGGTGAGAAATCGAGGGTCGGAATGAATTGCCGGCTTGACAGCAATGTTGTTGTTTACCACAACTGCACGATAGGCGACTCTGTGATCATTCAGTCTAACAGCACTATCGGCTCGACCGGTTTTGGTTATTCTTTTATTGATGGCAGTCATAAACTTATTCCACACAACGGCGGTGTGGTGATTGAAGACTTTGTCGAGATAGGAGCCAACTGCTGCGTTGACAGGGCAAAGTTTGGGAATACGATAATCGGGTCTGGGACAAAGATAGATAACCTTGTTCAAATCGGCCATAATGTAGTAATCGGCAAATGCTGCCTTATAGCGGGACAGGCTGGCATCTCCGGCAGTTGCAAGGTTGGCGACGGTGTTGTGCTTGGCGGTCAGGCGGGTGTTTCGGATAATATTGAAATTGGCGATGGCACAATGGTTGGTGCACAGGCTGGTGTTATGAACAATGTTGGAGCGGGTCAGCAATTAGCCTGGTCACCGGCAATAGATAGAAAACAGGCCTTGCGAGCAATTGGTTTGGTGATACGTCTTCCGAAGCTGGTGGAGCAGTTAAAGCAGCTAAGTAAGAGGATAGAGAAACTTGAGTCTGCAAAAGACGATAAAGAGTGAGGCGAGGATATCCGGTAAAGGTATGTTTGGGGGCAAAGAAGTAAAGGTTACCTTTCGACCTGCTTCTGCAGATTCCGGGGTGGTTTTCGTACGGACTGATACTCAAGAGCCGGTGCGGATTAGTGCTGTTGCGAGCAATCTTGCTGCGCGGAGTCGGCGAACGACTCTGAAGAAAGGCTCTGTGAGCATAGAAACGGTTGAGCATTGTTTGGCCGCGGTCGCCGCTCTGGGGATTGACAATCTGACCATAGAAGTTGACGGGCTGGAGATGCCCGCCCCAGATTGCAGCAGTGCGGCGTATTTCAAGGTTCTCAAACGGGCAGGACTGGTTGAGCAGTCGGAGGAGCGGAAGGAGTTTTCTATCAATAAGGCTATTAGCCTTAGCGATGGTGATGCCTGCGTTTACGCTTTGCCGTCGACGGACGGCGGATTAAATATTACTTTTGATTTGGATTACGGTGGTCACATTGGTATCGGGCGGCAGATTTTTAGCTGCCGGGTGACACCGGAGGGTTTTGAGAAGCATCTGGCTGGGGCCCGGACTTTCCTGCTTGAAGCTGAGGCGAGGCAATTTCAAGCTCGCGGCATAGGGACGCATATTGGTCCTCGCGATGTTCTGGTGTTTGGCTCGGATGGTCTGATTAAGAATAGTTTCCGGTTTCCTAACGAGTGTGCGAGGCACAAGATTGTCGATTTGATTGGTGACCTTGCGTTGGTTGGTCGAGCAGTTAAGGGCAGGATTGTGGCCTATAAGAGTGGGCATTCGTTAAACCAACAGCTTGTGAGGAAATTGTATGAAGCGGCCGAGCAGCAAGAGCGTATCCAGAAATTCGGGACTGATGCGGTTTTGGATATTCGGAGGATACAAAAGATTCTGCCACACAGATACCCGTTTTTGCTGGTGGATAAGGTAATTGAAATCGAAGGTGACACGTGGATAAAGGCGATAAAAAACGTGAGCATCAATGAGCAATTTTTTCAGGGTCATTTTCCCGGTACTCCTGTTATGCCGGGAGTTCTGGTTGTGGAGGCGATGGCACAGGTTTCCGGTTTGTTGTTTGCGCAGAAGCTGGAACATGCCGGCAAGCTGGCGATGTTGTTGAGTATGGATGGCGTAAAATTGCGTAAAGCTGTTGTCCCCGGCGACCAGCTTATCCTTACGGCCGAGACGGTCAGGCTCAGGAAAAGGACAGCCCATTGTCGTTGTAAGGCAATGGTCGGTGAAGCAGTAGCGGCTGAGGCCCAAATCAAGTTTATGCTTGTTGATGAAGAGAAGGTATAGAGATGAGAGCACAAGTGATAAGTTGTTTGTGGCGTTGCAGACTTACTTTGGCCAGATAATGAAAGGTAGAAGATGGTTCAGGTACATCCCAGTGCGGTAGTGCATGAGGATACGCAGTTGGCTGATGGAGTTATAATTGGGCCTAATTGTGTTATTGACTGCGGGGTCTCAATCGGTGCTGATACGACGCTTGATGCTAATGTGGTGGTCGGAAAGAATGTTAAGATTGGGAAAAATAATCACTTTTTTGCTAATTGTGCGATCGGAGGATGGCCACAGATAATCGGTTTGAATGAGGATACTGAGATTGGGGGACTCGTAATCGGGGATAAAAACAACATTCGGGAACAGGTGA
>Ga0114918_10003070_pt1 | contig 14804 bp, 9 predicted proteins | sample LantaG_FD_87015 | JGI IMG/M metagenome (GOLD analysis project Ga0114918, IMG submission 87015) | Deep subsurface microbial communities from Baltic Sea to uncover new lineages of life (NeLLi) - Landsort_02402 metaG | ecosystem: Environmental > Aquatic > Marine > Oceanic > Sediment | place: Baltic...
AATGTCACGACACTGACGATTGGTTTTGAGAGGATCGGCACAACCGGCGGCTCAGGTATGGTATTCATTGATGATATACAACTATATGCTCCTGCTATTCTTGAAGAGTAATGTATAGGTGAATAGTAACCGGTTTGGAAATGTGACTGTAAAAACCTGAGTTCAGAGACTAATATATTACACTGCTCACAATTGCAGTTGAGACGTTGATCTCTGGAGGAGCTGATGTAAACGTCAAGGATAGAAGAGGTGGGATACCGCTTCACCTCGCAGCAATTAGAGGAAATAAAGAAGTCGTGGAGTTGCATCTAAACGGAGTAATGCAATGATGAGAAATGTTCAATATGCATGGATCCGGATTTCGGTATGCCCATTCTCATACCGGCAAAACATGAGATTACTATTCGTCATCTGCTGAACCATACCTCCGGTACCACCTGTGGAGACGGTTTGCAGCGTAAGTATTACCAACGGGCCGGTATGACCGTGGGACTCACACCCACGCAAGGCACCATCAAAGACATGATCACAACCCTCGCAACCTTACCCTTATTCTCGCATCCCGGCTAAGAATTTCATTATGGCATGTCTGTTGACGTACTGGCTTACCTCGTGGAGGTGATAAGCCATATGTCCTTTGATGAATTCCTGCGACATCGCGTTTTTGAGCGGCTGAATATGCCGGATACGTATTTCAGCCTTCCGGAAGATAAATTATCGTGTTTGGCAACCCTCTATAAGATGAATCGCGACAACACCTTGATCCCGGCCACGGAATATTTTCAGTATCCTGCGGTGCAAACCTGTTTTTCCGGTGGAGTCCACCCGAATAACCTTGTCCACCTGATCATTAAAGACCCTACGTAAATTTGCTTCGTGCAACTAATTGTATTATCTTCGCGGCATAAATACCACAAAGAATATCTGGTCGCACCCTCTCAACAAAGGACCCGAGACTGTTATTGAGATATCGGGTAAATAAGGCTACTCTTTCGATTTACACTCTTGTGATTGTGCTTAAAGGTGTTTAACGGATATGGCTGTGTACTTACTGAAGATCATATCCGAAAAAGCAGGATTTCCTGAGACTGACTCGAATTTGTCAATTAAGAAAAGCATCACCGGACCCTAAATGGCTTTTGTTTAATCTTGGCATTGATTTTCCCTGAAAAATGTTGTAAATTTTGTATTAAGTGGAATAGTCGAATTTTATACAAATCCTTGGGAATAAATGAGAATGGAATTTTTTGGAGGCACTGATTTCAAAAATGAAACCTAAAAAAAACATGAATCGCCGTGAATTACTGGGATCCGCCGCAGCTTCTTCAATAGCGTTTGCAGTGGTTCCTCGGCATGTATTGGGAGGGCTGAACTATGTGGCTCCAAGTGAGAAGGTAACCGTTGCCAACATCGGATGCGGCACACAAGGCCTTCGCGAGATGCCTGGTATGCTAGAAAATCCGGATGTGCAGATAGTAGCCGTATGTGACCCGAACAAATTTACGACCAATTACATCGACTGGTCGTCGAACGGTATCCGTGACGGCATTCGAAGAACATTAGGCGACCCCACCTGGGGCGCTGGTATTGAAGGTATTCCCGGCGGGCGTGACATAGGCCGGGAGTATGTGGAAAAATATTACGCTAAGAATATGCCTTCGGGAACATATAAAGGGTGTAATTCTTATGAGGATTTCCGGGATTTGCTCGAACAGGAAAAAGACCTGGATGCCATAAAAATTATGACGCCGGACCATAATCATGCTACGATAGCCATTGCCGCCATGAATAAGGGAAAGCACGTCATTACCCACAAGCCGATTGCCAACAGGATATCGGAAGGACGGCTGACCATAGAAACTGCCCGCCGGAAAAAAGTCATAACGCATCTTCTGGCCTGGAGCGATAGACCTGGGAACAAACTGACGCTCAAATGGATCAGGGACGGCGTAATTGGCACGCTCAAAGAAATCCATAACTGGTCACACAGACCCGTCTGGCCCCAGTGGACATCCAACCCCACGGACACACAGCCGATACCGAAGGGATTCAACTGGGATCTGTGGCTGGGGTGCGTGCCGCATCGTCCGTATCACCTGAACTACACTCATAACGTCTTTCGCGGCTGGTACGATTTCGGCGGCGGCAGTATCGCGGACATGGGACATTACAGCTTGTTTCCATTGTTCCGGACCCTTGGCATAGAAACCCCGGCAATCAGCGCCGAGGCCTACGGAACAACTACGCGGAAAATCGTCGATCAGGTGAGCCAGGCAGTGAACAATAACGTGGCTTTCCCCTACTCCTGCATGATCCGGTTCAAATTCCCAAAGCAAAAACTCCTTCCTGCTTTTGATCTTATCTGGTACGACGGAGGCATGAAACCATTCGCGCCGGAAGAACTCGAGGTGGACAACAAATCGCTATCAAGCGAAGGAATGATGTTTGTAGGTGACAAAGGCAAGATTCTGGCCGGTTTTCACGGCGATAAACCCCGGATCATCCCGGAAAAGAAAATGCGGGATTACGCCGGGGAAAAAGAAGTTCCGGAAGACAGCCGGAAACGAAGATCCGACACATGGGCAAATTCCATCAAGAGCAAGAATGAATCACCAGGCAGTTTCCTGTTTGCAGGTCCGGTTACGGAGACCATCAATCTCGGAGCTATAGCCCTGAGGGCTGGGCAAAAAGTGGATTATGACTCAGAGACAATGAAAATAACCAACTTGCCGGAAGCAAACAAGTATTTGACCCGAAAATACAGGAAGGGTTGGGAGTTATAACAGTACTGCCATAAGATGGCGAAAATATGAAAATTACCAACCTGTCTAAGGCAGACTAATACAGCCATAGACAGTGCCGCAACAGTTGGACTTTGCGATACTGTGGCTTACTGGAAGCAATAAGAAATTAATTCTGGAAATAAAGAAAGAAAGGAAGGATAGCCATGAAAGGGATCAATCGAAGGGAATTCTTGGCCGGATCAATTGCAGCCGGAACTGGTTTTGGCAGCTTACTGCTGGCAAAAGATACGGAAGTTAATCCTACGCCCGGAACTGTGAAAGATGATATTTCTATCGCTCAATGGGCGCTGGTTCAGGAAGTACGAGAGGGCAAGTGGAAGACCCTGGATTTTCCAAAAATTGCCAGGGAGGATTTTGACATTAACGGAATTGAATTTGTCAGCACTCTGTTTGAGTTGCCGACCTACTCTTACTTGCAGCGACTGCGGGGCAATGCCGAGAAGCAAGATGTCACAATGGTCCTCATAATGGTGGATGACGAAGGAGAGACATGCGATCCTAATGAGGCTGTACGGATCCAGACCGCCATAAACCACCGTAAGTGGGTGGATATAGCGAAGTACCTTGGATGCCATTCCATCAGGACCAATTGCCGCGGCCCGCAGGATGCTCCTAAGGATCAGGCGCTTGAGTGGGCGGCCGACTGCTATAATCGTCTGCTGGAGTATGCTGCGCCTGCCGGCATACATGTGCTGATTGAGAACCACGGTGGGCTGTCAAACGATGCCGATTGGATGGTCTCACTATTCAAGAAGGTTGATAATCCGTATTTTGGCTCATACCCCGACTGGAGAAGTCCCAGCAGAGAATTCGACAACTATGAATATCTGAGAAAGATGCTCCCATACGCCGGCGGTTTGTCATACAGAAACCAGCCGGAGGAGAAGCAGACAGCCAGAATGATAAAGCTCTGCCGGGATTCCGGCTACAGAGGCTGGTATGGTATTGAATCGAGCGGTCGGGAAGAGATCAAACGCGGTAAAGAGATTCTTGAGAAGTACATCATGAGATAATAAGGAGTTATAAATGAAAAATAGAATCCTTTGGCCGCCACAACCATCTGTGTCTCAACACTGTCAGCAGCAGAATACACAGGCACAGAAGGTCCCTCGGTTGTCAAGATCGTGAAGACCGTCGAACGATTTGAGCTTCGAGTGAATGGTCAGCCGTTTTTTATCAACGGTGCAGGCGGCGTGCGGAATCTGGATGCTCTCGTAAAGGCAGGAGGTAATTCTGTGCGCACATGGAGAAGTTCGAAAACGGATTTAGATAAAGCACACGAGAAGGGGCTGATGGTTTGCATGGGATTAAGTTTAGCATCGCCCAGACATGGTGCTGATTATAATGACACTGAAATGCTTAATAGGCAGCGAGAGAAGATTCGCAAAGAAGTGATGGCGTTGAAGGACCATCCAGCACATCTGATATGGGGAATTGGAAACGAGGTAGAACATCATGCCAGCAAGGAAGATCGTATCCTCGTATGGAAGGAAATCAACGGAATCGCAGAGATGATTAAGCGGATGGACAAGAACCATCCGGTGATAACAGTAATTGCCGGGTTGGGTAATGAGTCAAGTGAGAGTGTTAAAATACGAAAATATGTTTGAGGCTGCGACGAAATCATGAATCCGGAATTGCTTGAAGCCTGGGTAAGGACGGGGATGCTCCAGACTATTTAGAAGGAGAACAAAATGAGCGACCGCGTATTTTATAGTCCAGTTTATCTTTTTGTTATCGCGTTTTTTTCTTTGTCCATCTATTCAACTGAGCTGTCAGCGGCAGACGATTTGGTCCCGGGAATTCAGGAACTGTACCGGCTCGATCGGCTGGCTGTGCTCAAGGAGTCAATCAAGGTCGCATCGATATCCAGTTACGATCGGACAGGCGGAAACAACGATGGCTTCGGTGGGCAGTATTCCTACGTCCGCAAGGAAAAGGATGGATTGGTCCTGGCCGACTTGCAGGGGCCGGGGGTAATCTACAGAATCTGGACTCCCACACCAACAGATGACATACTCGAGTTCTACTTTGATGGCGAGAGCGAACCGAGCATACGGGTCAAGTTTCGTGACATCTTCCTGGGCAAACATCCTGTCTTTGTTCGGCCGTTAGTCGGATATGGAGCCGGAGGATTTTACAGTTATGTGCCGCTCACGTATGAAAAGTCGTGTAAGGTTTTCATCAGGGCCGAACGTTTGCAATTCTACCAGATCAATTACGCAACGTATTCTGAAGGAACATCAATCGGGAGTTTTCCGAAGCAGCCGGCAGATGAGTACAGATCTCATTTGGAGAAAGCCAGAGGACTGTTCGAATCGTATGGGAGCGACGTCAGTTCTTACGTTGTCCCCGCCGGCGGATCGATTGAGCGATTCGGCGCGAAAGTTAGCTTGAAGCCTGGAGAGGCTGTGAAAATCTTCGAAATCGACCGTCCGGGAAGAGTAGTCGGGATTCGTATTTCTACTCCTGAGGCTTTGGTTGACAAGGACCGTGGAGTTATCCTCCGTGCATACTGGGACGGCAGCGAGGAGCCTGCAATTCTCAGTCCTGCCGGAGATTTCTTCGGCTACGCATGGGGTGAGCCGGCAACCATGTCTCTGCTGGTAGGGACAGCCAATGGAACGGACTATTGTTATTTTCCGATGCCGTTCGATAAGTCCGCCCGAATCGAACTGCTTTCCGAGCGGCACTCGGCTAAAGAGACAGAGCTTGAGGCAGAAGTGTTGTTCGTGCCGGTTGCCCGGCGGGAGAATGAAGGCAGGTTTTATGCCATATGGCGACGCGAGAATCCGACAACCAGTGGGAAGCCTTTCACATTTATCGAAACCGCAGGCCGGGGGCATATCGTTGGATTAATCCAACAATCGCAGGGATTCGAGTCTGGCAACACTTATTTCTTTGAGGGCGACGATCAGACGACGATAGACGGCGAGCTTGTCATTCATGGCACGGGATCGGAGGACTTATACAATGGTGGGTGGTATGATGTCTCGGGTCGTTGGGACTCCAAGATGTCATTTCCGTTAAGCGGCTGTCTCGGATATAAGAAGCACCTGGGCAGAACCGGCGGCTACCGGCTTTTTCTGGGTGACGCCTATTCGTATCGCAAGAGTATCCAGCAGACGATTGAGCATGCTCCAACCAAAAACGAACTTCTGAACGATTACTGTGCCGTGACGTTCCTGTATTCGCTGGACAGGCCGACCTGTGCATTTGACTTGCCGCCGGTGGCCGAAAGGAAAGTAATCGACCTGAAGCGCATCGTCTTCGCAACGTGGTGGAATATTCCGATTAACGCATTCTCATACCGTAATGCAACGCTTACGAAGAACGCTGAGAAACTCGACGACAAGGATGTTCGATTTCTATCGCTGCGGGCGGAAGGAGACGACTCGTTTGGGTATCACTTCATCTGTTTTGTTTGTGAGCTTCCGGTGGCCGGAGAATACAAAGTCAGCCTTGACGCGATTAAAGGACCATCGCAGGGAAAGGTGCAGATGTTTATGGATGAAGCGCCAGTTGGGCCGGAAGTGGACTTGTATGCCGCCGAAAGGGAATCTGCACCGGGTAAATATGTCGGCACACTCAATCTGGCCGAGGGGCCAAACAGATTGTTGTTCAAGCTCGTAGGCAAGAACGCAGAATCCCAGGGTCTTGGTTTGGACCTCATAAATATCATTTGTGAGAGGGTGGATTGAGCAAGCTGTTTTGGCTCCCGGCCAGGAATATACAGATGGATCACTGCGGAATAACCAGGCGTAGTTTTGTCAGAAATGCAGCCGTGTGCGGGGTGGGCTTCAGACTAAATGAACTTGTCCTCGATAGGACCGATTAGTGCTACTTTAGGAAAGGGACTCATGAAAAACCAGATGCTTTGTCACATAGTGCAACTGATGGCCTTCTGTGTGGTGACAGGTGCAGCGTCCGCATCCGCCGACTGGCCAACTTATCGAGCCGACGCCGCACGAAGCGGGTACACGAAGCAGCAATTGCCCGAGAGGCTATCGCTGTTGTGGACCCATCAATCCCCGCACGCCCCGACGCCAGCTTGGCCTACGCGCAACCGCCAGCAGTTCGATCAGGCCTATCAGCCGGTGATCGCGGGCGGTTTACTCTATTACGGCAGTTCGGCTGACTGCAAAGTGTACGCTTTGGATGCGGTCACAGGCGCGATACGCTGGACATTCTACACCGAAGGCCCCGTGCGGTTTGCGCCGCTGGTTTGGCAGGACCGTCTGTTAGTGTCAAGCGACGACGGTTACCTGTACTGCCTTGCGGCCGCCGACGGTCGGCTGCTGTGGAAATTGCGTGGCGGACCTAAAGCCGAGATGCTCCTGGGCAACGATCGGATGATTTCACGCTGGCCGGCGCGCGGCGGACCGGTTGTTATCGACAACGTGGTCTATTTTGGCGCCGGCATCTGGCCGACCGAGGGAATTTTCATCAACGCGATCGATCCGGTGACCGGCCGGGTGCTTTGGTGCAACGATTCCTCAGGCTCAATTGAAATGGATCAGCCGCATCCTACTGCTCGGGCCAAAAGCGGCATTGCATCACAAGGATATATGGCCGTTTGTGAAGACTTGCTGTTTGTCCCGACCGGACGTGCTGTGCCGGCCGTGTTCGATCGAACTGAGGGCGAACTTCGCTATTTTAATCTCCAGCAGAACCAGTACACGGGAGGCTCCGATGTTGTGGCGATTGACGAGCATTTCTTTAATGGCGGCGAAATGTTTGCAAGCGGCAACGGTGTTAAATTTAATCTCACCAACGAGAATCGAATCGGCGTTCAGGTCGCCGCACATCCGGATTTTGTCATTTCTGCGGCAAACAAAAAAATTGTTGCCTTTAACCGCCAAAAGCTGTTAGTGGACAAGAAAGTAACTGATCGAAAGGGCAAAGAGAGGCTTATTAAGGTCCTTGCCCAGCCGGCGTGGACCGTCGAGTTGCCGGAAGGCACGATAGCTCCGGAGAGTACTCGCAAGGGCACCGAGCTGCCGTCAGGCAACCTGATGGGATCAACAGCGTGGAGCCGCCCCTCGTTATTAGGTACGCCATCTGCGTTAATCGTCGCCGGAGACAAGATTATCGCAGCGGGGCGGAGAAAGGTGGTGCAGGTTGACGTCCGTTTGCACAAAGTGGTGTGGGATGCCAATGTGGACGGCGCCGCTTTTGGGTTGGCAGTAGCCGACGGACGGCTTTACGTGAGCACAGACCGAGGAATAATTCATTGCTTTGGAGATAGAGAATCAAGGGCAAAAGAGGTTGAAATCGCAAAACCGCAGGCGATTCCCGCTGATGACAATTCCGTCTACGCGACAGCGGCAGAAGAGATAATCCGGCGGACCGGCGTAAAAAAGGGGTATTGCCTGGACCTCTCCTCCGGCGGGAGCGAGTTGGCGCTGGAGTTGGCAAAACGAACTGAGCTTCAAATTTACTGCGTCGAAGCAGACCCGGAAAAGGTAAAAGCTGCACGATGCATGCTTGACGCGGCGGGCTTCTACGGCAGCCGGGTGACAGTCAACCAGGCCGACCCGGTTGATGTACCGTATCCCGATTACTTTGCCGATCTGATCGTATCGGGCCGGTCGGTTACAGAAGGCCCGGGTGTGGTTCCGCTCAAAGCGGCACAGCGAATGCAGCGTCCGTTCGGTGGGATTGCCTGCATTGGCAGGTCTGGCGCAATGCGGCGAACGATTCGCGGCCCGCTCGAAGGCGCAGGGAACTGGACGCATCAGAATACTGACGTTGCTAATACGCGATGTTCGAGTGACAGTCGCGTTCACGGTCCGATCAAGATGCTCTGGTTCAGGGACACCGATTTTGTTATGCCCAATCGCCACAGTCGCGGACCGGCGCCGCTTGTCTGCGATGGGCGTATGATTGCAGAGGGAATCAATGGTATCCGGGCGACGAACATCTACAACGGCCACACACTCTGGGAGTTCCCAATCGAAGGGATCCTTCTGCCTTACCACGCCGAAACACAACTCGGAGCGGCGTGGTGCGGGAGCAACATCTGCATAAGCGGCGATCGCCTCTTCGTGCATGACAGACAGACATGTCTATCACTCGACATGAAAAACGGAAATAAGCTGGCCGAGTTTTCGCCTCCGTTGCGCAACGACGGGAAACGGGGAGTGTGGGGATTCATCGCCTGTGTAGGGCAAACGCTCTTCGGCACGCTGGTCGATGAAGAACACATGGTCAAGTCATGGTCGACACAATGGGACACGAGTAGATTATTCACCGAGTCGATACTGCTCTTCGCTATGGATGCGCAGACGGGAGAACCCAAGTGGTCTTTCACGCCGGAGCACTCCATCCGCCCCAGTGCCATCGCAATCGGCGACGGGCGCGTTTACCTGATCGACCGGCCTGCGGCGCCGCTGGAGGAACTGAGCTTCAATAAGGACGAAACCCGTGTCGAGGCAAAACGGCGGGCTGTGGTAAGCGGCAGGAGCGAAGAAGATGAGTTCTCACGGTTGACCAAACACAAAACAGGCCGGCTGGTTGCCCTGGATGCGCAAACGGGCAAGGTCGTCTGGGAGAATGACAAGGAGATATTCGGTACGATGCTGGCCCTTGGTTCCGAACACGATGTACTCGTAATGGGCTATCAGGCCCGGCACGAACCGCATGACTGGAAAGAATCCGAACTGGGCAATCGAATGGCCGGTTTTCGTCCGGGCAACGGGATGCGACTGTGGGACGTTGAATGCGAATACGATTCACCGCCGATCGTCAATGATGACACTATCTATGCTCAACCGGGCGCCTGGAATATTCTGACGGGCGAGCAGTTGCAGTTCGAGTTTACTCGGTCTTATGGTTGCGGTACTGTGGTCGGTTCGAAGCGGATGCTGGTGTTCCGCTCGGCTACGCTTGGTTATTTTGATCTGACCGGGACACGCCGCACAGAAAACTACGGCGGCATCCGACCGGGCTGCTGGATCAACGCCATTCCGGCCGGTGGACTGATATTGATGGCCGACGCCGCCAGTTGGTGTACCTGCAGCTACCTGAACCAGGCGACGTGCGCATTGCAGCCGGTCGAATGAAGGCTTGGTTGGGATTTCAAATTGAAGGATATCAACGGAATAATCATCTCAATCCATAACGATTTATAGAATATTATCCTGTAGTAATTATATGGAAAGAAATCGAAACGGCCGCCTATGAAGCGTTCAAAGTCAAATATTGAAATCCCTGTTGTCACAAAAATTTTCCTTGAGGCATCCACGTTACAATGTATCAGCCAGTCACCAACCTGGAACGACAGTTGAAAACGTTGACAGATTTCATGTTTTCCATAAAGCTTGGGTGTGGCTAATTTCTCTGGTACTACATAAGCTTATCTTGTGCAAAGGATTGTGTTCTTTGTCATTGTGAGCGAAGCGAAGCAATCTCGACCGTTCGCAGGATAGAGATTGCCCCGGCCACATGCTGTGGCCTCGCAATGACGACAGGGGAAATTCCCAGCTTTGAGAGCGAGCGTTTAAGAACGAAGAATCGCCTGCCAGAAAATCTGGTCACACCCACAACATAGAAATGAATCACTGCATTTTAATTATGCCTTGACTTACCCGGATTCCTTTCTGTACGATACAAAGTGTTAATATATTGGAAACATCCCCGGTTTTGTTTTTACTGTTGGCTCTCGAATTAATGACCGATTTGAGTTTCATAGATTGGTGGATTTGTGCCGCTTATCTTGCAGTAGTTTTTGGCCTGGCTATCAGAAGTGCCAGGGGACAGCAGGATAACGAAGACTATTTCATTGGTGGTCGCAAGATGAACTGGTTCGTGGTCGGAGTCTCGATGTTCGCCACCAGTTTCAGTTCTATCTCCTTCCTGGGACTTCCTCAACGAGGAGCCTATCAGGACTTCAGTTTCTACCTGACCATTTTGTTCATTCCGTTTGTTATTACCCCCATTCTGTGGTGGGTATTTGTACCGATGTTCGTCCGGCTGAAAGTCAGCAGCGGATATGAATATCTGGGCCGAAGGTTTGGTCTGCCCGCACAGAAAATCGGCTCAGGTCTCTATTGCGTGTACGCCATTGGCTGGATGGGCACAATGCTTTACGCGGTGGCCCTTACCCTGCAAACCGTGATGGGACTCAACGAAGCCCAGTATTTCCAGGCGCTCATCGGTATCGGGGCCTTTGCGACTATCTATACAGTCATGGGTGGGTTGAAAGCGGTGATATGGACCGATGCCTTGCAGGCGGTTGTGATGGGCACAGCAATTGTGGCGGTCATGTTCTTGGCCGTAAGTCGCATCGATGGAGGCTGGTCGGCTTTTTGGGCGATTGCATCGGAACACAATAAATTTCAAATGTTCCACCTTAACTCCAATCTTCTGGCATCGGAGAATTTCACAGGCAAAAATACTGTTTTTACGGCAGCGGCTTTTGGCCTGTTCATGTACCTGCCAGGCTACGCAGTCTCTCAGAATATGATCCAGCGTTATGTTTGCGCCGGTAGCCTTGCCGGTGGACGAGGCGTGGTTATCCTTAGTGCCGTAATCAACACCGGGCTCGGCCTGCTTTTTCTTCTTGTCGGCACAGCGATGTTCGCCTTTTACAGCCAACCGGGCGGCGTTGGTTTGCCTGCTGCCGGTCTCGAAATCGCAAAGGAAGATCAAATCCTGCCCTATTTCGTATCTACACAACTGCCCGGTGTCGGCTTGGTCGGGCTTATACTGGCCGGTCTCTTTGCGGCCGCCATGAGTACCATAGACAGCGGAATCAATGGGGTGACATCGGTCATCGTTTACGACTGGCTTTCCGGAAAGAATTTGCCCCTAAGGACTGGCAGGATTCTTACTGCCGTACTTGGTATAGTGGTCATCGGTGCAGCTATGCTTGTTCCTGTTCTCGGCGATAATGTCTTTGAAATCATCACAACCATTGCCGGGACTTCGTTGGGTATGCTCTTGGCCATTTATTTGCTGGGGATGTTTATGCCGCACGTGAATTTACCGGGAGTTCTGACCGGGCTTGCGGTTGGACTTATATGCCTGGCACTTGTTTGGATTTTGACGGATATCCCTAAATGGTGGTTCGGAGCCTTTACCATCTTTCCCACCTTTATCGCAGGAGCCATAGCCAGTATCTTCTTTCCAAAACCCCCTGAATCCGCGTTGGAGAACACGCTTTTGAGAGGGAAAAAGGAGCAATAATTATGAACATGGCACGAAAGAAAAAAAGAACAGCAAAAATCGGTATTTTCGGAGTTGGTTTTAATAAATACTGGCCCCAGTTCGACGGCCTGCTCGATGAACTGACAGGCAAACTTAATATCTTCATCGGCCGGGTGAAAGCTAACGAAGTACAAGTTACATCTTTCGGCATCGCAGACGATGCCGCATCTGCCTACGCACTTTTACCCAAGCTCAGAGCTGCGGATCTTGACCTGGTATTCTGCCACATGCTCACCTATGCCACAAGCGGCACATTTGGCGTAATCGTTCGCGGATTGGACATTCCACTGGTTCTGGTTGCGCTTCAGCCCTTAAAAGCCCTGGATTATTCCAAAGCCTCCACTTACATGCAGTTGTGCAATGATGATTTCTGTGCCGTGCCTGAATTCACCGGTGTGGCCATCCGCATGGGGAAAAAGCCTCCCCCCGTTATCCTTGGCACTCTTGAGAATGACCCAACGGCAGAGGGAGAAATCTCGCAGTGGTGTAATATCGCAATGGTTCTGCATGACCTTAAACGTGCCCGGATCGGTCATTTCGGCCATCCAATCGAACATATGCTGGATATGCAGACGGATCATACCGCGTTGACCGCGGCGTTTGGCTGTCACATCGTACAAACAGAGGCCGATGAACTCCTGAAACTGCAGCGTACTGTCACCGAAACGGAAATAAATGACAAGAAAACACAAATTCTCGATCTCTTTGATACACCTGATCCGAAATCCGACCCAATCACGGAGAAACTTACCGAAAAAGACCTCCAGATTGCTGCCCGTGTGGCGGTATCACTGGATAAATTTATCGATACATATAATCTGGACGGGCTTGCATACTATTACGAAGGAGAAAAGGGAAGTCCGATGCGTGAATTGGTTACTAATTTGATTGTAGGCAATTCTCTGCTCACCGCGGCCGGTTTTCCAATGTGCGGCGAGTCGGATTTGAAGACCTGTATTGCCATGTTAATTATGGATCGCCTGGATATCGGGGGAAGCTTTGCAGAATTCCACCCCATCGATTTTAACGAGGGTTTTGTACTGGTTGGCCACGATGGGCCGCATCATATCAATATTGCCGACAGCAAACCAATTCTTCGCAGCCTGTCCAAATATCACGGAAAACCAGGAACCGGAGCCGGCGTTGAATTCAAGATCAAAGAAGGGCCGATTACGATTCTCAGTATCGGTCTCACAGCCAACGGCCGGTTCAAATTTATTCTCGCAGAAGGCGAAAGCGTACGCGGCCCCATACCTCCCACAGGCAATACGAATACAAGGGGATTCTTCAAGCCTGATGTTCGGACCTTTCTTAAAAAATGGGTGGCCGAAGGACCGACCCATCATTTTGCACTTGGCGTTGGTCACCATGCCCGGACTATTCAGGAAATCGCCGAAATATTGAATTTAGAAAGTGTTATTGTTACACCTGAGGATAAGTGAAAATGAAATACACTAATATTATCAGCCTGTTGCTGCTTGTAATCTTATCAATCCCCGTACAGACACGAGCGACTGAAGAAATAGATTTTACCAATCCGTTGGTCACCGGATTTTTAAGTCCGCCTAAAGCTGCCAAACCATCAATATACTGGCTCTGGCTGAATGGATACGTAAATCGTGACTACCTGGAAAGCGAATTGAAGCAGTTTAGTGAAAAAGGTATCGGTGGTCTGTGTATCTTTGATATGGGGGCGCGGGGCGATACTAAGGCGGCCCCGCCAGCCGGTCCGGCGTATATGAGCGATGAATTCATCGAGAACATTGCATATACGCTGGAGCTCGCCGGCAAGTATAATCTCGATGTTCAATTAGCGGCCTGCAGCAGTTGGGATCTGGGTGGTTCCTGGGTAGCACCGCACCATGCAAGTATGGGCCTGTATCACACGAAAATCCGGGTCAAAGGGCCTTTCGATTATGACAAAGTGCTTCCCTTTCCGGAGCTTCCTCCGAACATCCCAAAGACTCCGGACGGCAAACCCGCTTTTGTTAAGAACGTTGCGGTATTGGCCATGCCGGAGGCAAAGAGACAGCCGGCACATGAATTTACCTTCAAATTGCCTCGGACCGATATTCATCGTATCGACCATGTCATTCTCTATAATGCTCAAAGTGACAATCCCAAACGCTATGGAGAACTCCACCTTTTCGCCAAGGACTTTTCCGTAGCCGTCAGTATCGATAGTCTTGAAGAACAGTCATTCGTTGAAATTATCCGAGACAGGTTAAAGCCGAACACTAATCCCCAGCGTTTTAACTTTGAACCGGTAGAGGCACACTACGTACGGCTACGAATTTATAATGGTTATAACACCGATTTTAATATGGTACAGCTCGCCGAATTTGAGGTATATGATACCGGTGGAAACAACATAGCTGCTTCAAAAGAAATCGATCGAACAAAGGATTCCGCTCTAATCATTCTTTCCAATTCCCAGAGGGCGTCAGACTCAAAATGGAACGCCGACAACCTCAATGATGGGCAAAAATCCGGTCCTAACGGGACGTGGCTTTCAGTTGGTCCACCTCCTCTGGTTATTGAAGATCGCTCCCGAATCCTTGACCTTACGAAGCGGATTAACGCCGAAGGAAAGCTGGCATGGAAAGTTCCGTCCGGTGAATGGACTATCATCCGATTTGTCTGTGCCAATACCGGCGAGAAACTAAAAGTCCCCAGTCCTAATTCGGATGGACTGGCAACAGACCACTTCAGCCATGAAGCTACCCGTGAATTTATTCAATATATTACCGATCGCCTCAAACAAAAACTCGGCGATTTAAGGCCTACCGC
>Ga0114918_10003071_pt1 | contig 14804 bp, 15 predicted proteins | sample LantaG_FD_87015 | JGI IMG/M metagenome (GOLD analysis project Ga0114918, IMG submission 87015) | Deep subsurface microbial communities from Baltic Sea to uncover new lineages of life (NeLLi) - Landsort_02402 metaG | ecosystem: Environmental > Aquatic > Marine > Oceanic > Sediment | place...
AGTCTATTCATCGATCAAGTCTCCTACGAGAACAATGGTAGATTGATGCCCGTGGCCTGCCCCTCGGCTGGGATGAAGAAGCGCGCCAGCCCGAACAGAACCGGCCCCGGACCGCCCGAACCAGACACGCGGATCATGCTTCCGGAGACCGTGACCCACGTGGCTGAAACACCGCCCGGCTGCATGACAGCCGTAGCAAAATCAGTCCATGTACTGCCGCCGTCTGTGGAGTACTGAATCTTGACCTCGATAGGGCTCGTGTGCAGGTTCCGGAAATAGTAGGCTCTCGGCCACTCTGAGTTATCTGGCGTGTTCGCCACGACGGCCTCAGCGCCGGGAACATCTAAGACAACGCTCTGGGAAACAAGCATAAAGCACCTCTAGTCCTTGAGGTACGTAGCTACTCTACGCAAGGAACCTGTAGCATCCTCGATGGCCGCTTCGTGCTCACGCAGCATCTGCTTAGCGCGACCCTTGTCACCTTCTCGAAGGAGTTTTTGAACATCGTCGGATGTTCTTCGGGCCTCCCTGACCCTGGCACGGGTCTCGGTCAAGCCAGCGGCAGCAGACGTTTCCGCCAAATCTGCGGCATCGATGAAGAGGTCTTCGAGTTGTTCAAGGCGCGACTGCGCTCCGCGCAGATCGTCTTTGCCGAACAGCAGACCCACCTGCTCAAGGCCGTCCTCGATGAGGTCAGCCAACTGGGCGACCTTTTGTCCCCGCGACATTCCACTATTGACGCCGGAGAGGTCGTTGAACAAGCCCTTGCTGAACGCCTGGGAAAACGTTGTTTGCATGCGCATTCGGTTGAACTCCTACAAACTGTTGCTGACCAGGTTGTTCGATCATTTCCTTCGCCAAAGCAGCAGGAACGCCGTTCCGGCGCATGGTTAACATCGCCTCAGTTTCGGATCGAACGACATCGCTCTTACTAAGCGTGGTTAACTGGCGCGGTTGCCCGAGCCAGCCCTTGATCATGTTATTCAAAAGAGCCGCTTTCTGATCGGCGCTGTTTGTATTCTGCATAGCACTGCCCAAGTCCTCGTGGCTCGCCTCCTTCGAGATGACAAGGCCAGCGCGCTGCGCGCGGTCGCGGTTATGCATTTGCCTGCGCAATTCTTGTCCGTAACCGCCGCTGAGATCACCGTTGGAGAAGTCGCCTAGCGCAGACCCCACAGCTTGTTCTTGGAGATCGGCGGCCGTGGTCTGAGGCGCGTCGAAGACAACACCTTGGACCGCGCGCTCTTTGGCCATCGGTTGCTGAGACGGCACAAACTGCTCGTCGAGCGTCGCCGCATGAGATAACGCCTGCGGCTGCGAGACCGGTAACGGGTCAAGCTCGCCAAGCCTGTAGGTGATCCAGTCTTTGAACAAGCTCCTGATCTCAATGACGGGACGACCCAACAAACCTTCTGTCCCAGACAAATCAACGCCCTTCTGGATGTAGAAGGTGCCGACTGTCTGAATGAAGTCCTTGAGCGCCACATCGTTCAGGAGCTTGGACAAGCTCTCAATAAATTCGGGAGTATTCACAGAGAATCCTATTAGAAGTTGTTCTGCGGGCGTCCAAGGCACAGTTCCGCGTTCTGAGAACCGCCCTCGGTAAGCCGCTGGAGATTGGCCACAACGCGCTTGAGTTCCTCGATGTGGTCGACCTCCTCCTGCCGGATGTGTTCGATGATCGTGCGCGTAGCCTCGTCTGGCGCGACGGTCTTCAGCGCGTCATAGAGCGCGGCGGCCTTGACCTCGTCAAGGATCGCGCCGTACACATACGCAAGAAAATCCTCGGGGCCTACCGTGGGTTGCTCTCCTCCCTGCATCAGATCGTCGTCATCAATAGGGGCTGGCGAGCCTGTTGAAGGTGCGTTCCGCGACTGCAGCGCCGCCGTTGCGTCGTTCAGCGCGGCGCGAGAATCGTCCATGCCTTCGGAACCGATCATCGGAACGATGGTTTCGGCCTTCCTAATAAGGTCTTGGGACACAGCGGCAAGCGCCTTTCTGGCGGCTTCGCGCTCGGAATCACCGGACAAGGCGTCGAGAATAGCGCGGGCCTGCTTGGGAGTGATTTTCGTCTTTGGCATCTCTTATCCTCTACTGCTGTTGTTTCCTGCCGAAGGGATCGTCGAAAATGGGCTGCATAACAGCGAGGACTTCCTCGCGCCCCGGCTGATCCTCGGGAAACCAGTTGTCAAAAATCTCCAACGCTCTCTGGCGAAACTCCTTCTCTTGTTCTTCGGTAGGAGGCGCTACGGTGGGTTCTTCTGCTTGGGCCATCTTAATTACTCCTGGATACCGAGTTGCTCGGAGACGCCGCTAGCGAGCACTTTTTGTTGACGAGCTTCCAAACGACGGAAGGCCGAAAGATTGCTTTTCATCCAACCCAGAACATCTTGTTGGCTCCTCAACGTGCCTTCACGGGCGGCATTCCCGAACTTCTGACTGTCGTCCTCCGAGAAGCCGCTGCGCTGTAACAGATTCGTAGCTGCATCAATGACTTCGTCGGCGAATTGGTATTGAGGCCGCAGTGAACGGCGTGCTGCCGGACGCTCGCGCGGGGCGCGGCGAGGAGGAAGTCTGCGCGAAGGCCGCTCCGTGCGGCGTTGTGGCGTAGGCCGTTCAGCCGGAGCTTCCTCAGCAGGAGCCTCTGCTTCGGCAGCTTCTTCAACAGGAGCCTCCGCCTCTGGAACCTCCGCCGGAGGCTCTGCCGGAGCAGCCGGTTCTTCGGACAAGATACGGTCTGCTTGCGCTCTGAGACCTTGTCCATCGATGAGACCCGGATGCTGATCGTCAATCTGTCCGATGAGATCGCGGAGCCTTTGGAGATCAGCGCCGCTGATGTTTCCGGAGAAGTAAGCGTCAGCAAGATTGCGGGCTTCGCTACCCAATTCCTCTACGGCAGCCCCTTCCGACTCCGGCGCAGCCTCTTCTTCTTCCTCTTCTTCTGCCAATGCCTCGGGCGGCGTCGGTAGCGCGGGCTCCTCGGCCTCAGCTTCGGCCTCAGCTTCTTCCTGCACGTCGCCGGTTGCTTCGGCAGCCTCTTCCGACTCTTCTTCGGCCGCGCCAGCGGTCCGAGCAGCTTCCTGCAAAGCGTCCGTTGCGTCATCAAGCTCTGCTGCGGTGTCCGCAACAGCTTCTGCCGTGGCCTCCGAAGCTTCTTCGGACTCAACGGCCTCCTCGGCCGCAGCCGCTTCCGGGCCGGTATCCTCGGCAGCGCTTTCTCCGAAAAGCTCAAGCTGCCGCCTGCGCTCTGGAATGCGAGGTTCTCTGGTAGGCGGCCCTACCGGAAGCTCGCTGCTCGCAGGCGGACGTGCGCTGCCTCCTTCTACCTCCCTGAGACCATCATCTTCAGCGGCGTCTGGAACAGCCTGGACTTCGGAATCGGACGGCACAACGGCGCGGACGGTATCGTAATAACCGCGCGTCTGCTTGCCCAAGCGAGCAGCCATAGCGGTCGCGGCCATCGAAACACTCATCCAAGCAGCCTTCTCTACGAGGCTTAAGCCGCGCCGTTGCGCCTCGCCGAGATACTGCGTAGCAAAGCCCTCTGTGAGAACCGTAGCTTCGTTCATGATCTGAAACGCAGAACCGGCATAGGCAGTGCTCCCTCGATTTGCGCCCACCCACTCGGTTATGCGATGCTCGAACGCCTCTTCGGACTCGCCTTCGCGGCGAACCAAGCCGCCTCCACCGAGAGGGCCTCCGCCTTTCTCGCGCTCGGGCAATACAGCAGTCCGGCGCATTATATCGTCGTAGGACGCCTCGGAGATGTAGCGGGAGTTGTAGTGACTCACGATATTCGTAGCCACATCGATGTAAAAGCTCAGCGCGCCTGCGCTGCTGCCTTGTCTCTTGGCGTCCGCAGAGAGTGCGGGGCCTCGGACGTTGTAGGTGCCCATCGAGGCGAGACGGCCGTCCTCGATACGATCAACCGACGTAACGTACTTCTGCCAAGCCCCTCCCTCGCTGAGCGCGCGAACATCGGAACTTACGTACCTACGCTGTGTGCGCTCCTTCTCAGCGGCCGTCAAGTAGTCGCTCTTGGCGACTTGAGTAGTATGATAAACAAGGTCGTCTCTCACTCCCGTATAAATCATGGCCTCGCGCTGGAACGCAAGAGCTTTTTGGAGCGCCTCTTGCTCCTTCGCTGTATGGCCATTCCTTTTGTAGTCTTCGGCAGCCAAGACGAACTTTTGCCGTAGCTGCTCTGACTTGGCGAGATAAGCGTTCGTATCTTTTACGCCGGTGACGTTGCGCTCAGAAGCGCCTACTTCTTGCAACGCAGTAACGTGACTCTGCAACCCCGCATCATCCCAGTGAAGAGATGTATAATCACGGAGATGGAACCAGAGCGCGGCGTTTTTGTCTGCTGCGTCTGCCGCGAAAAATCTGCGCGTGAACATACCGCCGGGCGTCACGAGACGCATCACGTCCTTGACATTCATGTCGTTGTCGTCGAGCACCTGCTGTGCATCCACGTTGATTTCGTCGCCCATCTTCTTGCGGTCGGCGGCGTAAACTGCGCCCGCCGCAGGTTTCAGCTTTCCGGTGGCTCGCTGCCCAATAGAAGGTAGGCTACCTCCGCGACGCCCAGGACGACCCCTATGCCCATGATGACCGCTCCCCGAACCGCCCTTTTCGGTAATGTCGGAGCCGGTCATATCATCGGAGGAAATGACTTCCTCGCCCGTCTCGGTGTCAGAAGAGTCCTCTGCGGGCGCTCCCGGCAGTTCTTCCTCCGACGAAGCGCCCATCAACGGAATATGGCACTTGGGGCACTGCTTCTGCCGCGCGGGAACGCCAGCTTCATGCGGCGTTCTGTAACCGCACATCGGGCAGTAATCTATCCACGCGCCGCCGTCTCTCTGCGTAGGCCCGCCAACGCCACGGCCTTGCCCACGAGCCTTATCAACATCCTTCTTAGGAACAGAAACTTCGTCCTCGGAAGACGCGCCCACCAACGGAATATGGCACTTGGGACATTCCTTTTCACGCGCAGGAACGCCCCTCTCATGAGGAGTTCGGTAACCACACATCGGGCAGTAATCAATAACGGCCCCGCCATCCATTTGCGCAGGACCGCCTACTCCACGTCCTTGGCCACGAGCTTTCTCAAGCGACTCAACGAGCCTGCGGCCGAAACGATGGGAAACAGGCATTTACCTAACCTCCACCGACAGGATACGAAACGCGAATTCAGCGTGTCTCAAATCAATGTAAGGCAAGCTGCAGGATAAGTCAATATCAAATCTGACCTTACTCGGCCCCCTCCTCGCTCTCCTCACGGAAGCGCCGCGCCCCCTCCCGCAAAGGCTTTGTCTCAACAATGAATCTACCATCGGGGCCGATTTGGACATCGATGTAAAGCATGTCATTGCCAGAAACGTGCTCCATTATCCAAGCCTGCTGTTCTTCGATAGAATCCGGGTAAAGAAAGTCACTGACGCCGTTCTCGAAAGTGTCCTGCGTCTTTACTATCGACTTACCAAACAAATCCATGCTGTGCGTTACAGGAACCGCCTCCGGAGTCTCCTGCGGAGCGGCTGCTCTGACGGCGGCGTCCCGAGCCTGACGGACCTTGCGGCGTTTCCGAGCAGCAATTACTCGATTGCGGATCGTGTCGTTCCGCACACGTCCCGGATTTCCAGCCTTAAGATCGATTTTCGCCTTCCATTCAGTGCCGTACATGAAGTAACGGCCCCACAAGCCCCGCTTGATCGCGCCGTTCATCTTAGGGATAAGCTCCGAGTAACGTCCCGCATAATAACGAGTAGTGTTACTCATCTTCTCGATCAAGGCGTCGTGGTATTCTTTGGGAATAGGGATGTAAAGGTCTGCGAAGTTCCATGCATGGTGAATAGGCATCCGACCCGTCTGAGGATCGCGCGTGAACTTTTCTTTTGCCGCATCGACAAGCGGGCGAACAATCTCCTTCGCCTCCTCTGGGGTCTTTCCGCTATCAACTACTACAGATTCTAAAACAGTAAAGACACTACGCAGGCCGCCGATGAACCTGTTGGCCATCTCAGCACGTTCATTAGCCCGAACAAAATCAAAGCCCGAATTACCCCATGCGTAGCCCCCTCGGTCGATGTTGGCGGTACACACCATCTTTTTGCGACCCATCTTGATTACCATGTCCGCTTCTTTGGCCAAGAACTCCATGCACAAGAGCGTGTCCTTGTAGTTCTCGGAGGCTTCCGATAAACCCGCGTACACAGTATCTTTCTGGTAACGCCTGCGTTGAGTAACCACCGTAACACCGTATTCGTCGCGCCAAGTGATCTCGTAATCCAGACGCGGGGCGTATATACTTGTGTGTAAAAGGTAATTTACGTGCAGCGTAAGATTGCTCGGCGGCGCGTAGACTTCTTCTAGCGTCTTCTTGGACGGCGTGTCTCCCAGAACCTCCAGAGCTTGCTTGATCTGTTCCTCGCGGGCGTCGTAATCAGCATCCCCCGGAGCAATACTCATATCGGCCAAGACACTCTCGGTTGTCGCGGGGTGAAGTTCGGTCAAGAACGCCATGGTTGAATAAGCTTCTTCGACAACACCCTTGTTTCTAAGGCGCGTCAAGGCACTCTTAGTTTGTCGGTCGAGCGTAGGAACCTCTGTTACTTCGATAACATCCTCGGGAGGAGGCGCGGACGCCGCGAGCGCAGCCTCGGCTTCCAAGTAGCGATGAATAGACGTGTCGCCTAATGCACCGGGGTACGCATCATCAATACTGTCCAAGAACGCCAGAGAGTCTCTTATGTCGTCCGGGTGAAGTGCCCCGGAAGAAACCGCGAGGCTATACTCACGCAAGAGGGTTCGCTCCTCCGCAGAGAGACTAGCATAGGTACTCCCCGTACCCACAGGAGCTTCGCCAGCATCGATCCGTTGTAAATCACGCTCCAGCCAATCACGCCTATGCCCATAACGCAAGTCGAGCGCACCGTGGTAACGCGCGTTCAAGTCGTCGTACTGCTCCGCAAGCTCAGTGATAAATTCAAGATCGGTACGCCCGCCAGCGTAAGCGCGGAGGCCGCCTATGACGGGGGCGGCCTCTTGGCTCGGAATTGAAGATAACAAGAAGCCCTGCGCTTCAACGAGCCGATCCAGTTGCCGAAGAGTATACGGAAACTCGTCCAACGCATTTGGATACTGCTGTTCAATGTCCTCGCGGGTGTCGCGGAGCCGCGTAAGAATGTCGTTAGAAAGTCCTCTTGTGCTGTTCGCCAAGACAGTCGCGGCCAGATCGCTGAACCTTTCCCGAACTTCCGGGGGCAACTGGTGATACTCAACCGCCTCGCCTGCGCCGCCTTCTTCCTCAGCCTCCTCGGGCGATGGAGCTTCTTCAGAAGGCGCTTCTTCGGGCTGCGCTGCGCCCGCAACGGTCGGAACCCTGTCTCGTATCTGCTGCACGTAGGCGCGTTCGCGCTCCTCCCACCCCTCTTGCTGCCGCCCTTGAGCCATGTTCTGTGCCATGCGCGCAGTAGTCGTAGGCTGCCCGTCGTCGTCTTTGAGATTGGACAACCGCTCCAAGTCATCGTTGGAAAACAACCGGTCGCTGATCGCGCCACCTGGCTCAACCAAGACAACTTGATTGTCGCCCTCGGCGTGGCCGACGTACATATAAGCGTTCTCGCGCTCCGTGAACTGCCCTTGCTGGTCATGCCACGGGTTCTGCTTTTCTACGCTTCGCGCCTTCGCCAACCCTACTCCGAGCCAGTCATAAGAACGCATCAATGGCTACCCCCAGAACGCTGTAGTGGCAATTCCTTCAAGGGTCTTCGGACTATAACGATGTGTCCGTCAGGCCCTCGTTGTGCGTCCAGAAAAAGCTTGGCGTTGCCGCCGAGTTCCGACGTAAGCTCATCGTCGTTGTCTTCAACGTAGCCCGGCACAGGAAACATCGCCATCCCAAGCTTGTTGTCGGTCTGTTGTTCTTTACCCATTTTTCTTGCTCCTCAACAGCTTCTGGTCGAGCCGCCGCGTGAACTTTTCTACTCGCGCACGGCTCGGCAGTCCTTCTCGCAAATTCAGCACGGCATCCCACTCAGTCCCCATCATCATGAACTTGCCCCAAGCGCCGCGCCTCAACGCGCCTTTCAAATGCTCTACGTAGTTCTTACGGGCGTTGCTCCGGTCTCCTTTAATATGCTCCTCAACCATCCGCCAGCGAGCCTCGTAGTAACCCTGATCTTCGAGAACTTCATTCAGGCGGTCAACGTAGTCCGACGGAATAGGCATTCTGAGATCGGCGTAATCCCACGCATGCTGAAGGTCTTCTCCGGTACTTTGGAGGGCCTCTTTGAAACTTTGAATGTCCTGTAGCGCGGTCTTGCCAACATTTTCATCCTCCAAGATATTGAACAACCGCTCGGTGCCGTTTTGAAAACGTTCCTGCGCGGCGTCCGCTATGTGTTCGGAGGCAAAATCGAATCCGCTCTTGGCCCACATGTAACCGCCACGATCCGAGTTGGCGTGGCAAGTCATTGACTTACGTCCGAAAGCAATTGCCATCTGCGCTTCCCGCACCAACATATTACCAGCCCAGATGCTGTCTTTCATGTTGTCCGCCATCGCTATGTAGTCGGCGGTTATGTTAGAAACACTGTAGTTGCGCTGGACGGTGGCAATCCAAGTGCCGTCACTGTCCCTTACGTCAATTGCGTAATAGATACCCGGACTTGCGCCGCGTTGATTCGTACGATACTCCTTGACGTCGACTTGGAATCCTTCGCCGCCATAAACGCGCCTGAGTGTCTCTGAAGAAGGAGTATCCCCGAGCGCGTTGAGTGTTTCTTGAAGCACTTCGTTAGAAACAGCGTAGAGACCCTCCATGTCCTTACGCGCACTATCAATCGTAGCGGGGGAGAACCACTCAGCGACTTTCTTCAACTGCTCCGCGCGTGCCTCGGCTTTCTGCGCTAAGCTTGCTTGCTGCTCCGGTGTTACTACCGGCGGCTGCGCTCCGTTGTTCTTTACGGCGGTTATAGCTAGCTGGACCAACTCAGGCGCAATAGGGTTATTAGACGCATCGAAAGCCAAAAGACCTCGGTAAACATCGTCAAGCGCATCGCCGGAAAGCTCTTCTCCGTTTCTGTAGGCTTCGACAGACCGCTCAAACCCTCCTGAGTAACGCATGTGCGCTAAATCTGCATTTCCGAGGTCGGCGGAGTCTTCGTCCGGAGGCTCGCTGCTACTAAGCGCGTCTTCGAGATCGTCGAAGTAGTCCGCCAAGTCTTGTCCGTCGATCTCATTCTCGAAGTCGTAAACAACGCTTTGGAGGTTGTCGCGCTCATCGTCGGGGAGCCAACCATTGGTACGATAACGGTCCATGTAGTAAGCAGCGTCGCTGACGAGTTCGTCCCTGCGCTCGTCCTGAGCAACCTCCTCTGACGAAAGATTCTCAATCACGTTTTCGGCGTCCGACTGCACAAGGTTGTACAAGTCGGTAGTAGCCTCTCGCAGCCGCTCCAACAAAACCGAGAGTTTCTCTTGATCCTCGCGGCTTACCGCGCCGTCATGGTCAAAGTCATCTGTGATCGATTCAATATCATCCAACAACTCTGGCAGATCACCCTCTCGAACGGCCTCAATCTGCTGGCGCATCTCGTCAGAAATCATTTCTGGATACCGCTGCTCGAAGTTAGACAAATCGCTCTCGAAGTCGCCGAGCTCGCTGAGGTCTTCGACACCGCTAAAATCCCCGGACGCAAACCGGTTCAGGCGGTCGATAACGCTCTCTTTGAGCGTGGACGCCAACGCCTCGGACCGCGAGGCGTTCTCGGCAACAGCGTTTCGACTCTCGTCGCTCTTAATGGCGTCGTAAACCTCCTGGGGCACCACTCCCGGAAAGCGCTCAGCCCAATTGTCGATGATGGCGATGAGGCGGTTGTAATCATCCGGCGTGACATAAGCCTTGTCATCATCCCCGCGTTTCAGCGCGTTCAAGGCACCATAAATAGCGTTACCTTCGTTCTTCTCCGTCTCGGGAATGTCCCTAGCATTATAACTGCGCCGCTCCTGCGCCGGTTCCTCCGGCGGCGCAGCTTCTCCCTCGGCGGCCGCTGCCTCACCAAGACTTTCGCGCAGCGCGGCCAGAGCCTCGTGCTCTCTCCCCTCCCACCCCGGAGACCCACGGCCTCGCAACATCTGCTGTGCAACTTGTCCAGAATGACTCATCTCGCCGCCGCTCTCCCCAGCCGCCAGAGCGGATCGCTCCATTATGTGGAGCAACATCTCACCGCTCGGTAGTTCATCCCACTTGAAACGACCGCCCTCCATCAGGGCTATCGTAGGATTATCGCCGTGGCCGATATAGAGCGCGGCTTGATCGCGTGTCGTGAATTTACCCTCGTGGTCATGTTACGGATTCTGCTTCTCGACACTCCGGGCTTTGCTGAGAGCAGTGCCCAACCAATCATAGACGCGCATGCTTATCCTCCAGAGCTTTTCTCGATCTTAGCGGAGAAAGACGCGAGGAGGCAAGAAGCTTCTTAAAAGGATGGTGCGCGAGGAGGGATTTGAACCCTCACGCCCTTTCGGACACCTGCTTTTGAAACAGGCTCGTCTGCCGTTCCGACACTCGCGCACGTTGATGCTCTTCACTATAACCGTACAAAACTGCGTTGCCAAGAAAAGAAACAGGGAGCCGCTGTCGGCTCCCTGTAGTTCGTCCTAGGCGACCCGCAACAGGGTCTACTTCCGAAACTTGACGCCCATCTTTTCCAGAACGATCTTTGCGCCGGTAATCGCCGGGCCGCGCTCGCTGGACTGTTGTGCGTTGGGAGGGGCCGCCTCGGGGGCCGGTTCGGCTTTTTGAGGCGTAGCTTCTTGCCGCTGTTCCCTACTCGCTGTCGGCGCGCTCAGAGTATCCAGTTGCGTAAGCGGTATCGTAGGCGTCGGCCCTGCGTTCATGCTCTCCGGAATCAGCATAATCGTCTTCTCGACGGAATCCGACTCGATAAGGGCGCGGAGCATATCCACTCGGTACCATTGGATGTACTCAGGCGTGAGGCTGTCGGAGATCGCCGCGTTCGCCTTGGCGATACCCTCGCCTTCGACCTCTTTACGCTCCGCCTCCAGCCGTTCCTTTTCGAGCGTGAATTCCATTTTCTCAGCGAGTTGCCGCTCTTGGAGCTTCTCGTTGATGGCGCTCTTGACCGTTTCAGGCGGATCGATGTCCCGCGCCAGAGCCTCGATCAAATCGATGTGCTTCTCGACAAGACGCTCCTTGAGTTGCTCGGTTATCTTCTTAAGGATTTCACCGCGCTGCTCGCTGAAGAACTCTTCGCACTTGTGCTGCGCGACTATGTCGTAGGCCGTGTTCCGCATAATGTCGGCGAGAATCGATTCATAGTCCGCAATGTTCTGGTGAATGTCGCTGACCTTGTCGGGAATCAGTTTGTACTGCACCGAGTAGTCAATGTCGAGCATGACGCCCTCGCTCGTCGGAACGTTGATCTTCTCTTGATGCCGCAGCAGCCGGGCGTCGTACTTCGTGACCGCCTTGAGCGGGTTCCGAAGATGCATTCCCTCCCCCAGTTCCGTGTCGTCCACCTTTCCGAACATTGTCAAGACGCCAACATGCCCGGACGGGATGACGGTAAGACCCTTTAGCAGGACTACGACCGCGATAACTGCGATCACGCCCAGGGTACCCAGCACGCTGCTCTTCGTCGAGTTGCTCTGCGTCATTTGCGCAGCCTCCTTAGTGCGGGAGCGTCCTACGTCCCGAGGATTATCGCTCCCTTTGTCGAACTTCGTTGCCACGAGTGCGGCTCCTTATAAGCGCCGCGTATGTTCGCCGCTTTTAGTATAACAGCACAACGGCGTTTGTCAAGGAGTTTTCTCAGAAATCGCCGTCGTCTAAGATAGGAACATCGGCAGGAACAGACGGCCAGAGGCGTTCTTTGCAGGCTACTAGCATAGTCTTGCCTTCGCCGGAGAACGGATTATAGCCGCGCGCGCTTATCTCGGCGGCTGCTGCACGGAGCGCCTCGTTCTCGCTCTGCAACGGATAAGGATGCACAAATGTAACAACTCCTGCTAGAGCAAGCTTCCTCCGACGTATACGCGCACCGTCCTTGGTCACATAAATACGAAAGGTGTTATCGGGGAAAACGAGTGACCACCCTTCCCCTACGCAGACCGACCCCAGCACATCAAACGAGTCAGACAAAGACTGCCCTCCTAACTTAGTATAACAGCGTCCGAGGAAAAGTCAAGTTATTAGTCTAGGAGAGCCGTCCTGTTGTACTTCTCGGGGATATCAGTTCCCTCAAAACACACCTTGAACCAGTTGCCTTCTACGCGGGCTTGGGCTGTCTCAACTTCGATACGTTCAAGAGCAGTATCGTCTAAGGACGAGAAGCTTTTTGTCCAACGGACGAGGTTCACAAGCTGCTCTTGGTCATCGACGCCCACAATAGCCGTGTCTACGGCGTGCGAGAGCACATACCGAAGCGCCGTATGAGCCGACTCATCAATCGTGCTCGGGAGTTTTTCCAGCATTGCGCCACGGGCCATTACCTTCATCGCTATAGCGCCCATCCCTTTATCTACGAGCTTCGGTAAAAGCACGTGTTTGAAGGATGGCCCGTGGACATCAGCCATGTTGAGGGCAAAAAGGCACGTATCGAAGTGCGGGAAGTAGTTGATGAACTCGCGTAGCAAAACAGGATCGGAATGGCCGGTGACGCCGATGTAATCAACGAGTCCGCGTTGCTTCGCCTTGTACATTGCAGCGACAACGCCTTTTTCCAGCGTTTTGAAATCGTGGTCTTTCCATCGGAGATCGTGCAGTTGCCAGAGATTCACGCGCCGCCCGGTCGCCCGCATAGACTCCTCCAGAAGGCGCATAGACCCGTCGTAAGAACGATCATGTGTCTTGGTGGCCAAGAACACGTCTGCGTCTGGTATTCCGCGCAGCGCCCATCCTATGCGCGCTTGAGAGGCTCCGTATCCGGGGGCCGTGTCAATGTACTTGATGCCGAGTTCAATCGCTTTGCGGATAAGGCCGATGGCTTTTCCGTCGCTCTTGCCGTACTGAAGGTAGCTCTGGCCGCCCATGCCGAGGCGCGTAACGGTAGCACCGGTGTTGCCAAGAGGCTTAAGAGGCAGATGAAGGTCGGAGGGTTCGTTGCTTGGAAAGCCTTGTTGTACCCAATCATAGTTAGGCACGCCGTTATCCTCCTGGCAGAGCGGGCCTCGACGTGACTTCAACAGCCTCAACGTCCTGCAGTTGACCCATCAATCTAGCTTCTAACGCACGCAATTCCAAGAGATTCATGCTACCAATATCTTCGCCGCTCGTTATGTGTACGTGGAAAGCGCTCTCGCCCTTGGCCGCAGCGCCCTCGATAATACCGCTCTTGAGCATGAACGACGCCTTCGCGCTCATCGTCCGTATAGCCTTATCCAGAAACTGGGCCTTGTTCGCGCCCTTGTCTTGGAGATCGAACTGCGTAAGGGCCTCCGCCATCAGAACACTGAACTCCGACAGCGTCTCCCCCTTAGCCACAGCATCGTCCATAGTACGAATGCGCTCTCCGTGTGCCTCCCGAATCGCCCGCAGATCGTTCTCGATAGTGCCAGGAGCAACGCCAAAAGCGCTGGCTATCTCCCGTATAGTCATGCCCCGCATCCGATAAGCCTCGACCTGACTACGGCGCAGTTCGATATCTACACGCTTGTTGGGACGCGGATTGGTCGGGGACGACCGCCTAGATGACTTCTTTCGACTTGTCGGCGTAGCAGCCTTTGCCACTTGCTTGCTCCTCTTAGCGTTGCCGTATTTATATTAACACGGAGCAAGAGAGGATGCAAGGTTAAGAACTGCTTCGGAACAACTGGCCACAACCTCGGCAGCGATAAAGCTCGCAGTCGGGCAGCCGGTCTACGAGCGCTCCGCAAGTTGGACAAGGGCGGTCTGGTCGCTTCTGCCGAATAGGGGCGAGACTCTCTAGCAAGAAACCGCCGAAGAACACGCCTAAAACAGTCTTCCAAGAAATCATTACACAGCCGCCTCGCGCAGAATCTCTGTGCGCACCGCCATCAGTAACTTGCCTAGGTAATTCTCGCCGTTGCCGTTGGTGATCCCCCAAAACGTGTCGCCCCACGTATTCTCTTCGCGCAGGTCGCGGGGGTGCGTCTGGATCAACTTGCGGCGCAAGTCGGGATGGCGCGTAAACTTCTGGCGCAGGAAGTCTTCCATGACAGACAATCTCAAGTCATTCCAGCCTTCGCGGAATGTAAGACCTTGCCCGCGACGCTTCGCCTCGGCAGGGCTGGACGCTGTCCGAACCCACTCCCTCATATGAGCATCGACGGTCTTGGCGGCTTGGTAAGCGTGTTCGACCGTCGGATAAAAAGCGCCGTCGAAATCAATCACGGATGCTGCGAAGTTCGAGAGGAACTTGTGCTCGCCGCGAAACATTACTATCGGAGGAGGCGGCTCGGCCCCTTCGAGAACGCTCTCGGGAACCAAAACCTGTTTGGTAGCAACGCCGCACACTTCCGCCGGTTCGTCCAACGTCAGCGGCCACATAGCCGTCTGGCGATGATGAAAAGTGCGCCGCGCCAAGACGCCCGTGTGGCCGTCCCAAGGAGTATCCTCCTGCACGATCTTTACCCGATCACCGGGCAGCCAACTAGCTGTGTCGGTCATAATAACCTCTCTTTACGTGTGACTGCTCCCCGAGCTAAAGCATCGGGGCTTCTAGGCAAAAGCCAAAGTGTGCAATCCCACACTCAAAATGTTCCTAGCCGCGTTCAAGTCTCTCCCAAGAACCAAATGTGTAAAAATAACGCACTGA
>Ga0114918_10003072_pt1 | contig 14800 bp, 23 predicted proteins | sample LantaG_FD_87015 | JGI IMG/M metagenome (GOLD analysis project Ga0114918, IMG submission 87015) | Deep subsurface microbial communities from Baltic Sea to uncover new lineages of life (NeLLi) - Landsort_02402 metaG | ecosystem: Environmental > Aquatic > Marine > Oceanic > Sediment | place...
ATGATCAAAATCCCAACCGTCAAGGGAAGCGCGAAAATAAGAGCAGTCATCATCTTCAATACATAATGGTTTGAGGTGTAAATCTAAATGGGAGTTCACCCATTGTCTAGCAATATCTTCATGAGTAATCCCATGTTGCATAGCAAGATTAATGGGATCTTCTTTTCTAAATCCGCATTTTGTTTCCCAAAGCTGTAAGGGAGTTTGATAAGGGTTAGAGCGCATAATCACAGAAATATCGGATGCTCCAATCCCTCGCTTTCTCCATAAATTCCAAGAATTGGACCCTTGTCCTTCTGAGAAATTAATCATTTTCATAAATTAAAAAGGGATGTCCTCATCTTTGTATTCTTTAGAATAACCACCCAAATACTGAGGACTTTCCTCTGCCTTCTGTGGTTTTTGTTCAACGGGAGGACACGATTCTTCTTTAGCAGGAGAGCCAACAAAATTTAAAGAATGTGCATTCACTACTAATCGCACAGCGGGTTGTTGATTCTTATTTATATACGCCTGTGGCTGAATAAAGTCACCTACAACACAAATCCTAGAACCTTTTTTTAGAACGTTTAACAGTCCCAGCAGAGAAGATAACCGATCTTCCCAGATGTTTACTTGATACCAACAAGTCTTGTCCTTAGATAGGTTTACTGCGAGAGAAAATGAGACGACTTTTTTTCCAGTAGGAGTGCAGCGGTCTTCGGGATCGTTCCCTAGATTTCCAATGAGTGTTATTTTTTGCATTTTCTAGTTTCCTTTGATTTTTTTAAGGTGGCAGAGTGGTTTACAGTTTTAAAAAGAGCCAATCAAAAGGGCATTCCTCCCTGGAAGAAGCCCTTTTTTATTTTATGTATTTTCCATTCCCAAACGCAATCCAAGTTTATCTAGTTTTTGTTGGATTTCTGTTATGCATTTTCTTCCCATATTTCTTGCTCTTCTCAATTGGAATTCACTCATCATACACAAATCGCCAATCGTTTTAATATTTTGTGAGGCTAAACAGTTCGTAGTTCTTACAGAAAATTCCAAATCAGAAATAGGCCTCATCCACATGGATTGATCTACTCCCTTTGGAAAAAACCCAAAATCTGGTAATTCTTTAGAAGAAAGGAGAGATTTGATCTGTAATACGTATTCATAGGCCTCTTTGAATTCGCTAACCATATCTAAAGCCTTTAAAGCACCTTTAGTGGCGACAATTTCAGGATTGAATGAAGAAAATGATTCTAGTGATTTATGAAGTCCACCTAAAAATTCCTTTTTTTCCTTTCTGATTGCTGAAGTAATTTCTTCAGCTCGTTTGATACCGACCCATAATTCATTAGTGAGGGTTCGTATTTCCTTAACGGAGTCGTTAACAGAAGATTTGATTCCGTCAGAAAGAGATTTTAAGTCAGTTATTCTTTCATGATCAGAAAGCTTTTGAACTATATTGTCTGCATTGTCTATTAAAACGTCCTGGAACCTCGTGGTTTTATCCCAATTAGCAGAAAGGCTTTCTTCCATTTTCCGCACGTAGGACATAAATTCAGTAAGGTGATATGAAAAATCTTCCTTGCTCATTATAGTCATGATTACTCCCTATTTTTTATTGATTGATTCTTTAGTTTTCTTGATCTCTTTGATTCTTGTCACACATAGAACAAAGTTTTTCTCTTCGATATCAGATAGCTTATCAATTTTAAATCCAGAAAGGACGGTCTCTAGAATGTCCTCATGGCCTTCTAGTTCACTGCTGATAATCTGTAGCTGAGTCTTATTAATCTTCCCAGAGCTTTTATATAGGGCTACAGGAGGTTTCTCAACCGGTGAGACTCGAGCAGGCTCCATATCTTTCTCTCCGTCATCATCTTCATCAGATGCTACAACACCCACGATAGCGCCATAGTTATAACGCCTCAAATATGTGATATAAGAGCCTATGGTTTGAATATCTTGCTTAGGAGGGTTGATAGCCATTTTTGACTCAATCCACTGTCCAGACGCATGACAGAGCCTAGTAAATAAGGTCATTTGACCTTTGATATCAGGAAGGACGCGTTGAATGACACACAATCCATTTTTCCCTAAATATGGACGAGACGCTTTCACAAGCCCAGCTAGGTCACTATACCGGCTCTTGAAAAATGGATTAATATTCTCATTCTTAGCTACTTCCATTTCAAGTTGTGCTTTTGCAAGAGCTTCAAATAGCTTTTCCAGTTTAGGGGATTCAAAGGGGGATGTAGATTTCTCATCTATTGGTAATTCACTCATTGGTTTCTCCGTTGCTTAGTTTTATCATTTGCTCAAATAATGGATCTGGCAGCTTTTGAATCACCATTTTGGTATCAGGGATGTCTACATCCAAAAGAAAGCTAAGCTCTTCAAGAGCACTATCTAGAAGGTCAGTATTCCCTATTCTATAAACTTGATGGATAACTTCTTCGAACCAATCTGTAATCTGCGCCATCTTGTGGGCATTTTCGATCTCATTTGGATAGTCTATGAAGTCATGGATATCATCATCAGTTTTTTTATTCATTTTAACCTCTGCCATTCATATTGCTTTAAAATAAGGCCTAAAGTTACGATGAGAATCGATTTATATCAAGTGAAAACTTATCCAGAGGTTAAAATTGCCAGAGCTAAGGAAATATATGAGAGAGAAGAAAATTACTTTTACCTATCTCTCTGAAAAATGTGGATATACTCCACAACATCTTTCGCGTGTCATAAATGGGCACAGAAGAATTACTGATAAATTATTTAAGCTGATTTCAATGGCTCTTCTAAACCATTTGAATTGCGATAGAGAAAACATTACACACATACTGGAGAATTTATGGGATCAACCTCAATAGTCACCATTGTAGCTTTTGGAATGCTAGCGCTTTGGAGCACATTTTTATGGAAACAGGTGAATATAAATTTAGCTTCGTTTTCAAAGGATATTAAAGAAATCCGAAAAGACTTGGAACAGGCAGAACGACAATGGTTTGCATCTTTTAATGCTTTAAAAAAAAGGCTTGAGGAGCTAGAAAGTGAAATAGGTTCGTTTTCAGCTATCAATGACAAAGATTAACTTTAAAAACAGGAAAAAATGTCTCCAAACAGCTTACTTATATTCTTATTATCTTCTCTTTTACTGTCCCACGTTTTTTTAGCGGTCTTGTTAAAAAATCTGGAAAGGCGTTTTAATATTCACAGAGAAGAATACTATACAGAAAAATATTCCGTAGTCCGAAGACTTAGGGATCTGGAATCCAAAAAAAGATAACAAAACACTCCCCCTGGCTTTAATCGAGGGGAGTGAACTTCTACGAAACAAACGGAGAGAATGCTCCGCAGGGTTTTTTTAAGCCTATCGTATCGAGATATATCTGTCGATCTATCTCACTCTAAAATTCTTATAATTCTTTATAAAAAAAGCCCCTCTTAAAGAAGAGAGGCACATGCTACTCGTTCGGATCTAGGATCTGAAACTGAGCTTCAATTTTTTGTTTGAACTTATTTTCCAATAGGTCCATAAACGCTTTATCTGCTCAAGATTTCTTTAACAGTGACTTCTTGAACAGACGCTACAAGCTACAATGAGATAGGGAAAATCTTATCTCATTGGACCATTTATTAACAATTGCGAGACTTTTATTGAATCTCGTAACGCTACAACTATGCCTTGTGCAATGGAGCAAAAATGTTCGGAAATGAAAATGTCAAGACTGACCTAGATATACCTAATCAGCTTATTAAAGATGCCTTAGAAGAGTGTTCTCCTTCGCAATTCATCAATTTGATCAGGGTGTATGTGCACACCAAAGGAATAAAAGATCGGATAGTCGATATCTTTGATTTTTATGGGCAATTTGATGAATGTTTTTTCAAGATTTTTGAAGATCTAGAATTTTTAGTAGAAAAAGGATTTTTATATGAGGTCGAGCTACAAATCTCTCCTAATAGTAAGGAAGTAAAAATTTTTAATGGGATCGGGAGAAAATACCTATGACGAATCATCCCACAGGCGCTCCAGCCTCTAACTATACACAGTCACCCAATATCCTCTTCGATTATTGGCTTCCTAGGCTATCTCATGCCGAATTTAAGCTCCTGATGTACATCTCAAGGCAAACATTTGGGTGGCACACTCTGGGCTTTGAAATGTCCTATACCGATCTCGCAAACCAAACCGGAATTTCCAAGAACGGATTGATAGCAGGACTTAAAACACTTCTAGATCTTAAAATTATTGTTAAGACGATGAAAAAGAATGATAAAGGGATTCATGAAAAAAATGGTTACGTAATCCATGTGCTAGTACCAGCCATTGGTACAGAAGAACTGGGGGGGTTGTGCGATGAAAGTACCACCAGTAGTGCAGCTAAAGTACCAAGTCATAGTGCAGCTAAAGTACCAAGCCCAGTTGGCTCTCCTTATAAAGAAAGAAAAGTATTTAAAGAAAATAAGAAAGAGAGAAGTAGCTCGGACACGCAAAAGCGGTCCAAGCCTCCTTTGGATTTTTTCTACTCACATCAAACTTTTTCTTTTGAAGGAATTACTGAGCAGGACCTCAACGACTGGAAAACAATCTACCCCTGCATTGACGTGAACGTTGAGATAAAGAAGATAACCCAATGGTTGCGTGGTAACCCTAATAAATCCCATAAGACCCTTTGGAGAAAGTTTGTGACCACATGGCTTCAGAAGAACAATGAAGAGGCGAGCAACAAACAGGCCTATAGAGATCACCAAAAAAAGAATGACTTACCCAATAACATTCCTGTTTCAGAGCAAGCAAAAATCAATATTCAGCTGATGAGGGACACGTTTAAGGACTTTCCACAGCTCTTAGAAATTACCACGGAATTTGGATCCAAAAGCGTAAAGACAAGCAAGCCAAAAAATGGATGTGAAGGAACCGTAAATTTCGATCTCAATCCAGAAATATTTAAGAGAATATTTTATAAGATGTTGGGGGTTATAGATGACTAGAAGATTAGCTTCAACCGAAGATAAAGACGAATGTCGTAAGCACCCAGACTTTAGGCAGAATGAGATGCTCATGGCAAAGATAGCCCACTTCATCGATAACCTTCTAGGCCCTTCAGACGGGGCGAACTACATCAAGTATGGAGGATTCAGCCTTGAGTACGATTACCTCGAATTCGATGAAGGCAAAGAGAAGCTCGTCGCGTTCATCAGCTATAGACCGCCAAAAGGATCAAAGAGAGCCTCTGCATCCATACCGGTTAATCTCCATCAGCCACATGATGAGATGAGAAGTTTCATCAAAAAAATGATCCCATTCGTGAGGTGCTGTCTATGATGGAATTCATCATCACTGAGCCACCACTTGCACAAATACGTCATCGATTTGGAAGAGGAAGGACTTATGACCCACAAGCGGATGGGAAGAAGAAATTGGAATGGGACTTTGTTTCCCAGATGCGCGAGAAGGGCTATAGCATGATCTCTGAGGGCCCAATAGCCTGTGAGGTGACATTCTATATGCCTATCGCAAAAAGCCTCTCTAAACGCAAGCATATGGAGTTATTAGACTCACCAGCTTCTTCGTGCTCTAAAGATCTCGACAATCTTTGCAAATACATTCTTGATGTTATGAACGAAATCGTCTACAAAGATGATCGTTTAATATGTAAATTGGATGCGCAAAAAATTTTCTCTTCAGTTCATAGAACGGAAATTAAGATTTACGCTTTATGAGTGAGTATATGAATTGTAAAACATGTAATGCAAAGATTAAGAAAAATCCATCAGGGCTATGCGTAAATTGCAAAATTCATCCCTTGGTATCGAATATGAAACAGATTTTGGAAAAGACAAAAACAAACAAAGAACGCCGGGGAAGGCCAAGAAAACCAAAGGAGCCTATTCATGCCGCTTAAAATGGGTAAATCCCCTAAGGTAATTTCTAGCAATATTAGAAAATTGAAGGATGAGAAATATCCACAGCGTCAAGCAGTGGCAATCGCTCTTTCTAAAGCAGGAAAGTCTAAGAAGAAGAAAAAATAAATGCTAAAGTTTACCTTTTCATCTCAAGAAGATAGAGAAATCCCGTTAAAAGAGTCTTGGATTAGAGCTATGGGAGGAGACAGAGCCTGCATATATGGACTTTGTGCTTTCCTGAGTATGCATAAGGGTTATTGCTATATGTGTGATAAAAACTTGTCAGAAAAACTTTGCATGTCACCTTCTAAAATTCAAAGGCATTTATGTTGGCTAGAGAAGAATGGATGGATTTTTAGAAATTCGTTTTCTAAACTCGGCAGAACTAGAAGACAGATCGTCATACGTGAAAATGCTAAAAGATATTGGGATGAGTTCCTGGACAGAGATTGCATCAAAGAAAAGATTAAAGTGCGGTTCCTAGAACAGTTTTACCAGGAGGAAAAAGAAGAATCCTCTTTAAATAAAATTGGAAATGCATTATTACTTTGTAATAATAGAGCGAAAGAGTAAAACTATTAATAAAAACTAATTAAATTATATCATTAAGTGCAATTACCTAGATACGTCATGATAATCTTGGGAAGCGATAAATATATACCTGGAAATAACTTGGAAAAATTAGTGGATATAGCTGAGGAGCTTATGAAGAATTTTAAACTCGATGCCTTCGTGATTTATGAGCTATAAAGAAAATCCCATCAAAGTTACCTACGAATTCTTCCTTCCTGAACACGAGATGGAACTCAAAAACATTCAGAATGCGGACTCCTATAGATATTTAATCGAAGATATAACATCTATGTGCAGATCTAAATTCAAATACGAACAAGATGTCTCAGAGGAGACGAGAGAGTTTGCTCGACTAATATATACTCTCATTAATGGATCTATTAATTCACTGGAGTCTTAAATGAAAATGCGCACTTACAACGCAAGCCCTGAATACCTCGATGACCTATGTGAGGAAATGATAGAATGGGCAAATCTTCCAACCTCATACACTATTCCCCAGTTCCTTCAATTGAAAAATCTAGGTTATCCTTTTTTCAAATACTTCATCCAAGTGTCCGATAAGGTGTGTAATGCATATGAAATAGTAAAAGCTATACTCACTACCAGGTGGTTTGATATGGCAATGGGCCACGAGAAGCTCCCTGATCACAAAGTAAAGGTGCTGATGAGATACATGCGTCTCTATGACTCCCACGCCCTAGACATAGATCAAATGGCTAAACAGCAGCTCCAAGAAATGCAGGTTGCTCAGGAAATGAAGTATAACTTGGAGAAGTATGACAAATCTGAACTTCGCGAACCATACAGACGTATCTACGCCGATAACGATGACAAACGTAGAAGTAGAGCGGAGACTCAATGATTTTAAGCCGCGGGATTATCAATTGCCAATACTGGCGGCTCTAAATGATGGGTTCAAAAGAGTCCTGGCCATATTACCTCGTCGAGCTGGCAAAGATATTACTGCTCTTAACCATGTTATTCGGGAAATGTGGAATCGTCCAGGGGTATACTACTATATCTTCCCCACCTACTCACAAGCAAAAAAGGTCATTTGGGATTCAATTACAAATGATGGAAAAAGAATACTCGACTATTTCCCTAAAGAGCTCGTAACTCAGCAGAACTCTCAAGAGATGAAGATTCGCATGATGTCGAAAGATGGGAACGAATCGCTTTTCCAGCTTGTTGGTTCGGATAATATCGATTCTCTAATGGGCACAAACCCTCGTGGAGTAGTCTTCTCAGAATATGCTTTGCAGGATCCACGAGCCTATCAATACATCAGTCCTATCTTGACTGCCAACGGTGGATGGGCGCTTTTCATTTCATGCGTAGTCCCTAATACACTTGTGATGGGTTCTAATGGTTTCCAAAGAATCAAAGATATTTCTTGTTCACGCGATGAATATAGCGATTTGAACAAGCCAATATATGGTCTAGGGGGATTTCATAACGCAGAACAATTTTATTATGGTGGAAAACAGTCCACTCTAAAAGTCACGCTAGAGACCGGATTTTCAGTTGAGTGTACTCCAATTCACCCTATATGGAATGGATCCTCGTGGGTGAAGTCTAATGACCTAGAAATTGGCGATCTTCTTCCCGTTCAGTATGGACAGAATGTGTTTGGCTCGGGAGTGAGTTTGGAGGGGATGAATAGAAATTCTCACGGCTCTGTTAAGAAAACAATTCCTGACCCATTGACAGATGATTTATTTTACCTTGCGGGTCTCGTCCAAGGAGACGGATGCTATGGAAAAAGCTCTATAACAATCGCCAACTCAGATCCAGAAATTATAGACTTTCTTCTAGACTGGGGATTCAATAGTACGAGTCGTCCATTTCATCATACACTTTCTTCAGTGGACATGTGTGACTTCCTTGAATTTCTTGGAGTGGGGAAAGGGGCAAAGAACAAGGCTTTTCCAGAAAGACTCTTTCAAGGCACTAGAGGGCAGGTGAGAGCCTTTATACAGGGGTGGTTTGATACTGACGGATCTTCTCATGCAAATCGAGGAACAGTGAAATTATGCAGTATCTGTGAAGAGGGGATGAAAGACCTTCAGGTTATATTGCTCAACTTTGGGGTTGTCACTTCTCTTTATTCTTCTGCTCCCGGGGTCAGTAAAAAGGTAAAAGGAGTTCATCCTTGCTTCACTCTTGAGGCTTCAGGTTATTTCGCTTCAGAGTTCTACAAATACCTCGGATTTCGACTCCCTAGAAAACAGCGCAACAAAGCCTCTCTTAAACCTAATACACTGTTAGAGTCAGGAAACATCTATCCTGTAGATATATCCCGACTGAATGGATATTCCTTACCAAAGAAACTGATCACTAATCCTCAGAGAATTTCTAGGAGACTGATTACAAAGCTTAATAGCAACAATCCTCACCCTTATTGGGATGAACTGCTGAAAGAAAAGTTCTATTATTCTCGTGTAAAAAGCATTGAAAAGGGGGAAAGTGAGGTCTTTGACTTCGTCATTCCCGAGACGCATTCCTTTATGTCTAATGGACTTATCTCACATAACACACCTAGAGGAAAGAACCATTTATGGTCACTAGCCCAAGTGGCACAAGTCTCTCCGGAGTGGTTTTATCTCAAGCTCTCTGTAGAAGATACTAACCACATCCCCTTATCTGAAATTGAAAAGGAGAAGCGGGAAGGAATCATGTCAGAGGATATGATCCAGCAGGAGTACTATACAAGCTTTACTATGGGTGTTGAGGGCGCTTACTATGCAAAATACGTCGATCAATGCAAACGAGATGGAAGAATAAGCTCTGTTGCGTGGGAATCTGCCTTTAAAGTACACACTGCATGGGATATTGGAGTAAGGGACTCAACCTGTATCATATTCTTCCAAACCATTGGACAGACCATACGTCTTATTGACTGTTATGAGAACTCCAAAGAGGGATTAGAACACTACGCACAAGTAATAGCCTCTAAGCCTTATCAGTATGGAATTCATGTAGCTCCACATGACATCAGAGTTACCGAATGGGGATCAGGAATGACTCGAATCGAGAAGGCAAAACAGCTCGGTATTAAGTTTTCCATTGCAGATGACTTATCCATTCCAGATGGGATAGAGTCAGTTCGTTCACTATTTTCAAAGCTCTGGATAGACGAAAAAAAATGTGCACCATTAATAAAAGCTCTAGAGAATTATAGACAAGAGTATGATATAAAAAGAAAAGTATACAAACCACGGCCGTTGCATGACTGGTCTAGCCATTTTTGTGATTCCATGAGATATTTAGCTATTTCGTTACCTAAGACTCGTGATGGGCTGTCAGCTGAAGAACTAGAGGCGCGTTACCAAAAAGTAATGCATGGAAACCAGGGGAATTTGCCCCATTTTTTCAGAGATGGAGGAATTCGATGATGTACGGAGTAATTAAATGACCCTCTGGAATAATCCTGGTGATAACAGCTTCTGGAAAGAAACCACTGATATAGATAAGTCACTTAAGTTGCGCATGGAGCAAACCTACGCACAAAGTATCACTATAAATCAAAGCTTTTGGTCTGAAGCAGATATCGACTCAAGATTCAAAGCTGGTGACCAGACACTTTGGAATGACGTATACGGTAATCTTCCTGCTTTTAGAAGACGAGTATTCAACTTCAATCGCATTCGACGAGTTTGTAACATGATTACAGGCTATCAACGTAAAAACCGAAAGTCTACTATCACCGTTCCAGTTGAGAACTCTGATGAGAAAACATCCGATCAATTCTCTAAGATCTTGTTATGGGCTATGACCAAAGATAATACTCTAGAGACCATCTCTGAGGCATTTGATGGGGCAGTAACAACAGGGATGAACCTACTTTCCGTGTGGATGGACTATCGAGAAGATCCAATCAACGGTAATATTCGAGTAGATAATGTCTCTTACAACGGATATCTAATTGATCCATTCTTTAAGAAGCATGATCTATCGGATTGCAACTTCATATGGACAAGGAAATGGCTCACAAAGACTCAGATAAAATCTTTACTACCCGATGAGGCCTCTAAATTAGATGAGATATCCTCAAGGGGCACCAGAGACGGTAAGTTCCAGTACATGCCCGAGTCTTATAGCTTTGGACAAGAAGATCTATTAACCTACGATGAATATTGGTATCGAACTTATCGAAAGCAAAAGCTTGTAGTTGATATCAATACTGGCGAGACAATGGAATGGCAAGGAACAGATGAAGATCTGGAGTTGTTTGTTCAGAAGTTTCAAGAGATCACAGTAATTGAACAAGACATTCCTACATGTAAGCTAGGTATTGTGGTCCAGGGAAAAGTAATGTTTCATGGAGTCAATCCAATGGGAACCGATCTTTACCCATTCGTTCCAGTTCTTGGTTATTACGAGCCTCAGCTTCCAGACTTTCCTTGGCGCATTCAAGGTGTAGTTAGAGGGCTGAGAGACGCTCAGTATCTTTATAATCGCCGTAAGGTGATAGAACTAGATATCCTAGAATCTCAAATCAACTCTGGTTGGAAATACAAAGAGAACGCCTTAGTCAATCCTGATGATGTATTCCTAAACGGACAAGGAAGAGGTCTTGCTCTCAAAGAAGAAGCTTCCATGATGGATGCAAAGCAGATCCAGGCTCCTCAGGTACCTCCTTCCATGATTGAGCTATCTAAAATTCTTGGTGAAGAGATACAGCAGATTTCAGGAGTAAATGAAGAACTCCTTGGATCTGCTGAAGACGACAAATCTGGCATCCTCTCGATGCTTAGGCAAGGTGCTGGCCTAACAACACTCCAAGTCCTGTTTGATCAGTTAGACATGTCTCAAAAGCTTTTAGGACGGATCTTCATCGATCTAATACAGTACAACTTTTCACCAGGTAAGATTCAGAGAATCATTGCAGAAAAGCCTTCACCTCAATTTTACTCCAAAGCATTTGGTAAATATGATGCAGTAGTAGAAGAAGGTCTAAACACCTCTACTCAAAGACAAATGCAGTTCAAACAGCTTCTCTCTTTGCGAGAACTAGGCGTTCCTGTTCCTACAAATCTCTTAATCGAATCTTCAACATTACAAAATAAACAACAGTTAATAGAAGCCATAGAGCAACAAGAGCAACAACAACAACAAATGCAACAGTTGCAAATGCAAATGGCTATGCAAGAACAGCAAGCAAAAATTAAAGATTTAGAATCTAAAGCTGAAGCCAATACAGGTTTAGGCTTAGAGAGAGCATCAAGAGTTGTAGAGAATAGGGCGTTAGCTATAGAAAGGTTAGCTGAATCTGAAAAAGATAAGGAACTCGGTACTCTACATAAAGTCCAGGCCATGAAAGAACTTCATTCCATGGACTTAACTCACCTGGAGAATCTCTTCAGGTTAACGGAGCAAATCAAGGAATCCGAATCGGCTTCCGAGAAGAGCAATGAACTAAAAGTAGAAACCCCAAATATAGAAGAATTAGCAGTAAGTGCTAAAGGAGAAAGAAATGGCTAGAGAAATGGATTCTCAGTTCTATGGAATGATCTCAGAAGATCACTCTGCAGTAGCGAACCTTCCACAAGGTGTTGTTCAAAAAGCATATCCAAAAAATAAGTACATGAATGCTTATGAGCTTGATGATTCAATCCGTGGTCTTGATGACTCACGAAGTGAAGATATCGGTAAAATGGAACGCTTTGCTTCAGAAGACAAGTATTAATGGCTATGCCTAGACCTCGGGGAGAGGCCTATAGAATTGCTGAAATGGTGGTTCCAGGTCTTTCCAAGCATAAGAAGAAGAAAAGGACTCTGAAATCATCAGAGCCCCGTGCTTCCATGTCTGAGGTCGAAATCATGGAAACGAACAACATTGAAAACAAAAAAGGTTTGAGATGAAAAGAAGAAAACAAGGGTTTTCAGATAGACTCGATGAATCTATTGGTGAGCGCCACCGTGGACCTAAAAGCCAATCCCTTAAATCTCGTAGAGACGAATCAAAAGGAATGGCAAAAAGGATGAGTGGACATGCATATTCAGCAGTTAAATCAATGGACAAATCTTCAAGAAAAAAATAGGTATCTATTCCTACCATCGTGATCCTCCCTAGACAGGTGGTAGGTTTTTTTTAATCATTTATGTTTATTCCCGAATCTTTAGATGAGCAAATTTCTTTAATAAAAAACAAACCTACACAAGAGGCTTTGTTATTAATTGTTAGAGAGTTACAAGAACTTAAAGTTACAGATAAATCTCAAGAATTGGAAATTTTTAAACTAATTCATTTATACAGACAACCCACCAAGTTCAATCGGTGGTGTTTATTCATCCAAAAGCTTAAGTTTTTCCTTGCATCTTTCTTCCAAGCATTTAAAGTATAAATACTATGAGCTGGTATAAAGTTGCGAACGAATTTCCCTCTCCTGGCACTTTGGTGCATGTAAGTGATGGAATTACTATTCATATATCCTCCTGGAATGGAAAAGAATGGGATCATCCTTGTCCCTATATTGATCAAGATGAAATAGTAGCTTGGAGGGATCTTATTGACCCTCCTAGACTATGGTGGTCTCTAGATGAGAATGAGCCGCAAGAAGGCACAGACATCTTGGCAGAAATAGAAGGCCCTAAGTTATTCAGATATAAACAAATGAATTATTCTAAAAAGAAGTGTACAACTCAAATAATCCAATGGACTTATGTGCATCCTGAGTTAGAAAAAGGATATTAAATCATGAAACGTAGAGTCGAAAAAAAAGCTATTGAACATCTAAGAAAAGATATGAAAGGCTATAAAAAGCAACGTTCGCATCTAAAAGAAGAGATCAAAGAAGATAAAGAATTGATAAGGGATATCAAAGGGAAGAAATATAAGGAATAATCATGGCTAAGAAATGGATTCAGGGATTATCGGGCACCAGAGAATACTCTTCCATCTCCCATCTCGCAATGTCTAATACAATGACAATTGTGACATACAGGTATGAGATTGGAAAGTTTCCCGTTTTTCCTATTTCCATCTATATGATGAATGACGAGTACCCTCTCATCTTTATTTCCACAATCATGACAATACTTGCCATATGTTCTCCATGCGTTTTTTCGATAGCAACCGGCTTTCTGAGCTTTAATAGAATCTCGATTCCATTTTTTAAGAAGGCAAGTTCGTCCACAAAATTTTCCATGAGTGTTGCTTCGCAAGAGCCTGTTCGGAGCAATCTCAAAGGATTTATTACACTCAACGCAGACTCGTTGTACTTTTGTTTTTTTTATTTGTGCAGAGCAGTTTTGAGAGCAGAAACGTTGCGGCTTTGTAGGGGTTTTTTTAGAAACAAATTCAATCTTACAATGCTCACAAGTATTAAGGATACGAGGTTTACGTCGAAATATACCTCCGCACTTCCATCCACATGTAATATATCTGTTTTGATGACAGAATGGCACGGAAAATTTAATACTACAGATAGGGCAAGTTTTTTCAACTTTTTTCATAAGGAAATGATAGCATGAAAGATAAAAAATGGATACAGAAGGCTATTAAGCCATCCACTAAGGGCGCATTGAGAAAAACTCTAGGAACCAAAGCAGGGAAAGATATCCCAGTATCCAAGCTTAAAAAAGCAGCTGCCGGTAAGGGTGTTTCAAAGCTTACCGAAAAGAGAGCGGAGCTCGCTCTTACATTAAGAAAGCTTAAAAAGAAATAGGGAGAGCTATGACGGAGAACTTAGCAGATAAGGCAGCATCTTCAGTTAAAAAAACTTTAGGTGCTCACTCAGTTGAGCTAGCGAGACAATCTCCAGTAGATGCAACATCTGATGAATTGCAAAATGAAATCCATCGTGGAACACAATCAAAAAAGTCTTACGAGGAACAAATTTGGGACGCAGTAGCTGCAGGTCTCAACCATCCAGCAATCGAAGGAGACTTTTTCATCGTCGTATTGTTCAAAAAGGAGCGTCATCTCACTAATGTCGTACATCAGTATTTCTTCCCAAGACAATCCTGTCCCACTCCTGAGTTTGATCAAACTGTTTATCATTACAGGCGTAAAGATCAAAAAATAAAATACATATGGACCGTTCCCGATGTGGCTACATGTAAGTGGCTTCCTCTGAAAGAAAAAGAATTGGAACAAGATGAAAGGCACCTCTTAAAAATGGTAAAAGATTTTACTAGTGGCAATCTTGATCTCATATGCCGTCGCTTAAACAACGAACTGCTTTTAATATAACACCGTAAAAATTTAAACATTTTAAACATAGACGTACATCGCGTTTCGTCGAACGCAACTGGAGCACAAATGGTAGATAACCAACTGAACGTAGCTGAAGAGATTCAGCAAGAGGAAGTCGTTCATTCTCAAGAATCCAATCCA
>Ga0114918_10003075_pt1 | contig 14794 bp, 11 predicted proteins | sample LantaG_FD_87015 | JGI IMG/M metagenome (GOLD analysis project Ga0114918, IMG submission 87015) | Deep subsurface microbial communities from Baltic Sea to uncover new lineages of life (NeLLi) - Landsort_02402 metaG | ecosystem: Environmental > Aquatic > Marine > Oceanic > Sediment | place...
GGGGGGGGGAGGGGGAGAAAGTGTTTCTTATATGGGTGCGTGTGCTGTCCCGGCACTTCGGCTTGCCGACGCGCCCGCCCCCGCGCTTGGGCGGCGGATGTGCTCCGGGTCTGGCTGTCGTGTGGGAGTGGGTGGGGCGGGTGGGGGTGGCGGGATGTTAGCTTTTTTAGCCTGTCCTTTTTCAGAACCGCCTGGGCGCGTCGCACCACGCAAACACCAGCCATAGAGGCCCACGTGAAGGGGGCCCGGCCCGCCGCTCGCCTGCGCCCGGGTGCTTACCTGGAGGGTGAAGGTGGCTGATTGGGAGTGGGTGGGTGCGCTGGGGAGCGGCGCGGTCTGGGGAGAGTGCCGGCGGTGCGGACGAAGAATCAAGTGAGGCGCGACGAGCGCGAGCTCGGTCTAGCAGCAGTTACTCTCTCCCCTCTCCTCCCTCCCTCTCTTTTCTAAGCCGGCGGCGGCGGGCCCTCACCTCCGCCGCCCTCTCCGCCACCATCCTCCGTCTTCACCCGCTTGGAGAGAGGCTCATCCTGCTCGGGCGCGGGCGCAGGCGCGGGCGCGGGCGCGGGCGCGGGCGCGGGCGCGGGCGCGGGCACAGCAGCTGGCGCGGGCACGGGTCCCGGCGCGGGCGCACCCTCAGGTGGCGGCGCGGGCGGCGGCACCGGCGGCACGAGCAGCTTGATCTTCAGGGTGGGCCGGGCCGGGGCGGGCCCGGCTGGCGCAGTCGCGCCGCCGGGCCGCTTGAGGATGATGGGTGGCGGGCGGGCGGGCGCGCCGCCGCCGCCGCCGCCGCCGCCGCCGCCGCCGCCGCCGCCGCCCACGCCGCCCACGCCACCGCATCCGACCGCGGGCGGCGGGCGGGCGAGGCGCACCTTCAACCCGGTCAGCGCGGCCGAGGGGCCGGCCCGCGACGGCAGGGGTCCGTCGCCCTCGCCCTCGACTAGGGCACGCAGCGTGTCGCCCGCGGCGCGGCCGCCGGCGGCGGAGGCGAGGCCGCCAGGGCCGCCGCCGGCAGCAGGCGGGCCGCCACCACCACCACCACCACCACCACCACCACCACCCGCCAGCGGGCGGCCGGGCGCGCGCAGGCGGACCACGATGCCGGCCGGCCGGGACGAGGCGCCGCCGCCGTCGGGCGGGGGCGTGCCGCCCCGAGAACGCGAGGGGCGGCGGCCGCCCAGGCCGACACCCGCAGAGGGCGCGGCCTGGTGCGTGCCCGCGTGCCCGCCGCCGCCGGGGCCACCACCGCCACCATCCTCACTCTCGTCCCCGCCCTCCGCCCGGAACAGGGTCGGCGGCGCGCCGGCCACGGCCTGCAGGGCCATGAAGGCCAGGTGGCGCTCTGCGGGGCGGGCGGCCGGGTCGGTGGCGAGCGCGTACAGCGGCGCCAGCGCGGCCAGCCGGGGGAGGGCCCGGCCGGGGTCGCCTCCGGCCGCGGCCACGGACGCCCGCAGCACGGTGGCCAGGCTTTCCAGGACCACCGCCCGCACGGGCGGCGAGGCCGGCTCGGCCGCCAGGCCGTCCGCCGCGGCCGCGATGGCGGCCTCCGCGCCCCGGGCGGCAGCGGCCAGCGTGATGGCGGCCGCCCGGGCGGCGGCGCGCTCCGCGAAATGGACGCCCGGCGACGCGTGGCGGACGAGCACAGGCGCCAGCGCAGCTTCCGCGGCGGCCGGGTCGGGGGAGCCCGCCGCGGCCGCGGCGGCCGCGCCGAGCGCCGCGCGCACGCCCTCCCGCTGGAATCCCGGCAGGCAGCCGCCGACGCTGCCGTCCCGGGCCAGCCACCGGTCCAGGGCGCGCGCGATGCGCAGGGCGGCCGCGGGCGAGGGCGGGACGACGCAGCCCAGGGCGGCGATGGCGGCCGCGGCCAGGCCGCCCGTCTCCAGGGCGCCACCCCCGCCCCCGCCGGGGCCGACCTCGACAAACGCGCACAGCGCGGCGACGGCCGCGGGCGGCGTGGCGCCACTGCCCGCGTCCCGGGCCAGGGCCAGCCCGCGGGCGGCGGCCGCCAGCACCACCAGCTCCGCCGGGTCGCCATCGTACGCGCTCCAGGGGCGCAGGAAGGGCGGTGCCGCGGAGGAGGAGGAGGAGGAGGGCGGCGAGGGCGCACCGCCGGCGGCCCCGCCCCCGCCCCCCGTCCCCGGCACCCCGGCCGCGCGGTGCCAGTAGGCCAGGAGCGCGGCCAGGCCCCTGTACCCTGTCTCCGGCCCGGCCGTCACGCCCAGGGCCACCGCCGCCGCCGCCCGCACCCGGCAGTGCAGGTGAGCCAGGGTGACGGGGCCCCGGTTGCCGTGCATGGCCCCGGGGACGACGCCGCCGCCGAGCGTGCCGCCCGTCAGGGCGGCGGCCTAAGCTGCGACCGCCCCGGCCGGCGTCGGCCGCATGGCCGCGAGCCCGGCCACCGCGTCCGCCTGGGACGCCGCGTCGCGCGACCGCTCCAGCTGGGCCGCCCAGAAGGGCAGCGGCTGGCGCAGGCGGGTGGCCGTCAGAGACTCGCCCGCCGGGTCGAGGCGGACCCAGAGGATGGGCGGGCGCTCGCCCGCCGCGTCGTCCTCATCCTCCTCCGACTCGGCGGCCGCGGCGGCCGCGCCCTCCTCGATGGCCGCCGCCGCGGCCAGAGGGTCCTCCGCCGCGTCCACAGGGTCCGGCATGTCCGGCGGCCGCGGCTTGCGCCGCTTGGGCCCCGGCTTGCCCGCCTTGCGCACGGGCGGCGTGACTGGCAGCGCCGCCAGGACGAGCGGGGAGGCCCCGACGTGGACGGGGTGGTCCGCCGTGGCGGCGTGCTCCCGGACCGACACTCGCACCAGGCCGACCGAGGAGCCCTCCTTGGCGTTGGCCGCGCACTCGGCCGCGGCGGCCGACCGCAGGGCCGGGCCGGAACCCGTCTGGCGCAGGGCGACCTCCAGGCTGTCGTCCCGCCGCGAATAGTGGAGCGCGGCGTCCACGGCCGTCGTGCCCGCGCCCGCCACCCAGCGCTCGTAGAAAGGGACGGCGTCCCGCCGGAAGCCGCCCAGGCGGGCGATGTCGGCCACGAATTCCAGGGTGGACAGCAGGCGGGCGGGCGGGGTGCCGGCGGCGCGGGCGGTGAGCGGCGGCGGAGCGGCGGCTGGGTCCGCTGCGCCGGTGCCGCCACCCCCACCCCCACCCCCACCTCCAGCCTCGTCCGCGCCCGCGCCCAGGGCGATCTCCGCCGCCGCCGCCGCCACCGCGTCCGCCACGTACCGTTGCACCACGCGCCGGAACGTGTCCTCGCCCGCCCGCCGCTCCAGCATGGCCATGACAGCGCCCGCCTTCCAGGCGCGCACGGGGGAGGGGTCGAGCCGTTCGGAGCCGTGCAGGCCGCCCTCCGCGCCGGGCGGGCCCCGCAAGCACAGCGGCGGGATGGAGCCGTCGTCGCCCGCCAGGACGGCTTCCCGCTCCGACGCCAGGCGGTGGGCGGCCTCGCCCTTGCCCCACCGGGCCCGCAGGAACAGGGTCGTCAGGCGGGCGGCCAGGCCGTCTGCCAGCCACGCGTCCGCAGCGGCCGCGGGGCGGAGGAGGACGCCAAACCACTGGGCCGCGGCCGCGCGGGCCAAGGCCAGGCGGGACTCCAGCCCCGAGCCCACGCTGCGCGGGCCGAAGAGGGCGGCTGAGGAGATGAAAATGACGCCGGAACCCACAATGGGCGCGTCTGGGCGGGGCCCCGCCTCGGCGGGCAGGGCCACCAGGCGCAGCGCGCCGCCGGGGAGGGGCGCGCCCAGGTAGCTCTCGAACTCGACCAGGGCGAGCGGCAGGGTCTGGGCGGTGAAGGCCAGCAGATCGGCCGCCTCGGGCGGGCCAAAGGCGGACACGTGCGTGACGGGCGGGCGCGAGTGCTTGCGTGGCTTGGGAGCGGTGGCCGCGGACGCGGCCGGGCCGCCCTCACCGTCCGCACCACGCCCGTCCTCGTCGCCTTCCTCCGCGGCGGCCCGGGTGGCGGCGGCCTCCGCGTCGGCGGTGGCCGCGGCGGACGCGGTCACGTCCCGGACGCCCTTGAACGGGCCGACCGCCAAAGCCACCTGAGAAGGGACGCAGGAGACGGGGACGTCAAAGGCAAAGGTGCGCCGGGCGCCGCCGCCCGAGTGCGCGGCCGCACGGACGCGGCGCAGGACGCCGGACGCGATGGCCAGGCAGCCCGGCGGCACGGTGACGCGCAGCTCGAAGGGCGACCCGGGCACGGGCGAGGGCGCGTCCACGCACGGAAACCAGGCGCGCGCGCGGCGGGGGGAGCCGTCAGTGAAGGCGTAGGGGGCGGCGAAGACGAGGCCGCCGCCGCTGGGGGCGGCAGTGCCGGACGCCGACACCCCCGACGCCGCTGCCGTAGCGTACGCGACGCGCAGGGTGGCCCGCACCCGGGCGGCCGGCGGCGGGGTGGGTGTGTGCGGGGCGGCGGTGGGGCCGGTGGCCTGGGTGCCACCGCCCGCACCGCCGCCGCCGCCGCCGCCCGTGCGGGCGGACGCGGCCGGCCCGCCGCCGCCGCCAGCCGACGGGAAGGCCGGACCACCAGCGGACGCGCCCGCGGTCGGGGCGGTGCCGGCACTGCCGCCACCACCGCCCACACCCGCAGCAGCCTTGGCCTCGTTTGCCGCCGCCTCCTCCTCCCGCGCCGTCTCGGCGGCCGCCTCCGCGGCCTCCGCCGCCGCCCGCGCCTGCACGCTAGCTGGCAGGGTGATGACCAGCTCGGGCGGCACCTCCCGCTCCAGGGCGCGCGCGTACGCGCAGACGGCGTGCTCGGCCAGGGCGGCCGCAAGGGCAGGCCCGCCCTGGGCGCCGCCCAGATCGGCCGACGCGGGCGGCCCCTCCGCCGGCGCGGGCGGGCGCAGGTCGAAGGCCGCGGCCTCACCGTCCACCGTGACGGCCGCGATATCCAGGCCCCGGGCGTGGAGGCCTGTAGAGAGAGAGAGAGAGAGAGAGAGAGAGAGAGAGAGAGAGAGATGAGGGAGGAGCGGGTTGGGAGAGAACGGCCCGGCGTGCGAAAAGAAAACGAAAAAACAAACACGCACCGATGGCCGTCGCGTCCGCCGGGAACTCCACTACAATCTCGGTGTGCCTGTGTTTGTGAACGTGGAGTGTGTGAGAGAGAGAGAGAGTCTGGGCGTGGGCGCGCAGCGAGAGAGCGGCGGACAGCCGATCTCAATGGCCCCTTTCCTTTGCTCTCTCTTTCCCCTCTCGTTTCTCACCCGCTGACCCGCCCCGCCGCCGGGTCGACGTCGATGGCCAGGGCCTGGCGGACGACGGTGGGCAGGAGGGTGGACATGGTTATGAGAGAGGAAACCCCGCTTTCGCTCTCTGAAAGTGCGGGCACAAAGGCCGAGTGGGCCTGCGCCGACTCGCCCTCTCTCACTCTCTCTCTCCTTTTCGGCGGGCCGCCGCGACAACAACGCAGCACTCGCGCTCCTCCCTGCTCCGCATTTGCTCACGACGTGGAGACACACACCGCCGCTACCATGACCGCCCCACCCGAAACGTGAGCACATGAACGGGCAGAGACGAGAGAGAGGGGGGGGATGCGCAAAAGCCGCCGCCGCCGCCGGCGCCGAAACATCGGCCGCTCTCACACGCCCCCCCTCTCCCACAACCACAGCCCCGCCGTCGATCCGGCGTCCATCACGCCCGGAGTCGTGCCAGAGGGGTACACCACCATCACGGAGGGGTCGGCCCGCATCCTGCAGCGGGGGAACGAGGTGTTTTACAATCCAGTGCAGGTGAGTGTGGTGTTCTTTTCTTTAGAAGGGCTCCAGGGGCAGCGCGCGCGCGCGCGCTGCCCCTTTTTTTGCTAGCGAGCGCGGGGGCTGAACATAGCATGGCATGTATGGGGGAGAAGGGCGTGTGCGCGTGCCTACCAAAGGGCGCGGCAAAAAGAAAGAGAAGGAAAAAGAGCGCGCCGCCGGCTAGCCGTGCACGCGGGCGCTGCGCACCGACCTCCCTCTCACCTTTCTCTCCATCTCTTTCTCTCCACTCCTTTCATCAAGGTCGTCAACCGGGACTTGTCCATCGCGGTCCTGCGCGTCTTCGCCGCCCGCCTGGAGGCCGAAGCGGCGGCGGGTAAAAAAGGCAAGCGGCGGCCCAAGCCCAAGGCGGGCGGCGAGGGCGGCGCCGGCACCGCAGCAGGCCCGCCCCCGCCCCCTCCTCCCGCCCCGGGCCGCCTGCGCGTCCTCGAAGGCCTCGCCGCCACGGGCCTGCGCGCCATCCGGTACGCGAACGAGGTCGAGGCGGTCGCGTCCGTGGACGCCAACGACCTGGACGCGGGCGCGGTGGCGGCCATCGCTCGGAACGTCGCCCTCAACGGCGGCGCGGCGGCAGACAAAGTGCGCCCGACCCGGTCGGACGCGCGCGTCAAAATGCTGACGTCGCCCTCGTCCTACGAGGTGGTCGACCTGGACCCGTACGGCGCGCCCTGCGACCTGCTGGACTCGGCGGTGCGGGCGGTCGTGGACGGCGGCCTCCTGGCCGTCACAGCCACCGACCTCGCCGTCCTGTGCGGCGGCGCAGGCGAGGCTGGGTGGGCGAAATACGGCTCTTATCCCTTACACCGCCCGTACGGCCACGAGCAGGCCATTCGCATCCTGCTGGCCGCCATCTCTACCGCCGCCGCCCGGGCCAAGCGCGTCATCGAGCCCGTCCTGGCCGTCTCCATCGATTTTTACGTGCGCGTCTTTGTGCGCGCGCGTGACGCGCCCGCCCGTGTGCAGACACTGCCGCAGCGCATGGCGTACGTGTGGCAGTCGGCAGGCCTGGACGCGTTCTGGCTGCAACCGGTGGGGCGGGCCGTGGATAAAGGGCGGCGCGGCGGGGTGCGCCACCTGGCAGGTCAGGGCCCAGCCGTGGCCGGGTCAGACGGCGTCCCCTCTGCCGTCTGCCCCGAAACGGGGGCCGCCCTCATGCTGGGCGGGCCCATTTGGGGCGACGCCCTGCACGACGGTGGCTGGGTGCGGGACCTGCTGGCCGAGCTGGGCACCAACGCGTCCGCCTACCCGGCCGGGGCCCGCGTGCGCGCCCTGCTGACGACAGTGGCGGAAGAGCTGCCGGATGCGCCGCTGTACTATTCTCTGCATGCCCTGGCCAAGACCGTGTCTGCCGCGCCGCCGCCCGCCGACACCTTCCGGTCTGCCCTCGTCAACGCGGGCTTCCGCGTCTCCTCCACGCATGCCAACCCACTGGGCGTCAAGACGGACGCCCCGCCGCACGCGGTGTGGGACGTCATGCGTTGCTGGGCGCGGGCCCAGTTGGGCGAGGCCCGCCTGGCGGACAAGGTGCGCCTGGCAGGGCCCGACTCGGCCTTCTCAAAGGTCATGGCCCGCCCGCCCGCCCTGCAAGCCAACTTCGCGCGCGCGCAGGGCGCCCTGTCCGCCTCCCGCACCGCGGGCGCGGCCCGCTTCCTACCCAATCCGGAAGCGCACTGGGGCCCCAAGTCCCGGCACCGCCCCGCGGGTGGGGGTGGGGGTGGGGGTGGAAAGGGGGAGCGGCCGGCCAAGGTCGCGCGCACTGAGGAGGGTAAGGCAAAGGGTGCTGCTGCTGCTGCAGGTGCTGCTGCTGCTGCTGGTGCTGCTGCTGCTGCTGGTGCTGCTGCTGCCGCTACGGAAGAAGAGGCCACGGTCGTCGTCACCACGACGGGCGAGGCCCTGGCCCAGGAGGCCATGGCGGGCGCGGCGGCGATCCGGGCGGCCGAGGCGGAGGCGACCGGTGTGTGATGGGAATTGGGTGGGCCATGTTTTTTGTGTCTGTCTTTTTTTACAATCAAAATCAAAACTCTCTTCACCCCACCGGCCGCCTCGCCGGCGACGGCGAGCCCGTCGCCCACGACCCGGGCGTCGCAAATACCGTCTTCAAGGCGGAGGAGGAAGAGGCGTGGGCGGTGGCAGCACCGCCGCCGCTACAGGGCGTCACCTCCTCTGCCTCGACCCATCGCCGGAGGGCGGGCGGGGCCGTGGTGGTGGCGGCCGCCGCCGGCCCAGCTTCGCCGCCCTCGCCCTCCTCCTCCTCCTCGCTGCCGCCGCCGTCGATCGGCCGGCGCGGGCGCACGTAGCGCGGGCGGGGGCCGCCCGACGCCGCCAGGGCGGCCGCGCCGGAGGAGAGCGTGGTGGAGTCGACAGGCGCGGTCAGCGGGCGGGCTCGCCCCAGCCCGGCCGCGGCGGGGGACGTCGACCGCGAGGGCGTCGTCTCAAACGTGTCGTCCGATGCGCCGCCGCCGGCCGCCGCGGCGACCGCGTCCCGGGCGGGCACCAGGGTGGAGGACAGGTGCAGCAGGGCCGTCACCAGGCGGTCGGCCTTGCCCGCGGCGGACGCCAGCTCCGTCCTCGCACCCCGCTCGGAGGCCAGGGCGGCCTGCAAGGCCGCCACCTCGGCCGCAGCGGCCGCCCGGGCGGCGGCCAGGGCCTGGGCGTCCTCCACGGCGGCGGCTTGGAGGGCGGCCAGCTCCCGGCGCGCGGCGGCCGCGTCCGCCGCGCCCGCCTCCGCGGCAGCCCGCCCCGCCCGCTCGCCCTCCAGCTCCGCCTGCAGCCGCTCCACCAGGCCCCGCGCCTCGGCCGCGGTCGTCACCACCGCCCGCTCCCAGGAGGCCGCCTGGTCGGCCGCCTTGCGCGCGTCCCGCCGGGCGCCGCGTAGGGCGCCTTCCGCGGCGGCCGCGCGGGACGTCGCGTCGGCCGCCTCGGCCCGCGCACGCAGCAGGGCCGACCGCAGGGTGGCGGCCGCACCTGCGGCGGTCCCGGTTTCGGCCTCCGCGTCGGCAACGGCACGGCGAGCGCGGGCAAGCTGGGTGCGCAGGCGGGCGACCTCGTCCCGGCTGGATGCCAGCTCCGCGAAGGAGGCGTGCAGGCGGGCGGCCAGGGCGTCGACAGAGGACGGAGGCGGGTGCGCGCTCAATGCGGCGCCGTCGCCGGCGGCCTCCTCACCAATTGGCGCCCATCCACGGTCTGCGGCCGGCCCGCCCGGCCCGCCTGACCTCTTTGACGGGGAGGAGATGATCCAGCCGGTCGCTCCGGCCGCGGACAGGGGGTGGGTGTTGCCCCAGCCGGCCGAGGGCGAGGGCATTTTGGGAGAGAGAAAGAGAGAGAGAGGAGGAGTTGCAAAAATGGGAACGTCAGCTGCCCTCAAACCCCGCCATCGCTTTTTTCATCCACCTCTCTTGCCCTCGCACGCCCCCCGCGTGCGCGCGGACGCACACGACCCCCCCCGCCCGCCCAGTCGCCTCCATGAGCGCGGGTCACAGTGAAGGCCCACGCATAGATACAAAGCCGCTCCAGGCTCGGCAGGCGGGTACGCCGCGTTGCCGATCGCACCTCAACCTCATGATGCCTGTCCTCTCTCATCTTCCTCCTCCTTTCCCTTTACAGCTCCGCCCTGCCGCCATCCGCCCCCATCCCTGCCCCTCCCGCCCCCTCCCCCGCCCCCGCCAGCAGCCCCGGCTCCGCCAGCTCCGCCAGCACCCGTGCGTACGCGCGCCCCGCCTTCTCAAACTGGGCCAGCGGGTGGTGCTCGTCGGGGGCATGCACCCTGTCCGACGGCAGGCCAAAGGCCAGCAGGGCGGTGTCCAGGCCCAGCAGGGCCTTGAAGTGGGCGGTGGCGGGGATGGAGCCGCCCATCCAGTTCGTGAAGACGGACGAGGGCGACGGGACCAGGGTGGCCAGCACCGCGCGCACGGCGGCCGCGGCGGGCGAGTCGGGCGGGAGGCGGTACGGGGTGGCCTTGAAAGACAGGGGCACGACCTCCAGCGTCACGCCCGGGAGGCGCAACGACCCAAAGTGGCGGGCCGCGACGGCGAGCACCCCGTCCGGCGTCTGGCCCGGGACCAGGCGGCAGGCGACTTTCGCGGACCCGGCGGCGGGGACGATGGTCTTGATGCCGTCCCCGTTAAAACCTGCGCTCAGCCCCACGACGTCGCACGTCGGGCGCAGCCAGCGGCGGGCGAGCGTGGAGTAGCCGACCTCGCCGACGGGGGCGGTCGCGCCTAGAGACTCCAGCTCGGCCGAGCCGTCAAAGTGAGGGGACGTCTCGTACGCGGCCACGGCCGCCAGGTCAGCCTTTGAAGGCTTGGGCACGCCGGCGTAAAAGCCGCGCATGGCGACCCGCCCTTTCGCATCGTGCAGGCTGTCCACCGAGGCCGCCAGCGCGTGCGCCGCGTTGGCGACCGACCCGCCGAAGGAGCCAGAGTGGACGTCGCCGGCCAGGGTGCGGACCCGCACCTCAAACGCGGCCGCGCCGCGCAGGCCGGCTACGACCGCCCCGACGTCGGGGCCGGGCTGGGAGCCGTCAGCGCTGAGGACCAGGTCGGCGGCCAGGCGGCCGCCGTGCTCCCTCAAAAAGCCGGCCATGTCGGGCGAACCGACCTCCTCTTGGCACTCCAAAAAAAATTTCACGTTCACCGGCGGGCCTTGCCCAGCTTGAATCCAGGCGCCCACGGCCGCCAGGGCCGCCAGGACGCCGCCCTTGTCGTCCGACGCGCCCCGCCCGTACAACGCCCCATCCCGCACCGTCGCCTGGAAGGGCGGGGAGGTCCAGGCGGGGACGTCTGTCTCCGCGTCCGCCGGCTGGACGTCGCCGTGGCCATAGATCAGCACGGTCGGCGCGCCGGGGCCCGCGCCCATCCACTCGCCCAGGACGGCGGGCGAGGTCGGGCCCTGGCGCAGGATGGTGACGTTGCCCAGGCCCACGCCCTTCATGTAGTCGGCCACCCAGGCAGCGGCCGCGTCTACGTCGCCCGCGTACGATGGCAGGGCGGAGATGGAGGGGATGGCCACCCAGGCGGACAGGGCGTCCACCAGGGCGGGTTGGGCAGACAGGAGGGAGGCCTCGACGGCGGCCAGGCGGGCGGACAGGGATGGGGGGGCCGGCGCCGCGCCCCCCACGACTGCGAGTAGGGCGATGACGATGCCCAGCAAGAGGAGCGTCAGTACTTGGCGGGGCGCCATGGCTTGTGTGGGCGCGCGTGAGAGAAGAGAGAGAATGTGCGTGTGCGAGAATCGACGGCGGCGGAAAACGCATGGCCTGGCTAGCCTCACTCCCTCAAACGCACGCCCATACACGTCGCCATGGCCTCCTCCCTAAAGACACGCCCACCGAACGCGCAGCAGGCCCAGGCCCCAGCGACCGGCCCGTCGGGGAGGCGCCCAGCGACCGCGCCCCTTGGCTGCGGCGCTCTCCCCCCGCTCTCGCCGCGCCGCCACCCTCAACCCCGCGCCCGCCGCCTCCTGGCCCCCACCCCCGCCGGCCTGCGCCTGGTCGAGCCCGGCGAGGCCGACTCGGCCGTCCCCTACACCAACGCCGCCCAAGCCGCCGCCTTTGCGGCCGCCCTGGCCGACCCGGCCCTGTGCGCGACGGTGCTGGCCAACGCCCAGGCGGCGGGCAAGGGCGGGGGCGCGACGGCCGCCGTCTGGGTCGAGGGCGCCGCCTTCGTGCCGTCTGCCTGGAGCCCGTCCACGCCGCGGGGCGTGCCGCCCGCCTGGAACGAACTGGCCGGCCGGCCCGACCACATCGTCATCCAGGTGCCGCCCCCCACCACGTACGCCGTGCGCGTGCCGGGGCGGGTCTGTGCGATCTACCGGCTGGAATGAAAACAGAAATGATGAATGAATATTTTTTGACAGGCGTGGTGGTTTTGGTGTGGGTGTGAAAGGAATATCTCCGCACGCACGCGCCCCGGCTTCTGAGAGAGGGAGCAGGCGTGCCCGGTGTGAGCGAGGTAGTGCGTGTGTATGCGCACCCCTGCGGGCGCATACACCGCGCGGTGTTAAGTGGTTTGAAAAAGAAAACCGTCACATCAAAACCCCGCTCGCTCTCCCCTCGCTCCTCCCCAGCAAGCCCGCTCACCTCTCGCCGCGCTGCCCCCGCCCCACCCCGCCCTCCATCCGCCTTCACTTCGTCTCCGTCACGGGGAAGACCCAGCCGAACGGGTCGGGCCCCGCCTCCGTCTGCAGGCCCGTCAGCGCCTTGTACAGCTCCAGCGCTACGGGCGTGGGGACGCCCGGTTGGCCGAACTGGCGCTTTTGTCCTCGCAGCGTCAGCGAGCCGATAGCGCACACGACGACGGCCGTCCCCGTCGTGAACACCTCGTCCGCGACCATGGCGTCCGCGACGGGGACGGGCTCCTCGATCACCTCGTACCCGCACGACCGGGCGAGGTCGATGATGGACGCGCGCGTGACGCCGGGGAGGATGGACCCGGACAGGGGCGGCGTCCGGATGGTCTTGCCCTTGACGACGAAGATGTTGCAGGAGGAGACCTCCTCCAGGAAGGTGTCCGTCTTGGCGTCCAGGTAGACGACGTCAGAAAAACCGGCCTTCTTGGCGGCCAGCTGGGTGACGAGGACGGGCGAGTAATTGCCGGCAGCCTTCGTGCCGCCCATGCCGCGCGGCGCGGCCCGGTGGAACTGCTCCTCCACGACCAGGTCGATGGGCGTCAGCTGGCCGCCTTTGAAGTAGGCGCCCACGGCGGAGGCGAAGACGACAAAGTCGTAATAAGGCGCGGGGCCTAAACCCAAAATAGGGCCCGTGCCTAGGAGGAGGGGGCGCAGGTAGAGCGCACCTTTCCCCGTGGGCGGCACCCAGGCCGCGTTGGCGCGGACCGCCTCCGTGACGGCCGTGACAAACAGGTCGGCCGGGACGGGCGGCATGGACAGGCGGGCCGCTCCCGCCGCCAGGCGGGCGGCGTTGCGGTCCGGGCGGAAGAGGACCAGGCGGCCCGCGGCCGAGCGTTGGGCCTTCATCCCCTCAAACACGGACTGGCCGTAGTTGAGGACCTGGGAGGCCGGGTCCAAGGAGAGGGGGCCGTAGGGGACGAGGCCGCCGGAGTAGGAGGCGGTGTCGGGCGACCAGCGGGCGCGGTACATGAACTGGAGAGGGGAAGAGGGGAAGAGGGAACGGGCGAAAATGGGGAGAGTGAAAGAGGGTCGAGAAATGGACATGGACATGGGTCGAGAAATGGTCCGTGCTGACGATGGAGAATAAATGGATGGAGAGGACAGAGGGAGAGCGGGGCGGGGTGTGTCGCAAGGGCGCACGCGCGCTCACCTCTCTCTCTCTCTCTCTCTCTGTCTGTCTCTCTTCTCACCGGCGCGACGTTGTCGATGCCAAAGCTCAGGGCGTCCCAGTCGATGTCCGGGGCGGGGGCGCTGTGATGATGAGAGGGGGTGAAGGGGTGTGGTTTTGAGGAGGGCGCCGCGCGGGGTGTTGTTTGCGTCGCGCCGCGCTCCGGCGACTAGAGGGCGCCCCGCCCACGGATGCGCTACTCGAAGCAGTACAGGCCCAGGCGCGCGCGCGCGACAGCCGCACACACTGCGCGACCCCCCCTCTCTTCGTCCCCCCCCTTACCTCAAGCTCTCCGCCGTCGGCGCGGCCGACGCAGCGACGGCGCGGCGGGCGCCGCTGCTGGTCGCGCACGAGGACGACGCGGGCGCGGACGCGCGCACCGGCAGTCGGGTGGTCGCCGTGAGAGGGCGGTGCATGACACTACGTGTGTGTGTGTGTGTGTGGTGGTGGAGCGTGAGTGGCGTGGGGTGTGGAGGCGGAGACGAAGGGGCGATTCGCGGCTAGAGAGCGTGGGCGGGGAAGGCCATCGGTCACCTGCTCTCGCCACTGCTCTCTCTCTCTCTCCACTCTCGACAGACCACGAAACTCACCGAGCTGCCAGGCTAGACAGGCGCCCGCGCGTCACCAGCCTGAAGTGTTGTGAGTGTGGAGAGAGAGGTGAGGAGGTGAGGAGGGCGAGGGAGGCGGAGGAGAGAGCGGGGAGGCAGCGCCGGCACGGGGCCACAAAACACGGTTCTCTCGCCCGGAGGGAGAGAGGCTGCGCGCACACGCGCGCTGGCGAGGTCACCGCCCTGATCGCACGTGTGCACACACCTGGTCATGTTCATGAAGTGGTGGGAACAGAGACAAAAGAGAGAGGAGAGTGTGCTGGCGTGCACGCGCCTGCCGGGTTTTGGAGTGAGGCGGTGAAATAGAGAGCTGCGCTCTTTCAACCTGGCCCTCTCTTTACATTGCGCGGACGGGCGCGCACGCTCGCCGCTCGGCACGCACACAGAGAGACAAAAACCACATACAAAAAGAGAGAGGAATGAGGCGCTGTAACAGAGAGAGGAGAGAGAGGCCCCCACATACCGTTGCCTCCTCTCCCAGGAGTACTGACCGCTTTTGCTGCGAGCACGTGCGCTTTTTCCTACCGTCCTCCTCTCTTTTCTTTCACGCCCGCACCACGTCCGTCACGGCGGCCTTCACATCCGGAAAACCGAACGCAAAGCCAGCGGCCTGCGTCCGGGCCGGCAGGACGCGCTGGCCCTCCAGGACGACGGTGCCGCCCTCCCCTAACAGGACCTACAATGGAGAATGGAAAGAAAGAGCAGAGCACAAATATGGAGGGGGTTAGGGTCTTCTCTCGCCACTACTTTGTCTAGGTGTGCCTAACTTGAAAAAGTTGCGCCCGCCTTTGTTTCCCTAGCGGAACAGGTGGCGCACCGCCGCCTCCGCCCGGGGGTGCTTGAACGTGAAGCCCGCCGCCGCTAGGCGGGCGGGCAGGGCGCGCTGGCCCTCCAGGACCGCGTAGCCGCCATCGCCCATGATGGCCTGGAGAGGCAACAAGCAAGGTAGAGGTCGGGAGGGGATGGTGGAGGAAGGCAGGCGTGTGAGGAGGGAGAGGGGGGAGAGAAGTGCGCGGGGGGTGCGGCCGCCCCCTCCCTCTCTCTCTCTCTTTCTCTCATCCGCCACGGGCGCGGGGGGGGGGGGGGGTGGGGTGAGGGTTGGGGGGGGGGAGGGGGGGGGGGGGGACCCCCCGGCGGGCCCCACACCCCCC
>Ga0114918_10003076_pt1 | contig 14794 bp, 7 predicted proteins | sample LantaG_FD_87015 | JGI IMG/M metagenome (GOLD analysis project Ga0114918, IMG submission 87015) | Deep subsurface microbial communities from Baltic Sea to uncover new lineages of life (NeLLi) - Landsort_02402 metaG | ecosystem: Environmental > Aquatic > Marine > Oceanic > Sediment | place: Baltic...
CTCTCTCTCTCTCTCTCTCTCTCTCTCTCTCTCTCTCTCTCTCTCTCTCTCTCTCTCTCTCTCTCTCTCTCTCTCTCTCTCTCTCTCTCTCTCTCTCTCTCTCTCTTTCGAAATAAATAAAAGAAACAGCTTGAGCCGGGAAGAGGAAAACGCCTTCTCAAACGAGAGAGAGAAAATGGCGCAGAAAGGAGGAGGAGACGCGGCGTCGGCGTCGGCGACCACCGCCGCCGCCGCCGCCGCTGCCCCTGCAGGTCCTTCCCTTCCGCTCGCCTCCAAGGCCTCTTCCGATTCCTCCTCTGCCGTCGACGTCACCGCCGAGGCCGCGGGGGGGCGCAGGAGGCAGGCTCCCAGGGCTCCCGGGGCAGCTTCGGCTTCGGCTTCGGCTTCTCCGTCTCCCTCCCGGAAACCTTCTTCCTCCATCGCCGTCGTCGCCCCCGCTCCGGCGACGCCCGAGGCCTCTTCCCCTTCTCCCTCGACCAGAGACTCTCCGGTCCCGGCGCTCGACTTCGCCTCGGCCCTCCAGAACCGGCGCAGGAACGGTCTCTCCCGCGAGGAGGAGGTGATTTCCGCCGCTGCCTCCGCTGCGGCGGCAGCTGAGTCTGTGCTCGGCGGCAACGGCCACGGAGGAGGAGGGAGCAGCAGCAGCAGCAGCAGCAGCAGCAGCAAGCCCCAAGCAGCAGCATTGGCAGCAGCTGATGCTGCAGCTCCTCGCTCGCTCAAGCCCCTGTCGACCTCCGCGGAGGCAAAGGCCGCGGCGGAAATCCTGAAGCCCTCGGGAGAGACGCCGCGCACACCCGCCGCCGCTCTCTCCTGCTCTCCCGTTTCTCCCTCCGCCTCTGCGCCCTCCTCCCCCTGCACGAGCCCCTTCGCTGCCGTCGCGGCCTCGCTGCCGGCGCCGCGAGCGACCCCGCGGACGCTGGAGCGGCTGCTCAAGCCCTCGATCGCCGAAGCGGCAGCCGCGGCCGTCGCTAAAGCCGCGGAGAAGGCTTCTTCTTGCGTCTCCTCGCCGCTGCCTCTCTCCTCCTCCTTGTCGAGCAGCAGCAACGGCAACAGCAATCCCACTACTCTGCGCTCGGTCAAGTCCGTCCGGTTCGCCGAAGAGGACCTTTTGCCGGAGAAGAGAGAGCAAGAGCAAGCGAGAGGCGGCGAAGACGACGGCGACGGCGATGGCGACGAGCGGCAGCAACCTTCTTCTTCGACCGTCCTGGCCTCCTCCGGCGGCTCCATCTCGCTCGCGGCCCCGCACTTCTGCCCCTGCTGCGGCATCATAGCGACCAGCGCGGCCAACCTGGAGGACCACCTGAGGGGCAGGAGGCACCTGAGGCGCCTGGCCTGGCTCCGCTCGATGCCCGAGGCCAGCGCCGCCGAGCAGCTGCTGCGCACCGCCTCGGGGCTGTCAGCCTTCGGTGGCGGCGGCAACACTCCTGTCACTTCTTCTTCTGCCGGCGGAGACAGCGAGGAAGACGGCGGGAGCCGCTTCTCGGTCGGGAACAGGGTGGGGCGCTTCAGGATCAGGAACGCCGCCGCGAGTCTCGTCGCGCCCACGGGGGGCGAGGAGTCGTTCCCGGCGATCTCGGTCCGCCTCGGCTCCGTCCCGCTGCCGTCGTCGATGGACCTGAGGGAGTGGCTGGACGCGATCCAGGAGGCGGGAGGAGGAGGAAGCAGCAGCAGCGGAGGGGGGAGCAGAGGCAGCGGGAGCGGGAACGGGAGCGGGAGCGGCACTTTGGGCGAGGAGGAAGAGACTGAGAAGGCGAAGAAGAAGGAGCGCAAAGACGACGACGACTGCTCTTCCTCTTCCGACTCCGACTCCGATGACGACGACGCAGGCGTGCCCGACGCCAGGCGCGTCGCCGAGAGAGTCGCCGCCGCGTTCGACAAGAAGCAGAAGCAGAAGAGCAGGAGCAGCGGTGAGGGCGAGGGCGAGGGCAACGACAACGACAACTCTGGCGGGGGACTCCACGAATGCTGCTGCTGCCAGGTCTTGACGACCTCGGGCCCGCACCTGGAGGCGCACCTGCTGGGGAGGAAGCACAGGAGGAGGGCGGAGGCGAGGGCGGTCGCGGCCGCCCTGGCGGAGTTGGCAGCGGAGAAGGAAGAAGAAGTCGACGACAAAGGAAACGACCCCGGCGACGCCGGCGCCGGCGCTTTTCCTCCTTCTTCTTCTTCCACCAACAGCTTCCGCCTCCTCCCCTCCCGCCAGCCGCCGCCGCCGCACTACTGCGAGCTCTGCGATATCTCGACGACTTCTCCGGAGCACCTTGTGGCGCACGTGGCGGGGAGGGCCCACGCGCGGAGGCTCGCCGGCGGAGGGGGTTCGCTTCTGCTGCCCTCCTCTTCTTCTTCTCCGGCGGCGGCGACGAAAGCGAAAGCAAGCTCCTCCGGCGACGACGACGAAAACGAAAACGATAACAAGAGCGCGCCCCTCTCCCCCGACGGAGAGGAAGCTGCTGCAGAACAAACTCCCCCTCCTCCCGTGGTCCTCTTCGAGTGCGTCGAGTGCGGCGTGAGGACTGATTGCGCATCGTCCGCGAAAGCGCACAGGCGCGGCGCTGCCCACGCCGCGCACGCCGAGAGGAGGCGCAGGGCCGCCGCCGAGGCCGCCGCTGCTGCCGAGGCTGCTGCCGTTGCTGCTTCTGCCGCTGCCGCTTCTGCCGCCGCGAGCTCTTCTTCCTCTTCTACTTCTTTTGCTGCTCCCGCAGAGGCCGGCAAGAGCGCGTCGGCGTCTTCTCGCCGCCGCGGCCGCGGCGCGCGCAAGGGCGGCGGCGGCGTCGGCGTTTCGTCGGACGACGACAACGGGCACGCCGCCGCCGCCGCTTCCCAGCAAGCTGCCGCTGCCGCTCCTCCTTCTGCTTACTACTACGGATACCACGGCAACGGCAACGGGGTCGAGTTCCAGCAGCAGCACTTCCACCACCACCACCAGCAGCAGTGGTTTTACCAGCAGCAGCAGCAGCAGCCGCACTATTACCCGCAGGGCAACGGCGGCGGCTCTTGGTACGGCGGCCACGCCGGGTCTGAGTGGGAGCAGCAGCAGCAGCAGCAGCAGCAGCAGCAGCAGCAGCAGCAGCAGCAGCAGCAGAGGTAGTACCAGCAGCAGCAGGCGGCTCAGTGTGGCTACGCGGGAGGAAACGGCGGCGGCAGGAGGGGCGGGTCGAGGCTGAGGCACGCGAGCGGGGCATGAGAAAAGGTAGGGAGAGAAAGGCAAAATTTTCAAAAAATTTTCAAAACTAGTACAATAAAAAATTCGACAACACTTGCTCAACAATTTCAAACTCCAAACCGAGAGAGAAACAAAGAGAGAAGGCCAACGAGCGAGCGGGAGGGGGTGGAGAAGCCTTTTCTTCTTCTTCCTCTTCCCTCCCTCCTCGTTCGCCTTTTTTCTTCCTTGTTCATCTTTGAGAGAAAAAAAACTCGACCTTTTCTTCTTCTTTGCCGCCGCTGGCGCTGCTTTTTTTCTCTCCTTTGCTGCTGCTGCGCTAGAACCGCATTCAGCTCTGTCCTGTGCGCATTCAGCAGCAGCAACAGCAGGAGGGGGGCTCAAAGCACTAAGCGGATTGGGAGAAAGAGAAAACCCTTTTTTGTCAATAAATGAAAGAAGAAAAAAACCCGAAAACGAAAACGAAAAAAAAAAACCCGAGGTCGAGGTCGAGAGAGGAAGGGGATCGAAAGAAGCAAAAGTATCTCTCTCTCTCCCTTTACTCTGACCCTCAAAAGCGCCGCTCTCTTCTTCTCTCAACTCACGGCTAGCTCTTCTTCGATGGAGGGTTGAAATTCTTTTCAATAAGGAAGAGAGCTCGCTCTCGCCCCTGGCGGGAAAAAAGAAAGAAGGGAGAAGAAGAGGAAGAGGAAAAAAACTCAAAGCCTCGAGGGCCGTCGTCGTCGAAGCAAAACTTCGCTCCTTCGTTCCCCCCTCTCCACTACTCTTTTCTTTTTTTTCTCGCTCGTTTGCAAAAGCAGGGCTTGTCTCCTCCAATTTCGACACGCTCTCTCCCTTCAATTCCCGCTCCAACGCTCCCTCATCCCCACCGAGCTCGCGTTCTCTCTGTAGTGAGCGCGCTTGGCTAGTTTTCAGGCGGAAAAAGGGATCGTAACAGAAAGGACAAAGGTGAGAAGAATGACGATTTCCGAAATGTCTTTTTTTTCTTCTTCGATGAAAAGAGCGCCGACGTTTTGCTTTTTCTTTCGTTTGCACGAGAGGCCAAAGCTCTCCCCACCTTTCGCACCCCAATTCCGAAGCCTCAACGGCTCTCCTCGCCATCCCCGCCCGACTCAGCGGCGACAATCGACCTCGATGCCAGCTCGAGTCCGGGCAGGGAGCAAATTCAGCGACGGGGCACGCGCAGCGGAAGGGGGCGGCCGGAGACCATTTCGTTTTCTTTCTTTTCCGAGGAGCGTCTCTAGCCCGCGAGCGCTGCTTTGCTCTCTTGCTCTCCATCCTTCTGGCTCTTTTTGCGTCGATCGGCTCACCTCTTCCTCTTCCTCTTTCCCGCGCGCCCCAATTCCCCCTTCCCCCCTCAGATGCCGGCCCTCGCCGCGCTCGGCGCCATGCACTCGGCCTATGTCGTCCTCCTCCGCTCCCTGATCTCGCTCGCCATCTTCCTTTCGGTCGCGTGCTCGGCCGACCGAGTGTTCAAGGTCGCGGTGCACCTCAAGCACAAGCTGCGGGAGATGCTGACGGGCAAGAGGCCCGAGCACGACTTCTCGTGCAGGCCGCTGCCCGACCCCGCGTCGTACGCGCTGGTGTTTCCCAAGGTGCGTTGAGTTTTTTTTGGTGATTGGAGTTTTTGTGGAGGAGGAGAGGTGGCTGCTTGCGCGCGGGCGGGAACGATTTGGAAATCAAATCAAAAACAGAAAGCTAGTCGTCGACGAACGCTCGGCGCTGCTGTTTTTTTTTTTCAGTTTCTTTCTCTCGATCGATGCGCGCACTGGCCCCCTCCTTGCGTTGCTTTTCGTCCGAATCCAATCTCGGAGGTCCGATTACGACACGAGGTTGTCGACAAGAGAAAGAGACGCGGATAAAGCGGCGTGCTTGGTGTCGAGAAAGCGCGCGCGCGCCTGATGGAAATGAAAGAGCGAAAAAAACGAGCGGTTGCGAGAGACGTCGAGAAGCGGGCGCGAAAGGTCGCTTCCTTTTTCCCTTTTTCTCTTTTTTGCCTTTGGGCCATCATCATCTTCTCTCACCTCTTTTCCCCTCCTCTTCTTCTTCACCCCTCCACAAAATCCCAATTCTGTATACAGGTCGCGGTCCAGCTCCCGATGTTCAATGAGCGCGCCGTGTGCCAGGCCATCATCGACTCGGCGTGCGAGATGGCGTGGCCGCGCGAGCGGTTTTGCATCCAGGTAAGAGAAAGAGAACGAGAAAGAGAACGGAGAAAGAGAGAGGAGAGAGAGAGATGGGTCTTCTCTTTTTCTGATTTGCTCTTCCGCGCTCGCTCTGATTTGCGAGATGTCTAACGCTGCTCGACATCGAGAGGCGTCGACCGGGAGGATCAGAAAGCTGAAAAGGTTGGAGCTTGAGGGCGCTAGGTCTCGAAGAGCGCGAGTCGCATCAAGTTTTTTTTCTTTTTTCGATTGCTCGAGAGAGGGAGAGATTGCCCGCGGGGATGAAAAAAAAAACGAAGGGGTTGCTTTCTTCTTCTTTCTTTCTTTCTTTCTTTCTTTCTTTCTTTCTTTCTTTCTTTCTTTCTTTCTTTCTTTCTTTCTTTCTTTCTTTCTTCCTTCTTTCTTCACCCTCCTCCCCGCCATCGCCCCGTCACTCACACCACCAACAAAAAACTCTAACAAAAAATTCCACTCCCCAGGTCCTCGACGACTCCACCGACAAGACGACGCGCGACCTCGTCGACGACAAGGTCGCCGAGTGGCGCGAGCGTGGCGTCAACTGCTACGCTCTGCGCAGGACCAACCGCTCGGGCTACAAGGCCGGTGCACTGAAAGAAGGGCTCGAGGAGCTGGCGGACTACGACTACATCGCGATCTTCGACGCGGACTTCAAGCCCGAGCCGGACTTTTTGACGGCGACGGTCCCTTACCTCATCGACAACCTCGAGGTGAGGAAGAGACTTTTTTTTTTGGTGTTTTTCTTCTTTTTCTTTCTTCCTTCCTTCTTCTTTTCTTCTTTTTTTCGTGTCGTCGTCTTCTGCTTCTTCTCTTTGAGAGCTCTCGGGGACGTGAACAGAAGAAGAGGAAGAAGAGAAGGAGAAGAAGCCAGCAGCAGCTTTCTCCTTCCTTCCGCTCACGCGCGCGACGAAAAAAAGAAAGAAAAAAAACCCGACTCTCTTTTTTCTCAAAACTCACTCTTTTTCTCTTTTCTCTTTCTTCTCCCTCGCTCCCTCCCCACCCACCAACCAACCAACCCCACCAACAGGTCGGCTACGTCCAGTCCCGCTGGACCTTCGCCAACCCGGACGAGTCCTACCTCACCAAGGCCCAGGAGATCTCGCTCAACTTCCACGTCAAGTGCGAGCAGTTTGTGCACTTCGCCGAGGGCTCCTTCTTCAACTTCAACGGCACGGCCGGCGTCTGGCGCCGCAAGACCATCGTGACCGTCGGAGGCTGGCAGTCCCGCACCACCGTCGAGGACATGGACCTGTCGCTGCGCACCTACGTCAACGGCTGGAAGGCGGTCTACCTCACGGAGGTGACGTGCGTCAACGAGCTGCCGGCCCAGTTCTTCGCCTACCGCAAGCAGCAGCACCGGTGGACCTGCGGGCCGATCCAGCTCTGGCTCAAGGCCTCCAAGGACATCTGGGCCTCGAGCCTGCCGCTGTCGTCCAAGCTCAACCTGATCCTGTGCTACTTTGGCGTGCGCAAGTTTGCCACGCACTGGGTCTCTCTCGGCTTCTTCTGCACGCTCGTGCCGCTCTCGGTGTTCGAGCCCGAGGTCAACATCCCGCTCTGGGCGCTGGTGCACCTCCCCGTCGTCGTGACCGTGACCACCGCCATCTTCACGCCGAAAGGGTGGCTGCACTGCATCCTGTACGTGCTGTTCGAGAACGCGATGGGCATTGTCAAATTGGGCGCGGTCGTCGCCGGGATGCTCGATTTGAAACACGCCAACGAGTGGGTCGTCACGACCAAGCTCGGTTCTTCCGACAAGAGGCCCGGCACGCAGGCCGCCGCGCCTGCGAGGCAGTGCCGCGTGTACCCGCAGGAGGCCGCCATGGCGGCGTTCGTGCTGGTGGCGGCGCTGTACGCGATGGTCTCGGCGGACAAGTAGTCGTTCGCCGTGTTCCTGACGCTGCAAGGGATGGTGTTTTTGGCGTTCGGGTTCAACCTGATCGACGCCGGCAACTTTTTGGGGCAGAGGCTCGGGGCGAACACGCCGCCGACGAGCGCGGCGAAGAAGGCGGCGGCCAAGGCGGGTGCCCCGCTCGCCAAGCGCACGTTTACGATGTAGAAACGGGTGGTGAAAAAAATAACAACCCCAAAAATTCTTTCCTCTCCTTCCCTTCCCCCCCCCCCCAAAACCAAAATCATTTTATCGGAAATAAAAGAGCTCTCTCGCGCGCGGGTGTATGTGTGTGGGCGCGTGCTGTGCGAAAACACGCCTCCCCCCACCCCCCCCACCTTAGAATCAAAAACAAAACGCGGTAGTATTCTTCTCCTCCCCCTCCCCCCTTCCCGTTCACAATAACGCTTCTCCCCACGATACTTTATATTAAAAAGAAAATCTCGAAAAAAAAAGACAAAAAAAATAAAGCGCTCGACACTCTCTCGACCTTCGATATAAAGAAAAAGAAAAACTTTTCTTCTTCAGGAGCAAGCTCTCAGATACCAGTTTGCACAAGAGTTTTTTCTTCTTTTATAGATGAGAGGGAGAGAGAGAGGCGAGGGGGGATCGGCCGTTTGTGTGCGGGGGGTGGATGGGTGGGGGAGAAGAGAAAGAGAGAGAGAAGAGAGAGAAGAGAGAAGAGAGAGTTGGAGGCGAGAGAGACCAGAGAGAGAGAGAGAGAGACTTTGTTGTTTTCGGGTTTTGAATGTTTTTCGTGTTTTTAGTTCCTTTTTCCCTTCCCTTCTTCTTTCCAATCCAGTTTTCGGCGTCCATTTGTTATAACGTCTCGGCGTCTTTTACTACAAATCGAAAAATTAAAAACAACAAACCAGAAAAGAAAGAGAGAGAGCGGGAAGTGAGGAGGAGGAAGAAGTAGAGAGTTTTTTTTTCCGCTCGTCGTCTCTCATTCTCTCTCTCTCATTCATTCTCAACTCTTCTTCAACCCCCCCTCGCCTCGTTGTTCACCATCGCGCTGATCACGGCCCGCCTCTCCCTCTCAAGCAGCGACTGCACCTCCCCGCGAGAAAACAGCGGCGCGACCTCGGGTTCGGCCGCGAGCTCGACCGCGGCGGTGCCCGGGTCGGCGGTTGAACCGAGCGCGACCGCGGCCTCTCGCGCCGCGGCGGCCCGGAGCAGCAGCGCCGGCAGGGCGACGGCCGCGCACAGCGCCGCGGCGGCCTCGCCAGAGGAGGCGCGCAGGCAGGTCACGCGCACGCGGGGCGGGGGCGGCGGGGAGGAGGAGGAGGAGGAAGCGGAAGAAGAGGAGGAGGCGAGGACCCCCTTGACGACGACGGCGGCAGCAGCGGCGGCGACGGCGGCGGCGGAAGAAGAGGAAGCGTCTTCTCTTCCTCCTCCTTCGACGAGCCTGACCCTCACGGCGACCAGCCCCGAGTCAGCTCCCTCCGCGGGGGCAGCCGTGGCGACGACGCCCGCCGGTAAGGCGGCGGAGAGCGAGGCCGAAAGGGCTGCCGCCCCGGCGGCGCAGGCTTCCGGGGAGGAGAGGCGGTAGCGCGAGTCGTCGTCGGCGGCGGCGGCGGCGTCGTCGTTTTCGGAATTCGTTCCTCTCTGCCTCCGCCGGTCGCTTGAACTCGCCGAGCCCAGAAGCTCCAGCAGCAGCTCCAGCACCACCTCCCCGGGTTCCCCGTCAGGGACAGGCTCCGAGAGAATGAGAGAGTTCTCTCCCTCTTCGCTGTCCCCTTTGCCCAGACAGGTCTGCAGCCACCTCGACGCGACGAGCGAGGGGAGGTCGTCGGCCAAAGCCTCGGCGCCGGCCCTGAGAGCGGCGAGCGCCGCCGCGGAGGGGGGGCTGGGCCTCGCTGCCTCGACAGCTGCGTAGTCCGCCCTCCACGCCCTCCAGGCGCGGTCGGCGAGGAAGAGGGCGCGCCAGGCGGCGAGCTCGGCGAGGCAGGCGAAGGTCTTGGCGGGGAGGAAAGGGGAAGAGGCGGCGGCGTTGTCGGGGCCGCCGAGAGCCGAGAGAGCGGCGAGGGCGCGGCTGCTGTTCCTCGAGGTCGAGGAAGAAGAAGCAGGGCTCTTCAGCTCCTCCGCTGCCTCCAGGATCTCCGTCGGCGAGAGCTCCACCACCGCGGCGGGCTCCGCCGGCAGACCCGCCAGCAGCGCCCTCGCGGCCGAGGCGGCGCTCGCGCCACCGGACAGGAACAGCTCCCGGAGCACGCGGCAGCTGTGCTCGGCCGCCGCGGGAAGCGTCCTCGGCGACAGCCACAGCCACCGCGCCGCCGCGGCGCGGCCCGCGGGGCCCTCGTGGGAGGAGCCCGCGGACCTCCCCGAGGCGGCGGCGGCCGCGGCGTGGCGCTCCAGCTCGCGCGGGACGATGTCGCTGACGGGGAGAGAAGGAGAGGAAACGGAGGAGGGAGAAGAAGCGGCGGCGGCGGTTGCAACCGTCGAAGCCCACCCCTGAAGCCACTGGTCCAGCGACTCCAGGGCGCAGGCCGCGTCCTCGGCGGGCGCGTCGCGCAAGGTGCGCAGCCTCAGGCCCACGATGTCGCGGCGGAAGGGGGCCGCGGCGCGGGCGGCGAGCGGGGGGAGGAGGCTGCCGGCGTCGACGACGACGTTGCCTCCGCTTCCATCTCCTCCCCCGAGGTCCCCGCCGCCCCGGCTGCTGCTCCTGCTCCCGCTGTCGATCAGCGCCACGCAGTGCAGCGCGATCGCGGCGTTGGCCGCCTCGACCACGCGCCTGGCCGCGGCGGGAGGCGGGGTCGGGTCGGCTGGGTCCGGGATCAGCCCGAGGTCGGCGAGCGCGAGGGAAAAGTGCGCGGCGAAGCGGGCTGCTCCGCTGCCCTTGCCCCCGCCGCCTGCTGCTCCCCCTCGCCCTCCCGCCGCCTCGTTCTCGTCCTCGGGAGCCCCGGCGCCAGCCCAGCGCGGGAGCCTGTCGGCGACGAAGGCCAGCAGGGCCTCCCCGCCGGCGACCAGCGCCTCCTGCGCTCCCCTGTGGGCTTCCTCCTCCGCCGCCGCGGCAGAGGCGAGCGAAGAGGGATTCCTGCCGCTGCCGCCGCTGCCGAGGAAGGCGCCCGCGCGCGACGCCGCGGCAGCGGCGGACAGCAGCTCCCCAGGAGAGCGCGGCACGGCGTCGGCGAGCGCCCGGGGCGGCCAGCTCGTCTTGGCCTGGGAGCCGGCGACGACCCCCTCGCAGCGGTTGGTGTTTTGAGAATTCGAGCTCGTGGCAACAACGACCTCGTCGACCTCCGCCTCGAGCCAGCAGCGCGCGAGCACCCACAGCGCGTCGTGCCAGGGCGAGGGGCGCGCCGCGGGGGCCGAGGAGTCCGAGGCCGAGGCCGAGGCGAAGAGGCGGGGGTTGGAGGAGGAGGAGGGAGCGCGCTCGCCGCCGCCGTTGGACGGCGGCGGCGGCAGCAGCAGCAGCGCCGTTGCGGGGTCGCCTCCGAGGACGCCGAAGAGGGCTGCCTCGGCCGCGGCGCCGGCGGCCGCCGCGGACCCGCGGGGAGCGGCGGCGGCGGCGGCGGCGGCCGACGCGGCGGCCGCCGCGGCGGCGGACCTCCACAGCGCGCGGAGCGTGCCGGCCCCCAAGTCGGCCTCGGCCGCGAGCGCGTCGGCGGTTTCGTTCTCGTTTCCTTCGTTTTCAACCGCCGCCGCCGCCGCCTCCCCGAGCGCCACCAGCCCTGGCCCCGCGGCGCTCCCCAGCGACACCCCGCGCCAGTGCGCGCCCACCCTGGCGCACAGAGCAAGGGCGTCCCTGCCTCGCCCGGCGCGCAGCAGGCGCCGCAGGCGGGAGCAGAGCCGCGCGGAGGCCTCGTCATCGGCCCTCGACCACAGCTGCGAGGCCGCCGCCGCGGCCGCCGTCGCCGTCCCCGTTCCGCTCCCTATGACGACCCCTGCCCCCAGCAGCGCCCTCGTCCCTGCGTCCGGGTCCAATTCTACAGCCCCAGCTTTCGACCGCAGCGCCGTGTCGCGAGGGAGGCCGTCTCCGGGGAAGAGGAGCGCGTCGCCGCCGCCGGCGACGCCGCCGGCCGCGGCGGCGCCCTCGTCCTCGGCGCTCAGAGCGCGCGCCGCCGCGGCCTCGAGCCAGGCGACGACGCGGGCGAGGCGGTTGAGCGTGGGGTCGGACGCGATGGCGAGCGCGGCGCGCTGCGCCCCGGTCAGGGAGGAGAGCGACGACGACGAGGAAGAAGCGGGAGGCATCATCAAGCGCGAAGGAGAAGCTGTTGTCGTCGCTGCCGTTGCCCCTCTTTTGCCGAAAGCGTCGACGACCCTCCCCGCAGGCACGCAGGGGTCCGGATCGCCGTGTAGCCACGCCAAGAGCCTCCACGTGCAGGCCTCGGACTCGAGCGCCGACGCGCGGGCCGCCGCGGCGCGGAGCAGCGCCGGCGACGAAGAAGTAGAGGAAGAAGAAGAAGGAGCCAGCAGCTCTGCACCAGAGCTGCTGCTGAGCCCCTGCGCCTCGCGCCTGGCGGCGTCCGCGGCCCTCTCGCAGATCAGGGCGTACTCGGTGACGGCCTTTGCCGGGCTCAGGTGGCCCTGCATGGTCTCGGCGAGCACGTCGGCGAACGCGGCGTCTTCCGGGGACGAGGTCGAAAAAGGGGGAGGAGCGGCAGCGGCGGCGGCGGCAACGGCGGCGGCGTTTGACGTCGAGGGAGCGGCCATCATCATCGCGAGCGCTCGCTCTCGCTGCTGCTGTTCGAACGCGCCCTCTTGAGCTGCCTGCCACATCGGAGGGGCCGCGCCTCGTTCTTGTCTCATCGCCTGGGCATCGGCGGGAGGAGGGAAAGCTAGTTTGATTGGTGAAAGAGGGAGGCGGGAAAGAGGAAGAGAAGAAAGAGGATGAGCATCGATGGAAACGATTTTGACTCTCGTCTTCTTCTTTCTCCTTTCTTACACTCACCGTCGTCGCCGTCATCGCCCAGCACGTCCTCTGCGTCGAGCCAGTCAGGGAGGTCGCCAGCAGCAGCTGCGGCGGCAGTCGTCGCAGCGGCCATCGTTGCTCTTGCTTGGAGAGCAAGAGCGAGAAAGAAAGAGAGAAACAAAAAAAGAAGAAGAACGAATTCGACGTCGGAAGCGACGAAACCGAAAAATGATTTTTTTATCACTCTCTTTTGATTGATCGATCGAGCTTTTTCACCTTCCGCGGCCGACTCAGCTTCAACTCCTCGCTTCAACTGAGAAGGAGCGAGTGAAAGACTCCAGTCGCTGGAAGATTTCAATTAGCCAGCCCCGCAGCGGAGAAAATGAGCGCGGCAGCAGCCCCGAGAGTGGGCGTCGGCGTGTTGGCCGTCAAGCACTCGCCGTCGTCGTCGTCGACCTCCTCCTCTTCGACCTCCTCCGTGCTCGTCTCGCTGCGCAAGTCCAGGCACGGCCGAGGCGAGTGGGCCCTGCCCGGGGGCCACCTGGAGCTAGGAGAATCCATCGTGGAGTGCGCCAGGAGGGAGCTGGAGGAGGAGACCGGGGTTCGGGTCGGAGAAGGGGAAGGGGAAGAGAAAGGAAAGCTCGTCGCGACCGAGAACTGCGTCTTTCGCTCCGACGGCGGCAGCGACGCCGGCGGGGCCTGGTCCGAAGCGGCGGCCGGTCCCTCCGGGGGGGGATCAGCGTCCATCCGCGCGCACTACATCACGCTGTTTGTGCGGTTCGACGAGCCGTCGGAGGGGTGCTGGCCTGAACCGGAAGACAGAGAACCGGAGAAGCATTCGCCCTTCGAGTTTGTCGAGTGGGGGGAGCTGAGGAAAGCGGCGGCTTCTTCTCCTTCTTCTCCGTCGAAATACGCGCCTCTGTTCGGGCCTCTGAGGATGCTGGTGGAGAAGCACGAGAGCCTGGACCAGTTGAAGTAGAAAATGATAAAAAAGACAACAGAGTTTTTGAAAAAAATGAAAATTGAAAAATTGAAAACGAAAACATTGAACGAAAAAAAAAAACTCTCTCTCTCTCCCTTCTCCTTCTCTAAAAAAAATCACCACTCCTCCCCCTCGGGCATCGCACAGCAGCTCTCGGCGCTCCCGTCGGCAGGAGAGTACCCCCTGAACGACCCGCACTTGGAGAAGGAGCCCGGGTCGAAGCACTCGACCCCTTCGAACGAAGCGTCGCACCCCCTCGCCGCCCCCCGCCCCCCTCCGCGGCCGCCTCCCGCCAACACCAACGCGTGAGGTAAAGGGTAGAGCCTCAGGCCACCGTCGACGTCCCAGGAGACCGGGGCGGCGTCTAAGGGCAGAGGGCAGAGGTGGGCCTGCTGCAGCAGGGTGAGGGCGGCGTGCTCGAAAGTCGCGGAGGCGCCAGTGGAAGCAGAAGCGTTGTTGTTGCCGTCATTGTTGCCGCTGCTTCCGCTGTTTGGCGGCAGCAGTGCCGCGGCGCGCAGCCTCGCCGCCACGTCCGACCTGAAGACGACGACCTCCCTGGCGTGGAGCCGGAGGCGGGCCGGGTTGGAGGGGAAGTGCGCGCGGTTTCCGAGAGTGGCGCGGAGCGGGGCGACGAGCGCCTCGGGGAGCGGGGGCGCCGGGAGGAGGACGGTCGGCGAGGAGAAGCTCACGCTCCCGCCGCCGCCGCCGGAACCGCCTCCGCCGCCTCGCCAGCCGGCGCCGCCGCCCGTCGCCGCCGTGTCCCCCGGGCCAGGGACGAAGACGAAGTCCGATCCCGCCGCGAGGGTCCGGCAGGTGGTCGCGATGGCGACGCCCAGGGAGGCGAAGGCCGCGCGGGCGGCCGAGGGGCCGCCGGTCTCGCAGGTCGTCGAGGTCGAGGTCGAGGAGGAAGCAGCAGCGAGGGGGGCTCCGTCGTTCCTGCCTCCTCGGCCGCCGCTCGCGCTCGAAGCGTTTCCACTCCCGCCTCCTCCAAACCCTCCCTGCCCGAAGAAGTCCCCCATCAGCACGAAGGTCGGCGGCGGAGGGCCCCCCGGGGAGGCCACCAAATCTTCATAAGCCCGGAGCACGGAGACCAAACGGGCGACCCCACCGGGGGAGCAGAGTCTGACGTCCGACAGGAAGTAGCACCTGCGGGCGGCGTCGCGCGACTGCGCCGCCAGCGCTCTGGTGGCCCTCGACGCCCTGTCCCCGCCGAGGCCACTCCCGCTTCCGTCACCACCAGGAAGGCGTCCCCCGAACCAGTCGGGGCCGGCGGCGACGGTCGCGAGCGTCTCCTCGCGGGGCTCGACCGGGGGCATCCCCAGGGCGCGCGCGACGAAGACGCGCGTCGCAGGGTGCAGCTCGCCCTCGGCCAGAACCACACAGTTCTCGGTGAAGAAGCCCGCCGTCGCCGTCGCGTTGCGTAAATCCAGGGGCACGCGCCCCGTGGGGTCCTCGAGGAAGAAGCGCCCGTCCTCGAGCTGCGAGATGCAGCCCAGCACGAAGGCGGTCGCGCCCGGGCGCGCGAGCAGAGAGCGGACGTCGGTGAGCGCCGCGGCGCCGCGGCGGGCCGAGAGCCTGCGGCGCCTGGAGTTGAGCGCCGCGGCCGCCGCGGCGGAGGAGGCGTCGGCGGCGTTGTTGTGGCGTCCAGAAGGGGAAGCGTCCTCGTCCTCGTCTTCCTCGTCGCTCTCTTCGTCGCCTCCGGCGTCGACGACCCTGCGAGCGAACA
>Ga0114918_10003077_pt1 | contig 14788 bp, 20 predicted proteins | sample LantaG_FD_87015 | JGI IMG/M metagenome (GOLD analysis project Ga0114918, IMG submission 87015) | Deep subsurface microbial communities from Baltic Sea to uncover new lineages of life (NeLLi) - Landsort_02402 metaG | ecosystem: Environmental > Aquatic > Marine > Oceanic > Sediment | place...
CTCTCTCTCTCTCTCTCTCTCTCTCTCTCGCTCTCTCTCTCTCTCTCTCTCTCTCTCTCTCTCTCTCTCTCTCTCTCTCTCTCTCTCTCTCTCTCTCTCTCTCTCTCTCCCGTCTCCCTCTCCTGTTCCCTCTCCCCTTTTTTTCACGCCTTGGCCAGCGCCGGCGCGGCCCTGGCAGGCGCCTTCGCGTCCACGTGCGCGCCCTTGAACAGCTCGTCGAGCACCTCGGACAGCGTCGGGTGCGAGTGCACGCAGAACTTGATGTCCTGGACGCGCTGCCCGGTCGCGACGGCGTTGCTCGCCTCGTGGATGAGGTCGGCGGCGTGCAGGCCGATGATGTGCACGCCGAGGATCTCGCCCGTGTCCTGGGAGAGGGGCGTTCGGAGGGGGAGGAAAAGGGAGGAAAAAAGGTTGGTTTTTTTTTTTTTTTCCCCGACCTTCTTCCCAGCTGAAAAAACACCGTGAAAAAAACATTGAAAAAAAACGAAAGTGGAAAAAAAAAAACGTACCTTGCGGTAGATCATCTTGGCGAGGCCGTCGCCCTCCTTCTCGGCCAGCGCCTTCGAGTTGGCCTTGAAGCTCGTCTTGACCACCGCCACGGCGTCTGCGTACCCTCCGGCCTTGACCGCCTCGCGGGCGGCCTCCTCGGTCGCCCCCACGAACGAGACCTCGGGGTGCGTGAAGCACGCGGCAGGCACCGACGCGTGGTTGAGGACGTGCTGGCGGCCGCACATGTTTTCGACGGCGGAGATGCCCTGGGCCGAGGCCGCGTGCGCGAGCATGTACTTGCCTGAGGGAGAGAGGGAGAGAGAGAGAGAGAGAGAGAGAGAGAGAGAGAGAGAGAGAGTGGAAGAGGGTTTGGGAGGGGAGAAGAGAGAGCGCGGGGCTGGTCGGTGAGAAGGAGGAGAAGAGGAAGAGAAGGAGAAGAAGAAAACGAAAAAAAAAAGGACGAAAAAGAGGCAACTTTTTCCTCTCCCGCTCCCGCTCGAAGGAGACCCTCACCGTTGGCGTCCCCGATGCAGTACAGGTTGGGCACCACCTTGCCCGCCCTGTCCGTGACCTGCATCCGCTCGTTGACCGGGACGAACCCGCGCCTGTCGGTCTCGACGCCGAGCGCGTCGAGCCCGAGGCCCGCCGTGTACGGCGCGCGGCCCGTCGCGACCAGCACGGCGTCGACCTCGAGCGTGTCGACGACCTCCTTCGTCTTGAAGTCGGTCAGCTCGATCTTGACGGGCTTGACGCCGGGGACGCCGGGCGTCACCTTGGTGGCCAGCACGCCGGTGTGCCAGTCGATCCGGCGCGGGTTGATCAGCAGCCGCTGTGCGAGGCGCGCGATCTCGCGGTCGAAGCCGGGCATCAGGTCGTCCATCACCTCGATGAACGTGACCTCCGACCCCAGCGCGGTGTAGACGTCGGAGAACTCGAGGCCGATGTACCCGCTGCCGATGATCGCGACCCACTTGGGGATCCACTCGAGCTTGAGCGCGTGGTCCGAGGTGAAGACCGTCTTGCCGTCGATGGGGATCCCGGGGGGCACGAAGGGGACGGAGCCCGTGGCGATCATGACGTCGCGGGCGGTGACGGTGCCGCCGACGTCGACGCGTCCGGGCAGGGAGTACTTGACCTCGTGCGGGCCTGGTTTGGGGAAGGAGGAAAGGAGAAGAGGCGGAGAAGAGGGGGAGAAAGAGGTGAGTTTTTTATTTCTTTTTTTTCCGAGAGGAAAAAAGGAACAGAAACCCTCGAAACCTCGAAAACTCTTCTCCTCACCGGTCAGCTTCCCGGCGCCCTTGAGGATGTCCACGCCGATCGACTCGAGCGACCGCTGCAGGTTGCCCTTGATCGTCGTCGCGAGGTTCTTCGCGTGGTCGGCGATTGGCTGGCGCTCGAAGTTCACGGACCCGAGCTGGATGCCGAGCGAGGCCAGGTGCGCCGTGTTCTGCATCTCGCGCACGCGGCCCGAGGCCGCGAGCAGCGCCTTCGAGGGCACACAGCCCCTGTTGACGCACGTGCCCCCGATGTCGTGGCCCTCGATGATGGCGACCTTGAGGCCGCCTGAAGATTTTTGTTTTCGTTTTGGTTCATTTGTTCGTTTGTTTTTGGAAGGGAGGGAGGGAACGCGGTGGGGGGGAGAGAGAGAAGAGAGAAAGGGTGAGCTTGCCTTTCGTTCTCGGGGTTTTCTCTCCTTCTCCCTCTCTCTCTTTCTTCCCTCTCTCTCTTTCTTCAAAAAACACAAATATAAAAAACGCACACTCCACCGCGTGGAGGGCGGCTCCGTGCCCTCCGACGCCGCAGCCGATGATGACGAGGTCGTAATCGTACTTGCCGCCGCTCGAGGAGGAGGAGGCGGACGGGGCGAGGGCGAGGGCGCGGCGGGCGGCGCTGTGTTTTTCGTCGTTGTTGTTATTTTTTATTCGGTGAGCGTTGCCTCTGTTTGCGTGTCGTCCCGCTCTCTTCTTCTTTTTTCCGAGCGCGGGAATGTCGATGCCGCTGGGTCACCAGCGCGAGCGAGAGAGAGCCCTCCCCCACTAAGAAGGAGCCAGGGAGCAAAAAAAAAGAACGAAGAAGAGGTCGAAAAGCAGCGCCTGGAAGCTCGACGCGTTTCGGGCCGCTCGATCGCTCAGCGAGTTTTTCTTTTTTTCCCTTTTTCGTGTGCCCGCTTTTCTAGTCTCAATGCTCGCTCGGTTGGCCCGATCGCTCGCTTCGAAGCTCGGTCCGATAGAGATCTCATCCAGTTGGGACAAGGATCGTGCACACAGAGCGAGCAAACGCACAGAGGCTGGCGCGCTGCTCGAAAAGGCAAAGGGACGGAACGAAAAAAAAAAGGCAAGACGAAAAGAGGATCATCGTTGCTCTTTCTCTCTCTCTTTCTCTCTTCGTCGGTTGCCTCTCCGTCTCCCTCTCGCTGGCGTTTTCACGCCAGCGCTCCGCGCAAGAGGGCAAATTCTGATGAGGCGCGAACGCCTCCAAGGAGCCAAGAGCCGAGCGGAGGTGCGCAAGCAGCTCTCGCATTCTTCCCCCTCCCCCTTTGCTCTCACCTGCCGGGGCGGCGAGCGGCGACGAGACTGGACGCCGAAGCAGAGGCAGCAGACGAAGAAGCCTGTGCGGCGACGCCCGCGGCGCCGCGCTGCTGCCTCGCGGCGACGGCCGGGCGGGCGAACGCCGAGCAGCGGGTGGCGACGCCGCCCGAGGACAGACGCGGAGCGGAAGCGCGCATCTTTCTAGGTTGGAGAGCGAGTGGGGCGGTGCTTGACGAGGGTGCGGGCGGGGGGGATGCGGGGATGCGCGGGGGGTGGGTGGAGGTCTCGAAATAGTGAGGCAGAGCAAGAGGGAGAGAGAGAGAGGGCGCGCTCGATCGCTAGTGCCTCTGCCTCACAACTTTTTCTCTTTCTAGCCTTCTCTCGCCCCCCCTTTTTCTCCTCCCTTCTCCACTTTTCCAAAACTTCGCAATGGCTTTCTCCCTCCGTGCCGCTCGCCTGCCCACGGTACGTCGCTTGCGGTCGTCGAGGGGGAGACGGAAGAGCGCCGCAAGGCGCCGCGGCGGGGGGAGGAGGAGATGAAAATTCAAGGGAATGCAATTTCGCTCTCTCTTTTTTTCTTTCTGAGGAGATCAAGAAAAAAAAATAGAGAGAGTCACGGAGAAAACTTTCCTTGGCGTTCTCCTCCATCCTCCCGCGGTCTCCCCTCCGCGAGTGCATCGACAGAGCTCTCACGTCGCATCGAGACCGCTGCGTGCCAATGCACCGCGAGAAGGGGGCGATTAGGCTTCGAAAGCGAGCGCCGAAATCGGAAGAGAGCAAAGACGTGGGGCGTCGGCGTCGCAACGTTCTGACGAAGCCGGCTCGCTCACGACCACCCATCGAACCTTTTTCGACCATCCGCTCGAAACTTTCCGGAAAAACGAAACCACAGCAGAACCGCCTGTCCGCCCGCACGCCCCAGCGCACTGCCCGCGTCGTCGTCGTCAAGGCCGCCGACAAGGCGTCGGTGAGTGTTTGAGTTCAAGTGTTGAAAGGGGGAAGAGAAACGAGGGCGAGAATGATCACGAGGACTACCAAGGTCAGCAAAACAAACGACGGCCGCAGGAAGGAAAAAAGAGAGTCGCTAACGATCGCCGATTCTTTTTCTTCGAGAAACGAAAAACCTCCAGGTCCTCTCCGACGTCCGCGCCATCATCTCCGAGCAGCTCGGCACTGAGCTCGAGAAGGTTAATGTTGTTTGTGCAAGGGGAGTGGGATTAGGAAACGACGAGAAGGAGAACGAGAGACGAAAAAGCTGGCTCTCTGTCCTTTTTTTTCCCGGGAGAAAGAGAGAGAGACAGCGAGCGAGAGGCTCTCTTTTCGCGGCGCGCGACCTCGCGACCCTTTTTTTTTCTTTTCTTTTCCTCACCTCCGTTCTCCTTCTTTCTCCCCTGAAAACCCTCTTCTTCAGGTCGCCGCCGACTCCAAGTTCGTCGACCTCGGCGCCGACTCCCTCGACACCGTCGAGATCATGATGGCCCTCGAGGTAAGGAGAATATATATATATTTTAGCCTTGGAGAAAAAGAGAGAGAGAGCAAAATACTTTCGCGGAAAAAAAGGACGGAAAACAGGGGGAAAAAACTCACTATTTCCTTTTCCCCCTCCTCTCTCTCTTCCCAACTCCACCCACAGGAGAAGTTCGAGGTCACCCTCGACGAGGAGGGCGCCGAGGGCATCGCCACGGTCTCCGACGCCGCCGACCTCATCCTCGCCAAGCTCGGCTAGGTTTTTTCTCCCAGTCTCTTTCCTCTCTCCTTTCGATGGAATTCCTAGTGAAAAATCATTTTTTTCGATTGGGGTTCGAAGGGTGGAGGGGGAAGAGACGCGAGAAAACCAGGGGAACCAGCGACAGAGAAGAAGAAGAGCCAGCGTTTCGTCGATGGGAAAAGCCTCCTTTTTTTGAAGCGATCGAGCGAACGGAGCGAAAAACCCCAATAAGAAAAGAGAGAAAGAAAAAAAACTTGGAAGGAAAGAGAGAGGAGAGTTGGAGAAAAAGAGGGAGGAAGGTGGAGCGTTGTTCCTGCCCCCTTCCTTTTTTGAATCTTGCCTTCTTTTTGTAATTCGCGTGTTTCCCTTTCTCTTTCGATTTAATCAGAGAATGGTATGGAGGTGCGCTGGGGGGCGCGCGGCGCGCCTCAGGTGAGGACGAGGTCGAGGTTTGAGAAGAGGAAAAAAAAAACTCGGCTAGCGAAAAAAAACACTTTGCATTCTTGCTCAAAACTCTTCATCGTTCTATCCTTCTCTTCTTTCCTTGTTCACCACCAACAAAGACCAGCCCTTTCTGCCGAGCGACACCATGGGCATCTTTGACAAGTTCAGGAAGAAGGACGGCGCGGTACGTGCTTTTGCCTGTGTGTGCTGCGCCTCGGGAGGCGAACGAGCAAATGCATCTCGATGATGGCCCCGTTTTGCTAGGTTGCCAGCTTCGAGAAGCACTTCCGAGCCCCGGGATGTCCCCTCAATTGTCCTTGCTCCCTGTCAGCTCTCTCGCTGGATGGCATTCCGCTGATGTTTTCTACGACCGGGTCGAGTTTTGGAGCGAGGGGGGCGTGCTGGAGGTTGTGGGTCCCCGAAGTCGAAATGATGGTCGCAGGCCGACGAGCTTTTTCGTTTTCCTTCGCCGCTCCTGTCTTACCCCTTCGTGACTCCGACTCCCTTCTCTCTTCTCTCTTCTCTCCAGGCCTCCGCCGCCGCCGCGGCCCCCTCGCCAGTCCCCTCCTCGCACGCCACCACTGACACCGAGCTCGCCAACGCCACCCCGCGCGTCGACGGCGCCGTCGCCGCGCTGCTGCACAAGTCGGACTCTCCGGTCGACTCGGTCGTCGACCTTGTCGGCGGCACGCCGATGGTGCGGCTTCGGAAGTCGGTGCCTCCCGGGGGCGCGGTGGTGCTCGCGAAGCTCGAGAGCCTGCAGCCCAACAGCTCGGTCAAGGATCGGTGAGGGAGGAGAGGAAAGAGAAGGGAGGAGAGAGAGAGAGAGAAGGGAGGAGAGAGAAGAGAGAAGAAGAAGAGTCGACTTTTTGGAGTTTTTTTTTTCCGGGGGGGGAGGAAAAAAGAACCCGACCTTTTTTCCTCCACCCTTTCTCTCTCTCTCTTCCGAAGAAGAACCAGGGAGACAAACCCCCCTTTTTCGAGCAGCTCTCACGTCCCTCTCTTTCCTTTCTCCTTCTCCAACGGCGCAAAAAAAAACGAAAAAAAAACGAAAACAGCATCGGGCGATCGATGATCGAGGCCGCCGAGGCCGCGGGGCTCTGCGCGCCCGGGCGCACGACGCTCGTCGAGCCCACCAGCGGCAACACGGGCATCGCCCTGGCGTTCGTCGCGGCCACCAAGGGCTACAAGCTGGTGCTGACGATGCCGGCCTCGATGTCGATCGAGCGGCGCGTGCTGTTCAAGGCCTTTGGCGCGACGCTGGTGCTGACGGACCCCGCGGCGGGGATGAAGGGCGCGATCGCGAAGGCCGAGGAGATCGCCGCGGCGACGCCGGGGGCCCTGGTGCTACAGCAGTTTGAGAACCCCGCCAACCCGCGGGTGCACTACGAGACGACGGGCCCCGAGATCTGGGCGCAGACGCGGGGGAGGATCGACGTGCTCGTGGCGGGCGTCGGGACCGGGGGCACGATCTCGGGGGCCGGCAAGTTCCTGAAGGAGCAGAACCCCGGCATCAAGGTGGTGGCGGTGGAGCCCGCGGAGTCACCCGTCATCAGCGGGGGCCGGCCGGGGCCGCACAAGATCCAGGGCATCGGTGAGAGAGAAGAGAGCTAGAGTTTTTTGGAAAGAGGGGAAAGAGAGAGAGCGGAGGAAAAGAGAAAGAGAGATTGGAAGAAGCGAGAGACCGAAACCAACTCTAAAAAAACCTCTTTTTTCTCAACAGGCGCCGGCTTCGTCCCCAAGAATCTCAACGTCGACCTCGTCGACGAGGTCGTCCAGGTGTCCTCCGACGAGGCCATCGCCAAGGCGCGCGAGCTCGCGACGGCTGAGGGCCTGCTCGTCGGCATCAGCTCCGGCGCCGCCGTTGTTGCGGCGTCGGCCGTGGCAGCGCGGCCGGAGAACGCTGGGAAGACGATCTGCGTCATCATTCCCTCCTACGGCGAGAGGTACCTGTCGTCGCCGCTGTTCGCAGCCGTGACGCAGGAGGCGACGGTGAGAAGAGGAGTTTCGGTTTCTCTTTCTTCATTTCCTTTTTTGGAGTTATGTTTTTCTGGAGAACGAGCGCGAGAGAGAAGAAACTCACTCTTTCTCTTTCTCTCTCTTTCTCTTTCTCTCTCTTTCTCTCTCTCTCTCTTTCTCTCTTTCTCTCTCTTCGTTCTCGATTCCAACAATTCTCTCCGACGACAGGCCCAGACATTCGACAAGTAGAAGAAAGGAGCAGAAATACTGCGGCGGCTGAGAAGGAACGGAAGGAGGAAGAGAGAGGGAGAGAAGAAAGAAAGAAATTCTGTGAGGAAAAATCAACAGAGTAGAGAAAGAGAAGAGGTCGAGGTGTTTTTTCTTTCTTTCCTTGCCCACGCACGCGCGCGCGACGCTCGACCTCTTGGGCCCCCCTCCTAACCCCCCGGAGCGAGCCTTCAAAAGGGCCTAGCGAGCGAGCGAGAGGAGACGAAAAGGTACATCTGATGACTTTTTTACCTCTGCCTTACTCCTCTTTACTCACGGTGTGTGAGAGCTTGCGCGTGGTGCGGACTGAATTTACTCTCTTCTTCCCGTTTTTTTTCTTCTGGCTCCGCCCTTCCCTCCCCCGCGCGGGCCCTTTTCCTTCCCGGTGCGGCCTGTGGCCCGCGGCCGTTTCAGAGCAACCGTTTGCCGCGAATTGATTGGCGCGAGAGGGGGCAGCGCGCTCACGCGAGAGGTCGAATCACTTGTTGCCCTTTCGTGGAACGAAAGACGTCAATTGGTGTTCCACCGACGACGACCCCTTGACAAACGCATCCCTTCTCCCCCGCCGATTGCGGCCCCAGGCCGCGCCTGAGCGAATTTCTTCGATGCAGCTGGAGGCGGGTGTCCCGATTGCTTCGCTCGGCGAAGAGGCGGACGTCAAATCGACCTGGGAAGTCGCCGAGGAGGCGGATAACGACGGCGTCGCTGCCGTCGTCGTCGGCGCGAGCAGCGATGCCGAGGCAGCGGTGGAGCAGGGCGGCGAAGACGACAACAGCGACACCGGCGACCACGAAGAAGACTCATCGGCGACGGCGTCGAACTCTTCTTCCTCGCCGTCGGCATCGGCGAGCTTGGACGGCGAAGCAGACGATCCCTCCGAGCCTGCAGCGGCGTCTGCTCCCCCTGCCGCCGCCGAAGAAGCCGCAGCCGCAGCCGCAGCAGACTCCTACACGAGGCACACGCTCACGTGGGACGCGGACACGATAGAGCGCGGCGTGGAGCTGACCTGTCAAGGTAAGAAAGAACAGCGAGGCACAGTAAATCGCACAGGGGAGGATGCGCCGCAAAAAAAATCAAAAAAACGCAACCCTAAAAAATCTCTCTCCTCTCCCTCTCTGTCTCCTCTCTCCCTCTCTTTCTCTCTCTCTCAAACGCGCACACCAAACCGAAACAGGCCCCGATGACCACGTCCTCTTCTCGATCGGGCTCAAGAGGCCCCCCGGGAGCGACTCCGTGGTCCTCTCGCTGGGGCTCCCCCCAGGGAGCGGCGGCGGGAACGCCGCCGCCGCCGCCGCCGCCGCTTCCGCCGCCCCGGGCGGCGCGCGAGGCGGGCAGCGGGAGCCGAGCCCGCAGCAGCAGCGGCTCTCGCAGCCGCAGCAGACGGCGGCCCCCCCTCCTCGCTCCTCCGTCCCGCAGCACTCGTCGGCGGCCGCGGCGCTCGCCGCGGCGCGGGCGCACCAGCAGCAAGCCGCGGCGACGGCGGCAGGAGGCGGCGCCGACCCCTACTCCTTTCCGCAGCAGCAGCTGCTGCCGCGCGACGGCTTCCCGCGCCAGCAGCAGCAGCAGCTGCAGACTCAGATGCATATGCTGCAGTTCCACCATCACCAGCAGCAGCAGGAGGCCGCCGCGGCCGCGCAGAGGCAGCGGCAGCGCGAGCAGCAGCTGGCGGCGCAGTTCGGCGTCGGCGCCGCGAGCCCGAACGACGACGCGCCGCCGCCGCTGCCGCCGTCGCTCGCCGCCGCGGCGGCCGCAGTCGAGGACCTCTCCGCCTCCGCCGCCGCCGCCGCCGCCGCCGCTAAGGCTGAGGCCCCGAGCAGCCGCAGGGAGAAGTCGGAGCAGCGCCGCGCCGCCGCCGCAGCAGCGGCGGCGGCCGGCAGCGGCGGCCAGCAGCTCGGCAGCGTCGCCGACGGCACCTCGCCGCTCGACCTCTCCGACCTCGTCGACGTCGGCGGCTGCCAGCCGGGCTGGATGTCGAGCTTCGACCTGCACATGGCGCAGTTCGTGCGCGCCCGCGACGTGCGCCACGTGTCGAGCGTACTCGAGCTGCCGTGGCCCCCGAGCCTGCGCGGCGCCGAGGTCGCGTACCTGCTGTCGCACGCGGCGTTCGTGGTGCTGAACGGGGCGTGGATCGCGATGGCGGACAACGCGGCCGCGGCGGCGCTGATCGCGGCGCAGGAGGCGCGCGGGCGCGGCGGCGGCGGCGGCGGCGGCGGGAGCGGCGGCGGCGCAGGGGGCTCGGAGCGGAGCTTGAGCACCACCTCGGGCGCCGCAAACGCGAAGCGGCGGGTGCAGTTCGAGAAGGAGCGGGCCGAGCGCGCGCTCTCTGCCGAGCGCGCGCTCTCCGAGGGGCACGCCGCCGGCGCGCTCGGCGTGGTGCTCAACGGCGTCGGCGGCACCGGCGGCGGAGGAGGGGTGGGCGGGCTCGGGGTCTCCGCCGCCGGCGTCGCCGCCACGGCCGGCAGTTTCGGCCTCGGTGGCGCCCTGAGCCTGGCCGGGGGCAGCGGCAGCGCCGCAGGGATGGTCGCGAACCTCAGCGGGATGGGCCTTGGGGTCGGCGGGGTCGATGGCGGGATGGGCCTGGGCGGCGGCGTCCCCGACGGCGGCGGCGTCGGAGGCGGCCTCGGCGCCGCTGCCGCCGGCCTCATCAACAGCGGCCGCGGGGGCGGCGGCGGCGGCGGCCTCGGGTACGGGCCGAACAACCCTTACGGCGGCATGCAGCTGCAACAGCAGCAGTATCTGCAGGAGCAGCAGCAACATGGCTACCAGGGCCACGGCCCCTACGGCGGTAAGCATTCCTTTTTTTTTTTGAGAGAGAGTCGAGACGAGAGATTTCGATGGAAGGGGAAAAAACTCACCTGTCTCTCTCTCTTTCGATGATCTTTCTCTCTTTCTCAGGACGCCACGGCGGCATGCCCCCTCAATACAACAACAGCAACAACGACAACAACAACAATAGCAACAACAACAACAACAACTCCAACAACGATAGCAATCCCAACTTGCCTCACGGGCACGAGTATTAAAGAACGCAAAAAGAAACAAAACCTGTTTGACACGAAAGAGCGGCTGCGAACGAAAAAAAAATATTTTTTTCTCGCGTACGCCCTCTCGATCATCTCTCCACCATTATTGCACTTTCTCACATGGAAAAACGCTCGGCCTGCCCCTGGCGTCGCAACACCGAGTCATGAAGTAGTACCTCAGGACGATCGGGGGGGGGGGAGTTGGGGACGCGAGCGAGAAAAGGGAAAAACACTTTTTTTTCTTTTCTCGACGACTCTCTCTCGCGTCGCCTCTTCCCCCGCCCCCTTTCGGAAACAACCCTAAACACCAAACCTTCCCTCTTTCTTTCCGTAACGACAACGGGTGGCGATGGCTCAGGACTCTCCGTCAACGGCGGGTTGGGACTCATCCCGACCCGCCCCCGACAAGAAATACAGCATCTCCTCTTTTCGTTCTAAAACAAAAAAAACAAAAAACGTTTTTTTTGTTTTTGTTTGTTTCTCTCTTTTTTTCGTTTTTCTCTTTTCTTGAGAAAAACAGAGAGAGTGTTTTTTTTTCTTTTTTTTTGTTTCCTCAAGGGGAAAAAAAAAAACTCCTTCCCTCCCCCCACCCACCCCACCCCACCCCACACACACACGCCTTCTGATCCCCTCCCTTCCAATATGACGAAGGGAGGAGGAGGCCGGGAGGCGACGACGACGATGAAGACGACGGCCAGGACCTCGAAACGACGGAAGCCCATTGTTTTCTCCCTCCGCTCCATAATTCGGGGCAGAGAGGCCAGAGACTTTTTCCTGTTCGTCGCTGTTCGTTCGCTCGCTCTTTCGTCATCGTCGTCGTCGTCGTTTGGGAAAAAAGGGGCCGAGTAAAGCGAACGAATCACAGAGAGGGGGGGGGGTTCAGGGAGAGGTAATCACTCGCGCTCCGCCCTCTTGTGTTTTCCAGTTGTCTCTCCGTGTTTTAACAAGCGCATCTCCAGCAAAAAAAAACCAAAAAAAGGTTTTTCATTTTCTGTTTTCAGCCTCGCTTTCTCACTTTCTTCCCTCTCGGTCGGCTTTTTGACCTTTCTCCCCTTTCGTGCTCATCATCGATGGAGGCTGCCGAGTTCGCCGTCTTCGATACGCGGATTCAGGCCGTGGTCCTCGGCTTCGGGCCGGTCACGACGAAAGGTGAGAGGAGAGAAAGAGCGAGAGAAGAGGAGGAGCGGGCGAGGCGGGGCGAGAGCGAGAGAGAGAGAAGGGCGGCGATCCATGGCGCGACCCTGTTTCTGCCGACTGCGTTTTCGCTTGGCCTCTTTTTGTCTCATCATCGCTCGCACGAGGACGAGATCGCCGACTGCCCCCCGCGTCTCCGCCGGTCGGAAAGCGCGCCTCCCGCCCCGACGGGGGCATGCATCCCCCTCGATATCGTGCCCCGAGCCAAAGAGCGACGCGAAACAGAGAGACGCGAAACAGAGAGAGCGCACGTGATGCCGAGAGAAAACGTTCTCTCTCGCGAGGAGAAGGGGGCATCCGACGAAGAAGACATTTTTGTCGACGGCGACTTAGACGCCTTCCCTCCCTCCCCCCTCCCCCCCCTCTCCTTCTCACCCAACCTCTTTCCGCTCCTCGACGCCCCCCCTCCTCTCACACGCACGCACGCTCGCGCACACGCGCGCGCACGCACCCGCTCTCTTTTCTCTCTCTCCCCCAACCACAGGCGTCGTCCTCGGCGTTTCCTACGCCGCGCGCGTGGAACAATCCGAGGAGGGCTACACGCTCGACCTGACGCTCTCGAAGGCGACGGCGGCGCCCGCCGTCGCCGCCGCCGCCGCCGCCGCCCTCGCCGCTGCCGCCGCCGCCGCCGCCGCCGCCGCCGCCGCCGCCGCGGGCACTCCGCTCGCCGCCGCGGCGGCCGCTGACGGAGGAAATGAACAGGAACAGGAACACGAACACGAACAACAGCAGCCCGAGAGCCCGGCGAGGCCCGCGCCGCCGCCGCCTTCGACCTCTGCGGCCCCCGCCGCAAGGCCCCGCGCCGGCGCCGGCCCCTCCCCTCCCCGCTCCTCCTACTCCTCCTCCGCCGCCGCCATTGCTTCGACGCCGCCGAGGCGCCCGAGTCGGAAGGAAGTTGTGGAGCAGCTGTCGCAGCAGCACCATCAGGAGTGGCAGCAGCAGCAGCAAGCGCAGCAGCAGCATCAGTGGCTGCAGCAGGCGGAGGCGGAGAGGCAGCGGGCCGCGGCGGAATTCTACGGGAAACAGCAGTTTTATCACCAGCAGCAGCATTTTCATCACCCGCAGGTGAGAAGAGAGAGGAGAGAAGAGAGAGAGGGAGAGGGAGAGGGAGAGAGAGGGAGAGAGAGAGAGGAGAGAGAGAGAGAAAAAAAAACTCGGCACTCACAGCCTTTCAAAAAAATCCACACAAAAAATACTGCAGCAGTACTATCACGCGCCGCCGCCGCAGCCGCACCAGCAGCAACACCACTGCCAGCAACAGCCGACGCGGGCTCCTTTTAACCCTTACCAGAACCAGCAGCAGCAGCAGCAGCACGTTCCCACGGTGGCGGGCGCGTTCCCCCCCGCCGCCGCCACCGGCGTCGGCCCCGTCGCCTTCGCCCCGCCGCTGCCGCCGCCGAGAGTGATCATCGCCGCTCCTCCTTTACCTCCCACCGCTCCCGTTCCTCCGCCTCTTCTCCCGCCGCCGCCACCACAGCAGCAAGAGCACGTGGCGTTAGGCGCGGCCGCGAGGGGAGCGGCGAGGGTCGCGGCGCAGGCGCCGGCGGCGGCTCCAGGCGCCGCCGTTCCGCCCCCCTCCTCCCCCTTCCTCGCGGCCCCCCGTCGCCAAGCCCTCGCCGCGGCCCGGCTCGCAGCGCAGTCTGGCCTTGCCAGATAACCTGATCTCCCCTCCGGCGTCGCCGGCGGAGGGAGCAGCAGGGGATTGAGGAGGAGGAGGAGGAGGAGGAGGAGGAGGAGGACGAGGAGGAGAGGAGGACGAGGGCGACTTGAGCGCCGTCGCCGCCACCGACGACGGCGGCGACGACGACGACGACTCGTTCGACTTCTCCTTCTCCTCGGGCGCCTGTTCCCCGGCGCGCTCCGAGTCTCCCCTCCCCTCCTCCGACGCTTCTCCTCAGCGCCGCTCTCCCGGACAGGAGGTGGAAGGCATCGTGGCGGCGGAAGCGGCCGGGGACTCCTCGCCCCCGGTATCCCCCGGGACGCTCGCCGCCATCGCCGCCGTCGCCGACCTCAAGGAGTTTGAGCGCGAGCAGCGCGAGGACGCGGCGAGGCAGGCGAGGAGTCAGCGAGAGAGGGAGAGCGGCGGGGACGCCGCGGCCTCCTAGGCGCTCGCGAGGATGCAACGGGAGCAGTTCTACGTCCTGGAGGAGCAGCGGCGCCGCGGCGAGGGAGGAAGAGCAGGAGGAGCGGGAGGAGCGGGAGGATGAGGGGCCCCACGCCGCCAGGAGAAGGGCGCGGGCGGGGCCTTCTCCGTGCTCTCCCTCCTCTCGAAACTCGCGGGAGGAGGCGGCTCCGACGACGACGGGGAGGAGGAGGACGAGGACGAGGACGACGGCGACGGGGAAAGGCGAGGAGGCGGAGGGGCCGGCGGCGCGCCGCGGCCCTCGCGCCCGCGCCCGCGCCCGCGCTCGCCGCCGCCGCCGGCTGTCGCGTCGTCAACGCTGGCGCTGCTCGCCGGCCGCGGCCTAACCGACGCCGAGCTCGCCGAAATCGAGGCCGCCGATGCCTCGTTCGCCGCCGCGGCCTCGCGCGTCTACTGCACGGACGAGCCGACGCCCCCGACCGAAGCCGCGGGGGCGGAGTCGAGGAAGAAGAAGAAGAAGAAGGGAGCAGCCGCCGCGGGCGGCGAGGGAGCGGGAGCGGGCGCCGCCTCCTCCTCCTCGGCGGCGACGACGCCCAAGGCCCTGGGCTCCCTTGGCATCGTCGGCGGAGACTTCGTCGACGACGACGACGAGGCCGCGAGGAGGAGGAGCCCCTCCGCGGGGAGGGAGAGCGACGAGGGCGGCGGCTGGGAGACGGCGGCGGCGGGGATGCCTGCGAGGCGGGCGGCGCCGCTCCAGCAGCTCCAGCAGCAGCAGCAGCAGCTCACGCCGTCGCGCCCCTCGCCCCCGCCGCTCTCGGCACTCTCGGCGCTCCACGCCTCGCCGGCGAGGGCCGCAGGCGGGTCCTCCTCCTCGGCATCCTCGGCCTCGTACTCGCCGGGCCCGCCCGGGCGCCGCTGGGAGGCCGCCGCGGCCTCGTCGGCCGAGGCGTCGCCGGCGCGCCCAAGCGCGGCCGCCGCGGCGGCGGGCGGCAGGCCGCACCACCCCGCCGCGCACCAGCAGTTCGTCCCGCTGCCGACGCTCGAGGAGGCCAAGGCCTCGCTCGCCGGCTTCGAGGAGCACCTGCGGCGGCAC
>Ga0114918_10003078_pt1 | contig 14785 bp, 11 predicted proteins | sample LantaG_FD_87015 | JGI IMG/M metagenome (GOLD analysis project Ga0114918, IMG submission 87015) | Deep subsurface microbial communities from Baltic Sea to uncover new lineages of life (NeLLi) - Landsort_02402 metaG | ecosystem: Environmental > Aquatic > Marine > Oceanic > Sediment | place...
AAGCTAGCTCAAACACCCAATACTTTTTTTTTTCTTCTTTTTTTTTTTCCCTGTCTCGATTTTTTTTTACTCAACCCTTTTTTTTTTCCCTTCCCCCCCCTTCAAAAAAAAAAAAAAAAAAAAACTCCCTCGCTTTTGCCAGCGAGGCTACCGAGTCCGCGCCATGACCCGCAGCAAGTCCTCCGCCTCGCGCGTCTTCGGCGGGGAATCAGGAAAGCTCCCGGAAGGGCTCGAGCTCGTCGAGGCGGACGCCAGGAACCCCCAGAGCCTCTCCGCCGCGTTTTCTTCTAGTGATTCTAGCAGCAAAGCGGCGAAGGTCGCCGCTGTCGCCTGCTGCACGGGCACGACCGCGTTCCCTTCCAGGCGCTGGCAGGGGGACAACGGTCCCAAGCAGACGGACGAGATCGGCACGAGGAACCTGGTGGAGGCGGCGAGGAAGGAAGGGGGAGGAGGAGGAGGAGGAGGGGGAGGAGGAGGCGGAGGAGGGCTGAAGCGGTTTGTGTTGGTCTCTTCTGCGGGAGTCCTGCGCTCCGACAAGCTCCCTTACTCCATCCTCAACCTCTTCTCGGTCCTCACCTGCAAGAAGGCCGCCGAGGATTTCTTGCGTTCCTCCGGTCTGCCACTGACCATCCTCCGCCCGGGGAGGCTCATTGACGGGCCCTACACGTCGTACGATCTCAACACTTTACTGAAAGCCACCACGGACGAGTCACGGAAAGGAGTCAAAGTCGCGGCCGGAGACTCGCTCGACGGACAGACCTCGAGGCTCGCTGTCGCCGAGGCCGTGGTCCAAAGTTTAGCACTTTCCTGCACTGAAGGAAAAGAGCTGTGCCTGGAGACGGTCGAGGGGGAGGGCCCTGGGCAGAGCAGGCAGAAGTGGGAGGCGCTGCTTTGCAGCAAGTAGAAGAAGAGAATTTTTTTCTTCTCTTTCGATCCTATTTTTTGTTTTTTTCTTTTTCCTCTCTTCTCTTCGTTGTCGTTGTTGCTGTGTGAAGTAGAAACTCGATCTCCTCGGAAAGACATGACAAGAACCAAAAAAGATGAAAAGTCAGGCGAGGGGGGGACACGGCGGGGAAGTCGGAAAAAAAAAACGAAGCAAAAAAATCGAAGAAAAAAACCGAAAATCGAAACAAATTTTCAAAAAATCTTCTCAGTCGGTCCTCGCCCCCGACAGCCACGGCCACAGAGCTGAGAGGTACTGCCCGAAGCTCGCCAGCGCCAGCACCGCCGACACCACCAGCGCCGGGACGCCCACGGCGCACGCCAGGTCGTGCAGGGACCTCATCCCTGTCCCCAAGGCCGGAGCGCAGCAGGGCCTGCTCGAGCCGAGCAGCAGCGCCGAGACCGCGACCATTTGCGCCGCGGTCTTCAGCTTCCCGGCCCGGGAGACGGCCGCGGCGCCGCGGGCCTTGTCGCTGCCGAGCCCGCCTGCCCACTCCCTCAGGGCCGACATGGCGATCTCCCGACTCACCACGACCGCGGTCGCCGAGGGAACGACCCAGGGCGCGAACCCGGCGACGCAGGAAGCAGCCGGGCGCGAGACGACCAGCAAAAGAGAAGTGACGACCATCAGCTTGTCTGCCACCGGATCCAAGAAAGCACCAAAGGGAGTACACTGGTCCCATTTTCTGGCCAGATAGCCGTCAACGGCGTCGGTGAGCGAGGCCAGGGCGAAGAGGGAGGCGAGGCGGACCGCGGCGAGTTTTGGCGGGGAGGAGAACCAGAGCGCGACGAGCAAGGGAATGGCGGCGACGCGCGAGAGCGTGAGCAGCGTCGGGAGCGTGAGGAACTGTTTTTGAGTTTTTTTCGATTTATTTATTAATTTGTGCGGTGAGATATCGTTGTTTCCTTTTCCTTTCTCTTTTTTCGGAGGCGGCGAGGAAGGAGAAGGGGAAGAAGAAGGAGAAGAGAAGGAGTGGGGGGCGAGAGAAAAGAGAGAGGACAGGTCGAAAGAGAGAGAGAGAGGGCGACGAGGATAGAGCGAAAAAAAGGCGAGAGAGATTTTACCTTTGCCGCCGCCGAAGACGACGACGACGATTCGCCGGCCGACTGCGGCCTGGCCACGGCGGCGATCGTCCTCTCTCTGATGGTAGCGCGGTCATGAGAGCGTGCCTGAGGCCGTGTCGCGAGCGATTGGGTGACGTCGAGCGGGAAGGGCGAGAATGCGCGCGATGGAGGTGGAGATTGAGATGGAGGAGTCGAGAGGCGGCGGCGGTCGAGAGGCGGCGGTCGAGAGGCGGCGGAAACGGCTCCGGCGAGAGGTCGAGGGAGAGGAATGAGTGGCGAGACTCTGCTGCTGCCGCCGACGCCGCCGCCTTGGCGGAGGCAGCAGGTGCGTCGAGCTGCGATAGAAGAAGTGTTCATTTCTGCTTCTCTTCTCGTTCTCTCTCTGTCTCTCTCTCTCTCTTCGCGGAAAGAAAGAAGAAAGAGAAAACAGAGGTCGGGGTTTTTCCCTCTTTCGAGAGGCGGCGAGAAAAAAAAAAGTGCGAAAAAAAGACGAGCTCAACACTCCTCGCCTTGTTTTTTTTTTCCGTGTTTCTCCCCCTTTGCTCTCTCTTCTCCCCTCGACATCCCGCACCCCCGCGCGCGTGGAATCCCAGTGCGGATTTCGCGTGGCGAGCGGTGAAGCGGACAGAACTCTTCAGTCAGGTACGCCCTCTCGCAAAAAAACAAGCCCAGCGCGCGCGGCGGAGGGCGCCAGCGGGGGGCGTCGGAGAGGGGCATCTAAAAAGAAAGACGGCATTGGCTTGTTTCTTTTGTCGACGACGACGAAAGGTTCGACGTCGAGCTCAACCTCTCGAAATTTCGTGCTCGGGGTCTTTGGTGATTCGACCACCTTCGCGGTCCTTTTTCGCTTCCCTCTCTCCTGCGAACGATCACGCTCGGTGTCGATGGGAGCGCCAACGGCTCGAATTGGAGATCACAAGGGGCCGAGGCCACGGGAAAAGGCCGCGCAGGAAATCGGAAAATGGAAGCCTGCGGGCATCTTCCTCGGCGGCCCGGGCGGAAAGGAAAGAAAAATGCAAGCTTTTCATCCCGCGCTGATGCGCACCTCGCCGGCCTTTGACGCGGACGCTTCCAAGCCCGAGATCCGCGATCAACACAAAGCAGCTCTTGAAGTGAAAAGGAGATTGAGAGCTGTTCTCGCTCATACCAATCACGCGACCGCTCACAAAATCCTCATCCCCCTCTCTCTCTTTTTTCGACCACAGGCTCTTCGACAGCAACTTTTTTTTCCTTCTTTTTTCCGCCGTCGTCGTCGACCTCGACGACCTCTTCTTGGACCTCTTCTTGGAACTTTTTTCCCCGTCTTTCTTTTTTCACCAGAGAATGACGACCAAGGCCCAGCTCGCCAACGGCGGCGGCATCACGCCGCCCACGCCCGCGGCCGCGGCGGCAGCAGCCACGGAGGCGGCAACGGCAGCAGTAAACAACGCTCCCCGCGCTCCTCAACACCAGCAGCAGCAGCAGCAGCCCCCTCACGCCCCTCCCTCTCTGCCTTCGGGCTCGGCGGACGGCGCCTTCAAGTCCCGCTTCCGCGGCGTCTCCTTCGACAAGAAGAAGCGCAAGTGGCGCGTCCAGATCAAGGTGGCCTGCTTGGGGAAGTCCGGGGTTTCCGTGGGTTACTACGAGACCGAGGAGGCGGCCGCGCGGGCGTACGACAGGGCCGCGATTGGCCTTTTGGGCCGCGACTCCGCTCACTGCACCACCAACTTCCCCCTGTCGGAGTACGCCGACGCCCCCGTGCCGCACCTGGTGGGGAAATCGCGCGAGGAGGTGAAGGCCACGCTGAAATCCGAGAGGGCCAGGGCCCCGCGCCGCAGGTTCTGCTCCCGGGCTCGGACCTCGCGGTTCATGGGGGTCGGGTCGTCGAACCGCAGGAACCAGTGGCAGGCCCGGATCCTGGTCCACGGGAAAGTGACGCACCTGGGGTACTACGAGGCGGAAGGTGAGGAAAGAGTTGGTTGGAGTTGCGCGGAGAGAAAAGAGAGAGAGAGAGAGGAGAGGACGAAAAAAGAAGAAGAAAAAAAAAGAAAAACTCACCTTTTTTTTCAAAAAAAAAAAACATTCTTTTCAACAGAGGACGCCGCCCGCGTCTACGACCGCGTCGCGCTCTCCCTCCACGGCCCCGACGCGCAGACCAACTTCCCGGCCGAGGCGTACGCTGCTTCTTCTCCCGCGGACCCCGCCGCCGCGGCTGCCCTGGCCGCGGCGACGGCCGCCGCCGCCGCCGTTGCGACCAGCAACGGCGGGACGAGCAGCGAGCAGCACACCCCGAACAACGCCCCTTCTCCGTCTTCTTACCACCACAACAACCCCAATGACGTGTCCCCGGACCTCCTACCTCTGCCCGGAGGCGAGTTCGCCGGGCTCGACAGGGAGGCCCTGCAGAGGGCGCTTGGGGTGAAACCCATGGACAAGTCGTCGCGCTTCCGCGGCGTCTCTCGGAAAAAGGGGAGGTGGGAGGCGAAAGTGATGGTCGATCGCAAGTGGGCCTACTGCGAGCTCTTCGACTCCGAAGAAGCCGCGGCGAGGGCCTACGACGCGGCGGTGTGGAGGCTGAAGCCGCGGGAGGCCCCCTCGTACGTCAACTTCAAGGGGGAGAGCGGCAATGGTGGCGGGAGCGGGAGCGGCGCTTGCAGCCCGGCGGCGGCCGCGGCGGCGGCAGAGGTCGCTGCTGCCGCGGCTGCTGCGGCGGCGACGGCCGCTGTCGCTGCCGCCGCCGCCGCCGGTGGTGGTGGTGGTTCTTCTGCGCACGCCTCTCCGACGACCACGAAGAAGCGCGTCTCCGCCACGGGGGGTTCCCCGCCGAAGAAGGAGCGCAAGACCAAGGCCGGGGCGACCGCCGCTGCCGCTCAGCAACAAGCGGCGGCGCAGGCGGTTCAAGCTCAGGCGGCCGCGGCCGCCGGCGCCGCCGCCGTCCACCAGATGCAGCAGCAACAACAACACGCCGCTGCCCTCGCGTACCACCACCACCACCACCCCTTCCACTCGTTCCACGGCGTCGGAGGCGGAGGGCACCACGACGGGTCCGGAGGCGGTGGCGGGGGGACGCCCTCGCCGCTCTCTGCGAGGATGCTTCCGCCGCTCGCCCCCGGAATGCACCAAAGCCTTCCCCACCACCACTTTGGGGCACCGCTCGCCGGCGTCGGGGCCGGCGCCGTGCGCAGGCACTCTTCGCGCCAGCTTCCCGTGCTGATCGGGCACGCGGGTCCTCCGTCCCCGATGCTGATGCCGGCGTCGCAGGGAGGGGTGAACGCCGCGGCGGCCAGCGGGGGGTTCAACGGCATCGGCGGCGGCGGCGGCGGCGGCGGCATCGGCGGCAACCACGGCGGCAACATTAACAACAACCTCTACGGCCCGCCGTCGCCGCTGGCCAGGGCGATCGCCCGCACGATGAGCGAGCCCGACCTGGCCGCGGCCGCGGCGCACGCTGCCGCCGCGGGCCCCTACGGCGCAGGACCGCAGTACGTCTTCGCCGCGGCGCCGGCGCCGAACGGTGCAGGACGCAACGGCGGCGGAACGGCGGCCAGCGGAGGCGCAAACGCAAACGCTCCGGGCGGCCTCCCTCCGCTCCACGTCTCGACCCCTCGCTCCGCGGCCATGCAGGCAGCCAACGCCGCCGCGCTCGCGGCCCAGCAGCACCATGCGCCCGCTGCCGCTGCCGCCGCAGCCACGATGAGGCACTCGGCGAGCCTGTCGGCGCTGCAGTACATCGGCGGGGACGCGCCGCCGGGCTCGGCGCCGCCGCTGACGGTCCGAGTGACGTCGGCGTCGGCGTCGCCGCTCGCCGGCGGCAACGGCAACGGCAACGGCGCTTCCGCTGCTGCCGCCGCCGCTGCCGCTGCTGCCGCTGCTTCGCTGCGCCCCTCTGGCGTCCTCACCCCTGCCGTCGCCGTCGGCGGAGCCGCCCCGAGGCTGCACGCCCCGACCCCGCTCGACGTCTCGCTGCCTGCGGATTTAGCGGACAGCGTGGCGGAGTCTCCCGGCTTCGCCGCGCTCGGTCTCTCGACCGGCGGCGGCGGGGGCGGCGGCGGCGGAGGCGTTGTCGCCGCGACGACTCCCTTCGGGAGGGCCGCCGCAGCCGTTCGCACCGGCACGACTCCCACCTTCGCCACCGGAGGCGGGAGCACCGGGATGACGCCGCCGGCGTGGGCCGCGACGCAGGGGAGGGTGATGGCGGTGACTGCCGCGGCCAACGCGGCCAATGCCGCTGCTGCTGCCGCGGCGGCGGCGGCGGCCGGAAACAACGGAAACAACAACGCCGCCGCTGCTGCTGCTCCTTCGGCCTCTGCTGCTGCTGCTCCGGCCGCCTCGGCCTTCCCCCCGGACTCGCCCTTCCGCGCGACTGTCCAGATCGGGGGAGAGGACCTCGGGATCTTCAACGGAAGCGGAAGCAATGCTGCCGCTGCTGCGGCGGCGGCTGCCGGCGGGAACGGGAACGGGAACAACAACGGCGGCCTCGACCCGCTGACGCCCCGGGGAGTTCTGGCTTCGACGCCGCGCGCGCCCGGGACTTGAAGAAAAAATTTGATTTTGATTCGATGATGACGACGATGAGTTTGTTTTCACTTCTTTTTTCTTTCATTTTATAAATCAACGCCCAAAAAAAACAATGTATATCGAGACCCAGTCCCAAAAAAACAAAAAAACAAACTCAAAAAACCAAAAACGAAAAACGCGCGAGAGAAAGAGAGGAATTTTACTAATTTCTTCTTCCTCCGACGCGCGCGAGAGAAGAGTCTTTTTTTCCCTTCCACTCTTTCCCGTTTCTTCCTGCTGAAGGGGGCAATTCTCGCCCCCCAGGGACAGAATCGGACAAGGGGAGGAGGAGTGGACATCGGCGACGGCTGGGGTTCAATTTTATTAGGGTGAAGGCGGGGTTACTAAAAAAAAGGGAGAGAGAGCAAAAAAAACGTTCCGTTTCATGAGTCTCTCAGGTTTTTTCTTCTTCTTTTCATTTTCTCTTCGGACGTTGATAGGCGACGCTCTGCCGTCGTCTTATCTCTTCGTCCAGGACTAGTATTATTACCACATTCTTTTCTTGAATTAAAAAAAGTACACTTGAAGATCAAATCAGCGACTTTATTTGCGAGCGGGGGCTTTCCCTCTCTTTGTATTAAAAAAAACTATTACAAAAAGGAGGACTCCTTCACTTTTCTTCTTCTTCTTCCTTCTCTTTCTCATCTCACCCAAAAACGCCAAAGCCGTGCTCGTGCCCTCGCGCCCTCAGCGCCCCCCTCTCCGCCACCACCTCTCCGGCGCCCACGGTGCCGTACTTCCCCGCGGCGGACTCCCCGCCGGCTGTGGCCTTCGCGAAAACTTTGCCGGGGTCGCGGCACGAGCGGCAGGCGTGCCGCGGGTACCGCAGGCCGACGGTCGTCGACCTGCTTCCGCAGGACCCGCACCGCCACCACCGCTTGACCGCCGTCATCTTGGTCAGGGCGTGGCCCCTGGCCACGCAGTCTTTCGTGGGAAACTCAGCCGTGTACCGGCAGCACGAGCAGCAGACGGCGCGGACGACGAGCTTGGTCAGGGAGGCGGCGCGCTGCTCGACCGCGTCCTTGGCCTCGAGCGCCGCGATCGCCGACGAGAGGCTTCCCGTTCCGTTTTCGATCCCGTTTCCTCCGCTTCCGCTTCCTCCGCTCCCGCCGATCCCGACGCCGCGGAGCACGGCGTCCTCGCCGATGTTGCCGTAGCGCGAGGCCTCGGGCTTGGCGTTCTCGTCGCTGGCGGCTCCTGCTGCTTGCGCGGCAAAGGCAGCGGCAAAGGCTGAGAGGGGTTGTTGTTGCTGCTGCTCTTTCCCTCTTCCTCCACCTCTGCCTCCCCCGCTTCCGTTCTTCGCCTCCTTGCCGGCGGCCCGGAGCTTGGCGAGCGCGGCCCTGCCGGCGGCGGAGGACCTCTCCACCCTGTTGGGGTCGAACGAACTTTTGAGGGTCAGGGCCTGGCGGAGCAGGGCGTCGCTCCTCCGCCGCTTGGCCGCGGCGGCCTCGGCGGCCGTCGCCTCGGTCGCCGCGGCCGCCGCAAACGCGCCCGAGGAGGAGGAGTTTTTCCTTTTCGCTCTTCTTCCTTCTCCATCCTCGTCGTCGCTCTCCCCGCCAGAGAGCTCGACTTCTTCCTCCTCGGCTCCTTCTTCTTCGTCTTCTTCCGCGCCTCCTTGCTCCACCGCCCTGCCGACGACGTTCCTCCCGAGGAGCCGAACCCCGTGAGTCGCCCTCCCTCCGGCCGCGGCGGCCGCCGCCCGCGCGACGGCGGCGACGGGGTCCTTTTCCTGCAGCGCCGCCGCCTCTCGGGCCTGCGGCAGACCCAGGGCGGCGTCCGCGGCCGCCACCCTCGCCGCAGCGGCTCCCCTCGCCCTCGACGAGTTGTCCCCGCTGTTATAAAACCCACCGTTGCCGTCGGACCTCCTTTTATTTCCCAGGATGTGAGAGGAAAGAGCAGAGTCCCTCAGAGCCCCCTGGCCCGCGCCGGGCCTGAGGCGCGACGCAACGGCCGTGACGTGCAGGTCGCAGACGGGGCACTCGCTCTTGTTGACGGCCCTCCTGCAGCTGCCGCCGTCGCGCGTGCGGGCGCCGCAGGTGCCGTAGTCGGCCGAGGGACCCAGCGGGAGGAGCACGGAGGAGTCGCCGGCGGAGAGAGAGAAAGGGGACGAGGAAGACGAAGAAGATCTTTTCTTCTCCCTTCGCTTGGCGGAAGCGCCGATGACGGCGACGACGCAGCCGAGGGCCAAGGACTCTGCAGAATCGACAGATCTCGCTCCAAAGGCAGCCAGGGAGACCTCGGTGCCCGCCAGATCCGCGAGAACGAGCTGCAGCATCGGAGAAGAAGAGGACGAGGAATAAGAAGAAGAAAAAGAGGAAGCAGCCGACGCCTTTCTCGCTGCCTTGAAGGTGACGACGCCGGCCGTCGCCCAGAGCCCGTCCCTCCTCACGTCGCCGGACAGCGTCGACTTGAGCTGGTCCAGCCGCACGAACTGAGCGCCCATGGCCTCGACCACGGACGACGAGGAGGAGGAGGAGGTGAAGGGAGCGGAATAGGAAGAAGTCGAAGTCGAAGGGTTCGAGACGGGCAGCGGCCTCGCGACTCGGAGGCGCGAGAGGAGGTCGACAAAGGGGCCGCCTCCGGTTTTGAGAGGAGCGGGCTCTGGCCTTCGAGAGGGGCCCCCGAGCTCGAAGACGGGGGCATGCAGGGGGCGGAGGGTCGCTAGTTGTTGTTGTTGTTGTTGCTGTCGAGGAGGCGCTGCTGCTGCTGTTGCTGGTTTCGGAGGAGGAGGAGGAGGTCGAGGTCGTTCCTTCGCCGTCGCATCGACCGTCGCCTTTGCCTTTGTCGTCGCCTTCACTCGCTCCTCTTCGTCTGCTTTCGCTCCGGCGTCTTCCTCGCCGATCTCTTCGGCCAGGGCCAAGAGGAGGTCGTCCTCGTCGTCGTCGCAGGCGCAGGCGGGGTCGGCTGTGAGGGGTGAAGAGAGAGGACAAAGAGAAAGAGAATTGAGCAATTGAGCAATTGAGAAGGTCGAACGATGCGAAATGGAAGAGGACCGAAGGGGGAAAAACGCTCTCTTTCTGCCCTGTCCCGAACAAAGCAATCAACGTGCCTTCTCGTGAAGTCGCCTGGAGGTCTGCTTGAGGCAGAGACATGGCGAGTTGGAAGGGAAAAGCCCCGTAATCGGACGAATGCGGAGCGCGATTGTAGTCGCAGAAAAAAAGCGACAAAAGAGAAGTCTGTTCGCTTTCGATTTTTGAAAAACTCGTTTCTTTTTTTTTTCTCGACCTCTTTCTCTCTCTCTGTCTCGTTCACCTCGCGCCCCTCTCCAAGAGAAAAAGAAAAACAAGTTCCTCAAAGACCGACCTCACACATTTACAAAAAACTTCGATCCCCCCCACTCAACTCAACTCAAATCTCAAATCTCCTCTTTGAGAAATTTCAGCAACCTCGGCAAAAAGACGGCCTTCCCCTCCAGGTCGCAGTGCCCCCCGCCGCTCACCCACAGGGGCGCCACTCGCGCCTCGGGGGGGAGAGCGTCGAAGACGGCCCTGCCGTTCTCGAAAGGGACCACGTCGTCGGCGTCCCCGTGGATGACGAGGCACTTTGTCGTTCGAGAAGAAGAAGAAGAAGAAGACGATGAAGGAGAGGAATACATCTTGGAGGCGGCCCTGGCGACGGGGAAGATGTCGAGCGCCGAGGGCCATCACCTCCAGCCGGGTTTCAGCACTCGGAGCCCGCTCGCCAGCGGCGAGTGGAGGAGGAGGCCCGCCGCGGCGAGGCATGGCGGGGAGGGGGAGGAAGCAGGAGCGGAGGCGGTTTCCTTCGACCTGTTCTTGTTCTTGTTCGCCTTGCTCTCCTCCGCCTTCGCCCTCCGCCGCTCGCGCTCGCTCATCGCCACCGCCAAAGAAGTCGCGACCCCGGAGCCCAGGCTCTGACCGTACAAAAGAACTTCTTGTGGTTGGAATCCTTTCTCCTCGAGGAGCCACCGCAAGGCCGCGGCGCCGTCCAGCAGCGCGTCCGCGGTCGAGCAGTCAGGGGCCGGGCCGTGGTCGGGACAAACCGGAGAATGAAGAGAAGAAGAGGAAGAAGAAGGAGCGCCGCAGGTGCAAGAAGCAGCAGAAGAAGAAGTCGCCGCTGCTCGGTTCCTCTCTCCGTCTCCGTCTTCCTCTCCGCTCTCGGACACGACCACTTTCTTGCTCTCGCCGTACCCCTGGTAGTCGAAGCACGCGATGGCGACGGGCGCTTCCCCCCTCGCCAGGGCATTCGATAGCTCCCTGAGAAAAGGAAGCTGCTGCGCAAGGTCGACAGCGTTGCCGTGCGCGAAGAGGATAACGCGCCGACGATGCCCTTGAGTCAAAGAGTTCGGGGGCGAGGGCGGCGCGGGGATGAGCGCGGCTGCGACCTGCTTCTTGCCGCCGTCTCCATCGCGAAGCAGCAGCGCCGCCTCGGCGAAGGCGCACGAGGGCAGCCTCGACTCCCGCGTGGGGGCCACGTAGAGCTCCCTTCTGCCGTCGGGCTGGCGCCTAATGGAGTAGGAGGCAGGCCAGGGAGGGTAGAAGGCGAGTGAGGAGGCGATCCTGTCGACCCAGCGCGCCGGCGGTCGGATGCCGAGGAAGGACGAGGAAGAAGAAGAAGGGGTTGAGCTCGAGGTTGACGTCGCAGGCATCGGATGGGAGAAAAAAAACTCGATCGAATTCGATGGGTTTCTTCTTTTTTCCTGTTGCGTTTTTCCGATCTCGATTCTGTTTGTGGGAGGGAGCAGCGATGTCGAGAGGATAGGCTGTGGTCACAAAAGGGCAGAGTTGGAAAAGCACCGCTGGGAAGAAGACGCGGCGGGGGGATGGGGAAAGAAGAACGTCTCTTTTCGAAGGAGAAAACATGAAGTCGGAGTGAGATCGAAAAAGAAGAAGAAAAAACTTCGCCAGCAAAGCTTTTCGACGATACATCTCTTTTCTTCTCCGAAACCCCCGCGTCTTCTCTCTCCGTCCTCGATGTCCGCCTCCCTAGCAATCTCGTCGACGAGAGGAGCGCTCGCGTCCTCGTCCTGGAGGCCTAGCAGCAGCAGCATCAACGGCGGCATCAACGGCGCCGGAAGCACCTCGAATCTCGCCGTCGCCGCCACATCCGTCTCTCTCTCTCGACAGCCGCTTCTTCGACGTCGACAAAAGCAAAAGCAAACCCTCCTCGTCGCGGCCTCGCTCGTGGGCTTTAACCGCCCTTCCCCGCCCTGGCCGTCGTCAATGAGAGGCTCGCCTTCATTTCCGGCGAGGGAGCTCGACAACGGTACGGTTTTGAAAGAGAATGCGAGAGATGAAAAAGCGAGCGCGAGAAAAGAGCATTGAGAAATTTTCCGGAACGAATCCTCTAACGATAGATAGAGCGAAAAGAAAAAGAAGAAGAACCGGGAAGAGGCTAACCTTTCTTTCCTCCTTCCTATCCTCTTCTCCTCCCTTTCTCCGCCACAACAACAATTACACAACAGGCACGCGCCGCCGCTCCTCGCAGCAGCAACCTTTATTCGAGTCGATCCACCACGTGGGTCTTTTGGTTTCGAATCTGGAGAATTCTTTAAAATTCTACCAGGGAGTGCTTGGTCTGTCGCTCAACAAAGACCGCCCGGACTCGAAGCTGCCCTATCGCGGCGCGTGGCTGTGGGTCGGCAGGCCCGAGGACAACCAGATGATCCACCTGATGGAATTGCCGAGTCCGGACCCGACAGAGGGGAGGCCGGCGCACGGAGGGCGGGACAGGCACTTTTGTGTGAGCGTCAGGAGCGTCGACGAGCTGGTCAAGAGGTTGAACGAGGCCGAGATCCCTTTCACTCTCTCGGCTTCGGGGAGGAAGGCCGTTTTCTACAGGGACCCGGACAGCAATGTGATCGAGTGCGCCGAGATGGGGAAGTAAGGAGGAGGATTGGAGGAAGGAGAAGAGGTGGAGAAGAGAGAGGTGGAGAGAGAGAGAGAGAAGGAGGAGGAGGAGGAGAGGACGAAACCGTTTTTTCCCATCGTTTGCTCTTCCCTTCTTTTTTCTTTTCTTCTCTTCTTCTTTTCCCCGTTGATCCGAGGCATCGCATGCGGAGAGAGAGAAGAAACCCCGAAAAACAAACGCAAAGACAAATTTCCCCTCCGCGCTCTGCCAGTGCCGAGAGAGAGGTGGCTTTCCGCCAACAACAAAACAAAAAACGATTTTGAAAAAATCTTTGCTTCTTTTTTCCTCCGAATTCTGTACTAACACCATTCTTTTTCCAATTCCGATTTTTCCTCTTTTTTCTCTTTCTTAACTGTAAGCAAAAAAGAGAAGAGAAAGAAGATCAAGATGAAAAAAAAAAACATTCAGGCGTTGTTGTCCTTCTCGAGCCCGGAGAACAAGCTCTCGTAACTCGTTTTTTCGTTTTTCTCTCCCTTCTTCTTCGGGTCGGAGCTGACCTCGAGCGTCACCCTCGACGCCGTCTCCCCGGCGTGCGCCGCGGCCACGCACAGCTCCGCCACGTCGCTCCTCGAGATGCGGCCGGCGCCTGCCTTATCCCCCTGCGTGACGACGAGCGAAGAAGCGCCGAGTGCCGAGCCTTCAGTGAGGCCCCCAGGCCTGACAACGACGTAGTCGATGCCAGATTCCCTCAAAAGGCCCTCTCCTGCGAACTTGGCGTCCATGATCTTCTGCGACCCTCCGCGCATGTTGTTGAGTAAGAGGCGGATCGGGTGCCAGCCGTTGTGCGGCGAGACGAGCGCCGAAGAGACGGCCACGACGCGTCGCAGGGTCGGGGTGGCCTTTGCGGCTGTTGCTAAATTGCCCAGGCCGTCGCGGTCTACCTTCCAGACGTCCCCGCTTTTTGATGCTGACGCGGCGAAGATGGCGGCCGAGGCCCCCTCGAGGAGCTTGGACAGGGCCTCCGGTGGGGACTCGACGTCTCCGGCGACGACCTCGAGGTTTGAAGAAGAAGAAGGAGAAGGAGAAGAGGTCGACGTCGTCGAAGAAGAAGACAGCAGCGCCGAAAAGACGTCTTCGTACTTCGACGGGTCCCTGACGACCGCTCGGACGGCGTCGCCGCGCGCCAGGGCAGCCTTCACACACTCCTGGCCCGTCTTGCCTCCGGCGCCGAAGACGGTGATGAGGAAGGAGGAGGGGGCCATGGCTGGAGGAAGGAAAGAGGAGAAACGAAAGAGGGAGATCGAAGATTCTTCTTAGAAGTTTTGATGGCGAGTATGTGAGTGAGCGAGCAAAGGCGAAAAAAAAACGTCGATTTTTTCTCTCTCTCACTTTCTCTCTTCTATCTCTCGCTCTCTCGCGTTCGTTCGTTCGTCCTCGCGGCTTGCAACGCGGCTCTCACGATGTCAGACTCCTCAGTCGACGGCGCTGCCCCAGCGCGCCTGCAGCTGAAGCGACAACGAGCAGAAGCAGAGGCACGCGGCGAAGACGGCAACGGCGGCGTCGACGTCGACGTCAATGCCGCCGCTCGCAAAAACAACGCCACCTCCACCTCTTCTCACGCTCACGCCGTCGCGGCCCTCCCTTTGTCCTCGGGCGGCAAACTCAGCAAGAAGAAGCTCAAGAAGATGAAGAAAAAGTACAACAAGCGAGGTAAGGAGAAGGTTTTTTCTTCTCAAAGATCGATCTTTGTCGCATTCGAATTTCTCTCGACGGCTAGCTCGCTCTATAGCTTCGACGCCTCTTCTCTTCTTCGACCTCAAGCTCGACCTTTCTCTCCCTCTCCCTCCAAAAAACCAGGCGTCGTCTATATCTCGCGCATACCCCCGAACATGCGCCCGCAGAAGGTGCGCCACCTTCTCTCCGAGTACGGGGAGGTCGGTCGCGTCTACCTCGCCGCCGAGGACGCCGCCGTCCGGCGGGGGAAGCGGCAGCAGACGACGACGACGACGACGACGGCAAACGCGGATCCTTCTTCTTCCAACAAGAAGAAGAAGACGCTCGCCGCCCGCAGCCCCAAGCGCTTCACCGAGGGCTGGGTCGAGTTCGAGGACAAGGACGACGCCAAAAAGGTGGCGGCGGCGCTCAACGGCCAGCCCGTGGGAGGGAAGCCGAGGTCGCACCACCGCCACGACCTGTGGTGCCTCCGCTATCTTTCGGGGTTCAAGTGGGACGATCTGACCGAAGAGATCGCGGCGCAGAACGCCGCGAGGGAGAGCAGGCTGGCAGCCGAGGCCTCGGCCGCCGCGAGAGAGAGGGATTTCTATTTGAGTAAAGTGGACGAGGCGAGAGGGAGGGAGGCGATGAGGAAGCGGAGGGAGGCGAAAGCAGCAACGGAAGGAGGAGGAGGAGGAGGAGGAGGAGGAGGAGGAGGAGG
>Ga0114918_10003081_pt1 | contig 14779 bp, 10 predicted proteins | sample LantaG_FD_87015 | JGI IMG/M metagenome (GOLD analysis project Ga0114918, IMG submission 87015) | Deep subsurface microbial communities from Baltic Sea to uncover new lineages of life (NeLLi) - Landsort_02402 metaG | ecosystem: Environmental > Aquatic > Marine > Oceanic > Sediment | place...
CGATGCCGGCCGGACTCGGACATCCACCGGCACTAACCGGTCAATTTGCCGCACCAGTTCCGAATCTTCCATCTGCTCGTTCCACCGTATCAGCCGGCCGGCCTTATCCAGCAGATCCAAAGCTGGCTTTGCCTTCTCCGGCGGTTCAGCCTCGATAATCAGCGTCCGGTAGTGCATTTCAGCAATTTCAATGCCGTTTTCGTTCACCTTAGCATCTTCCCAAAGATGCCGTGCTTCCAGGTAATTAAAATCCCGTTGACTTTGGAAGCATACCTTCGCCGCCCGCCAGGGCAGATGATCATTCAATCCTAATATTGCCAGCCCACAAATGTGCCTTGAGTCCGTATTTAGCCAGCAGAGCCGTCGAACCGAATCTGCAAAGGGCCGATACTCGTCCCACCAGGCACTGTTTGGCCCCACGTCCGGCGGACGCTCGTCGATCCGGGGGCCTCGCACCGAATAATAAAACGCGTGTGGATACAGCAGGTTGCATCCGCGAACGATAAGCCAGTTCGTCAGCCACTTCATCTCTTCGAACGTAAAGTTATGCCCATACGCCCCGCAATATTCGTTCGAATTTCGCCGCCGGCCCAGGTGAATCATCGCCGAAGAAGCACACTTGCCCTGGGTGGATTGTGCCCCTTCGAGGGCGTTTGGCTTGCCCGGCTCGATATACCGCCAGACGATATCCTGTCCAGGTATTTGAAAATGCCGAAGCTGTCCGATGTCGTCCGGTGCTGCCGGATGTCCTGTCAGTGCGACGCCATGCTCCTGGCACCACTTCGAAATCGGTCCGTAGAATGTTTCCTCCAGCCTGCGCTGCAGCGCCCGCTGGTAGTCTCTTTTATAACGTTCGGCGTCCGGCTCGTCACTGTACCACAGCGCCGGCAGATAGGGGCGAAAGTCGTACCCAAGGTGCGAGCTGACATGTTCGAGAATATCCGTTGTCCCCGGCACGGCCCCTCGCTCGCCTCGCCTGGCGAGAAACGAAGGCTCATCGGTAAAAAACGCCCGCACCGTTTTACCGAAATGCTCTTTGAACTCGTCGTAGCACCGCTGGTACACCAGCCTTATAAAACATTCCACCGATTCGGGATTCAGTATATCCCCGCCCGGCGGGGCATTCTCCGGCACCTCCCTGCGATTATCTCGCCTTGGCGGGTCATCCTCGACGAAATGCAGGCCGCGAATGACCGAATACCCTTCACGGATGGCCCTGTCGACAACCGCGATTCGATGCCCGTTCTTTTTACGCCGGACTATCGCAATCAGGTTCTGCCCCTCATCCAGCGCAGGCTCGCCGTCCCGTCCGATTTTAATGCCGGACTTGCTGGTCCCGGGCTCTGCCTCATCCAGATCGATCTGGAACAGCCCCCGCGTTCGAAACTCCGCGTTTTCAGCTACGACCTGGCCGCTCGAAGAACCGCTCGGGTACATGCCCTCGTCGTAAAGTACGACCCACATGTCGCGTTTGGCCGCCTGCTCGATAGCGAATCTCATGAACTTAATCATCCGTTCGCTCATCCAGCCGATGTCGCGCGGCAGCCCGGCTCGCGGATGTATCACAAAACCGTACACGCCATGCGCCTTAAAATCATCCAACTGGCGTGCTATCTCCTTCTCGCTCAGTGCATCGTTCCAGAACCAAAACGGTGCCAGGGAGAACTCCGGCGACGGCTCCAGCCAATCCTCCAGCAGCTCAACATCACCGATTTTTCGTGCCGCTGAAGCACCATAGACTCGGGGGCCTCCGAGCCAGGCTACTTCTGCGATTCCAATACCTGCCAGTCCGAGAAATTCTCGTCGATCTATTTTTCCAGCCACTGCTCTACTCCTTTTCATAACAATAATACAAAACAATTTGTCATTCCCGTGGAAGCGGGAATCCATTCTACTACTACGTTTCTGGATCCCTGCTTTCGCAGGGATGACAGTATGATTCGATCAGATTGAGTACATTATTATCGTTTTATATTGTCACTTTTGTTTTTCTCCGGCTTCACTGAGTTTTTTGAAGCCAATCTTTTGGCTGTTGATTTCATTATCAGCAGTATCTGTTTGCAGATACTTTTGCAGACGTGCAGCAGTGAAAAGCGAATTGGAACCAGTTCGGGCAGTTTGAAGTCCTTGCATATACTCTGTGAGAAATCGTCGCCGGCGATTTTTATTTTTGCCGGGTTCGAGCAGCCGAAACTTATTTGTTTTGCCGTTTTGATAATCGGCACGTCTTCCGGCTCGATATTGACCAGTTTGGCGCAGATGATCTCGCAGGCGATGGGATCGGTTCCGCCGATAAGCCAGCCAAGAGGTCTGGCTCTGCCGCGAATTGGGCCTGGGCCGTCCATCGCTGTGACCGCATCGATAATCGTCAGGGTCGGGTTGAGATACTTGTAAATGTCAATAAGCAGCTCGCAGAATTCGTTCTGGTGGTGGCCTTTTGTAAAGTGCCAGAGGGCCTTTCGCTTGCCGCTGACGCAGCCGAACATGTTCTTGACGGCGAATGTCGCCACCAACTGCTGGTGCGCTTTGAACTTGGGCAGATTTATAATGACATCTGCGTCGAGCGCTACGGAACTTATGCCGACTCTGATGTCCTTCGTGCCTACCCTGCAAATTTTCGGCTTATCGAGCTGCCTGACGGGTACAGATAATTTTTTCAGCGGCTCGTCCAGCTTTAGTGCTTTTACGCAGGTAATTGTGTTGGCCCAAGCAGGCGAATCGGCGACGAAAGGCCTGGCGCCAAAATCCTTCAGTAGCCGGGCCATTTCGAGAATCACCGCCGGGTCGGTCTGCGCAGCGTGCCGGCGGGTCCTCGGGGCGATGAAATTTGGCTTGAGCAAAACGCTGTCGCCGGGCTTGACAAATTGTTTCAGCCCGCCGAGCAGGTCGAAATGTCTTTCTATCGCCTCGGCAATTCCGGGCCGGCTGTAATCACTGCATCGAGTCAGAGTCACTATGGGATTGGACATACGCTGGTCAATAATTTATTCCGGTACAAACGAGTAAAAATATCCTGACAGCGGATTTATATTCGGGTGACTTTGCTTTGCTGAAGAACAGCCCGCCTTGGGGATTGCTGAAAAACAGGCCGCCCAATGACGTCTGGTCGCTTACGTTTTCTTTCGGGGCCAGGAACACAAAATCGCCCGGGCTCATTTTCAATCCGAAGGCGGCACTGGTAAAGGGAAACTCTCGTAATTTTCCAATTGTATCCAGTTGCGGGATTGAGCTTTTGGTGGGCGGGGAAAATACCGGATAGGCGACAAGGTCGCAGACACCTCTTGAGCCGGGTATTTTCTCTGCTTTGATTCTCAGGCCGAAGATGCCGGGCCCCACACTGGCCCCTTCGCTTGAGTCGTTGGCCGCGGTATAAAAGATGGTTTGCGGACGGTCCAATCCGGCGATGACAATTGTCTGAGCCTGGCCGTCAGCCAGCATCAGCGAGACTTTGGCTATGTTCCGGCCCTCGGCGCCGACCAGCCAGTCGTTGGTCTGCCTCAACAAATCGACCTGGCCAAAGCGAACCATAAATGAGTTGGCGTTAAATGCCTTGTAATCCTTAAGCTGTAGCGGTCTTATGAACAACTTCTTTCGAATTTTGTCCAGCTCGCTTATGTTTTCGACGGGGATTTCGAAAATATGAACGTCCAGCTTTGTCATCTTTAATAATTCCGCCTGCTGAGTTTTGCCGGTCTCGTGAGGGGCCAGATCGCCGATCTTTACTTTCTCCCATATAGGCGGCTCCGATTCGTGATTGGTGCAGCCGACAAGGCAGAAGGCAGAAAACAGAAGACAGAAAGTAGAAAACAGGATACAGGATCCAGGATACAGAATACAGGAGCGAAGTCGAAGGGGTAGATTTGGTTGTCTTGAATATAATACAGCCGCAATTTGAATATCACGAATCATGTCATTAGACTAACAATTGAGCAGTTATCTGTCAATCAATTCGCACCATGCTGTTCGGTTGAGTTAGGAAATCGTCGTTTCAAACTTTGGTCACAGGTCAATTTTCTTGACTCGCTTGGCACTTTCGTTTTTAATAACACGGTTGTTCATGTAAAAAGAAGATTAGGATTTGAAAGGTATAAAGGAAGATGAAAGTCAGTAAACGAGCCCAGGACGTGCCGGCTTCGGCAACGATCGCTGTGACTTCGCGAGCGCAGGAGTTAAAAGCACAAGGTGTGGATGTTATAGGTTTCGGAGCCGGAGCGCCGGATTTCGATACGCCCGAATACATCAAAGAAGCCGCTATCAAGTCGTTGAAGGCGGGCCAGACGAAATATACAGCCGGGCGCGGTATTGTCGAGCTGCGGGCTGTCATCGCCGAGAAGCTGCGAAATGAAAACGGTCTGGATTATACTGCCGAGCAGGTCATTGTCAACATCGGCGGCAAGCACTCGGTTTACGAGGCGATGCAGGCCGTGCTGGATCCGGGCGATGAGGTTATTCTGCCTACGCCGTACTGGGTTACGTATACGGAAACTATAAAGCTTGCCGGCGCAACGGCAAAGATTATCGAAACCGACAAGAGCACCGGCTACAAAATCACGCCGGAGCAGTTAAAGGCCGCAATTACGGACAAAACCGCCATGCTGGTGATAAACTCACCCAATAATCCGGGCGGCTTTACTTATACGCCGGACGAGCTAAAAGCCATCGCGAAGGTTCTCGAAGGAACGAAAGTAATGGTTATTTCGGATGAGATTTATGAAAAGCTCATCTACGGCGATACGAAGTTCGTGAGCTTTGCTTCATTGAGCGAGGATGCTTTCAGCAGAACGCTGACTCTGAACGGCTTCAGCAAGACTTACTCCATGACCGGCTGGCGGCTCGGATATACGGCAGGGCCGCTGGAAGTCATTAAAGCGATGGCACGTCTGCAAGACCACATGACCTCGAATGCCGTTACTTTCTGCCAGTATGCGGCTATTGCGGCCCTGGGTGAGCCCTCGGCGGCGGCTATCGAGCACATGAGGGCCGAATTCGAGCGGCGAGGGAAATATATGACCGAGCGACTAAACGGTATCGAAGGCGTGGAATGCTCCGAGGCAACCGGCGCTTTTTACTGTTTCCCTGATGTTTCTGCGCATTATGGCCGAAATATTAATGGGGCACAGATTACCGGCAGTATGGATTTTGCCAAAGCACTGCTGGAACAGGCCAATGTGGCCCTGGTTCCGGGCCTGCCGTTTGGCTGTGACAATAATGTGCGTTTGAGTTTCGCCTGTTCACTCGAGCAGATTACCAAAGGATTAGATAGACTTCAAGAATGGCTAAGTCAGTAAAGAGCAAGAAACGCAGCGTTTCCATTCCGAGTGTGGAAGATTCGACAGTCTCTGAACAGGCAGTACAAGCGGTCAGTCACAGGGCATTATCCGGGTGGCCCATTATTATCGGCTGGCTGGCGATGCTCATTTTTACCGTTCATGCCTGCACACATATGGTTGCTGCCGGCGATACATGGGTTGCAATGGCCTCCGGGCGGCATTTTGTCAATCACGGCGTCGATACTGTCGAGCCGTTCAGTGCGAACTCGCACAAGGCCGGGCCAACGGAGCAAGAGATTCGGACCTGGCCCGATTGGGCTCAGTGGATTGCGAATAAGGTCGGCCTAAAGACGGTTAAGGCCGTGCATCCGACCGGCTGGATCAATCAGAACTGGCTGACGCACGAAATCTTCTACCTGCTGGTGCCCAAATCATCCTACGCGGACGGTATGAGTTTCTCATCGAATGCGCTGGTTTACTGGAAGTTCGCCATTTATATATTGACCGTGATTTGTGTCTATTATACAGGCCGGCTGTTGGGGGCTAATCCGGCGCTTTGTGCCGTCTTCTCCTGTTTCGCGATGTTCATAGGGCGTTCTTTTCTCGATGTCCGCCCGGCGGGTTTCTCAAACATGCTCGTAGCGGTCTTTCTGCTCATACTTGTGCTGGCTACGTATCGAAACCTACTTTATATCTGGCTAATCGTCCCGTTGGCCGTTTTCTGGTGCAATGTCCACGGCGGATACATCTACGTCTTCATTATGCTCGTTCCGTTTGTGGGCCTTAACCTTCTAACGAGCATTTCCAAAAAAAGGTTCATTTCCATCGGGCGAAAGGGTATCTACCACACAATGGCCGTGGGCTTCGTCGCTTTTATAGCGACTATTGTATTCAACCCGTTCCATTTGACGAATCTTACTCATACATTCGTCATTAGTTTCAGTAAACATGCCGAGCGGTGGCGTGACATTCACGAGTGGAGGTCCGCTTTCGACTGGTCCAACCGTGTTGGTACGGGTTTTCCGTTTTTAGTGCTTTATATTCTCGGTATTGGCCTATTGATCCTCTGGTTGTTTTCCCGCTTTCTCAAGCCGGGATTACTGAAGGCGCCCAGGAATGAGCTTGAGGCCCAGAAAAAGTTGTACATTATGCTGTCGAGAGTCTTTGGCTACGCGGCAATCGTGCTGGTCTGCTTTGTGACATTCATCAGTTTTTCACTCCTCGGTCTCGATTTCGTAAGTTTCTTCTGGTGTGCGGTCTTTGTTGCTATTATTTTGGTGAGTATTTACAAAAACGTTCATTTCATATATCTGGCGGTTCTATTGACCCTGCTGGCCCTATGGTCAGGTAATGCGGCCGCCGGTTATAATGGCAGATATTTCTATCCTTTCGTTATCCTGCCCGTTTATGCCGTGCTGTATATTCTTGCCTCGCTGTTTTCCAAACCGGCAAAATACAAGCCTGAGAATATTGCCTTTGTAGTCATTACGGCCGTTGTTTCCCTGCTGCTGATGACGGTCATCTTCAATCCGTTCAAGTTTGAACTGCCGGTATGGAACATGGGGCAATTGCTTGATCTGCGACGAATATGGCGCCCGGTGTACGAACGTAACCTCGGATTAAGCTATCTGCATTTATTCGACACGCTTTTTATTCTGAACATGGTTTCGATTATTTTCTGGCTTGGATATCCCTATTTGAGAGAAATCCTCGGCAGGGAGCAAGACGAGTCAAATCAGAAGCTGGGAGACGAGACTTATGAATTGCCGCGGATTGATTTGGCGGTAATCACCATTGCGGCCCTTACGATTTATATGGCCGTCCGTTCCCGCAGGTTTATACCGATAGCCGGGATAGCAGCGTGCCCCGTTGTGGCGATGTTTATCGACCAGATCGTTCGCGGAGTTTCGGCGAGTCGAAACTTCTATGCTAAAAATCGCCTTACCGTTTCTCCAATGCCGCGAAGTCTGCAATTATCTTTTACTGTTGCCGGTGCTTTGGCGGTCCTGTTTTTCGGCACGTGGTGGGGGCTTAAGTTCAAGGTTGTTTATCTCGATCCGTGGCCTTCGGACCCGAAACTGAGTTCCGTTTTCATGCGAATGACCGCCTCGGACGCCAAGCCTTTCTACGCCCTGAAGTTCATCAAAGATAACAAGCTGGAAGGGAAGATGTTTAACTACTGGACCGAGGGCGGCTTCATCGCCTGGGGCCAGGAACCCGACCCGAAAACCGGCAAAACCCCTCTGCAATTATTTATGGACGGCAGGGCACAGGCTGCATATAACCGCAATACCTTTGATATCTGGACGTATATTATGTCCGGCGGGCTCCCTGGTTCGCCCGGATATGAGATTATGCAGGCCGCCCAAATGAGAGCCAGAGTGTCGAGAAAGAAGATGGGCCAGAATTTGACACGGGACGATTATGACAAACTCGGGCAATCCATGAGTGATGAGCTTGAAAAACGTAATGTCTGGGTCGTCTTAATGCCCTCTGCCGTATACAATGATCCCGACCAGACAAGTTCTTATCATACGATAAAAGGATTAGAACAGAATCCCAACTGGCCGATCGTGTTTTTCAATAACAGGCAAAAGTTGTATGTTGACATAAGAACTCCGCAGGGCAAGGAACTTTTCGAAGGCATATTTAACGGAAAAACCATCTATCCGGATGATTATCACAAAAACCTGATTCGCGCCCATAGCTGGTTTTATTATCGTCCCGGCATAGAGGAAAAAAAGAAGGCCCTTGATTTTGCTATAACGGCCTTTAATCTAAATCCGATGCCGACCACCATTCTTGAAATCCTCCTGATGGGCACGAACTTTGCCGAACTAAGCTCCGGGGTAAATAAGTTTTGCCTGGATTATTTCAACGAGTTTATAGAAATAAAAGATGTTTGGTCGAAGCAGGATGGTTACCGTCACAAAGTTGAAGCCGTACGATTAGCATGCTACCATCTGAAGAGACTCGCCCAGGCGCAGAGAGACACAAAACGTGTGAACTTTTATGCCGGTAAGGAGATTGAATATTTAGAAGAATTAACGAGGATACATCAAAGCAAGAGGTGGTAATGGTTTCAATCAGCGTTTTTTTCCCCTGTTACAATGAGCAGGCAAATGTTGGCCGGACCGTTGAAAAGGCACTTGAGGTCTTGGGAAAGCTCAACGCTGATTTTGAAGTAATTATAGTTGACGACGGCAGTTCTGACGATACCGGACGAATCGCCGATGAGATAGCAGGGCGGAATGGCAGGGTAAAAGTAGTGCATCATGAAGGTAATCTTGGTTACGGAGCTGCGCTGCAATCCGGTTTCAAGGCGGCAACAAACGAGCTTGTCTTTTACACCGATGGTGACGGCCAATTCGAGATTAACGAAATGCCGCCGCTGCTTGCCCTGATGGGGCAATACGATATTGTAAGTTGCTACCGGCTGAATCGCCAGGACTCGTTAATCCGCAAAATCAACGGCTGGTGCTGGACCAGGCTGGTCTGCCTGATGTTCGGCCTGAAAATCCGCGATATCGACTGTGCTTTCAAATTATACAAAAGGGAAATTTTTGACAAAATCGAATTATCGAGTACAGGTGCTCTTATCGACGCCGAGATACTGGCGCGGGCCGCACGCAAGGGGTACCGTATAACACAAACAGGCGTGCATCATTTTCAGAGAACGTCCGGCGAACCGTCCGGTGCGAATTTACGAGTGATTATGCGTGCTTTCAAAGAACTCTTTAAGCTGCAAAGGCGAATCCGGAGCGGCAATTGATAGCAGAAACTAAATGTGATGTGCGAATTGCGATATACAAGGTATGAAAGAAGGAAAAGTAAATCTTTTTATCTACGGCTCACTGCGGGACAGAAGGATATTTCAATCAGTCAGCGGATTGATTTTTAGCAGAAAAGCATCCAAAATTGACAATAAAACCCTTTTTGCCGAACCTGCTCTGCTGCCCCGATACCGAAGGGTCAGCCCGGACAATGTCTATTACTATGCCATTGCAGCGCCATCTTCGAGAATAGAAGGTTTTGTAATCCATGATATCCCTGCCTCGGCGATGGCTGGAATCGACAGGTACGAAGGCAAGCGTTACGAGAGAGATACCGTTCAAGTCAACACTGCAAACGGCTCCGTCGAGGCCCAGGCCTACCTGGTTACTCACGACTCGATGGAAGAACATTTCGGTGACCGTTTCCACGTCAACCTGATACACGAGTTGTGGCTGCGAAAACGCATCGAGAAATTCATCAAAAGACGTACCCGTCCCGGCGAACGAACTGTGGACGCCGAATCGGAACGCCGGGCCGACCGAGAGCTGCTCGCAACCACTGAACGTGATCTGGTCATGAGCCATTATCATACGGATGCCGTAAGTGATTATTATCTTGAACATGAACTGGACCGTCCCCGGCCAAGCATAAAACACCTTTACGATGATCAAGAGGCAAAGCAGTTTATCGACAATTACCTGGCTTTAGCAGTGAGGCAGGTTCTGCTCAATCAGCTCGAAGAACAAATCCAGTCCCAATACCGCTTCGAGCTTGAGCGTATTCGCACTTCGGAAAGATATTTTAACCGGTCGGTGAGTTTGCTGGCCGCTCTGCAAATTATAAATTCAAACCGTAGAGATGTTAATTTGATAGTCGACGAGTGCCTCCAGACAATGCCCTATGATAAAAACGATCTTATTGACTATGTTAAATACGCTGTACGTGCTTCGAAAAGCATGTTTGATCCTCGTGTGGCCCAGGCAAAACTAACTCGAATTCGTTCGAGTCTTCAGCCCGGACTGATTCCACTTGGAATTGAGGTTGAATTGAGCAATGTCGGAGCAGCGGCCGTCGAGCCGCAAAGAAGCATCAAAAAAGCGTTTGATCCCGTATATGATGGATTCAAATATTTCTATGATTTTCGCCTGGATGTTTTGAGCTGGAAGCTCGGCGGATATATTGACGACCATTCCGGCTCGACCGACCAGGCAAGGCGGAGAGGCTTTTTGGAGCTTGCGCCGGGAAGACTGAATATCGCAGGGGAACTGTCTCGTCCGGCAACAGCCGATCCCTGGCTGCTTAATCAGTTGATAAATGAGATTGTCAATTTCTATAATGTCCATCCACATAGTTTGCATCTGTCTCTCCAGCTTCGGAAAAGCCAGCGTGGCAACCAGAAGATTCTGCCGCTCGGTTTTGTCAAGTGTCTGCTCGCGTTAGGCGGCGGCCCGGAGCGAAAGGGCACAGGCAGGCTTTGGATCTCAAGGATGGGACGTGACGAGATTAAGCAATACGAGTACGGTGAAGAGCTTGTCTTTGCCAGAACCAGTAAGCGCAGGTGGTATCTGGGCGGTGATGATATCGCTAACAAACTCCCGGCACAGGCAACTACGCACGTCCAGCAGTACAAATTTATACGTCTGGAAAAAAGAGCTAATTATGAGCCTTTAATCATGTGCCTGAAGGGTTTGCAGCTATCGTACAATCCAGCCGATTATTTGACTGCCGAACAATTAAAGAATAATCCGAAATTACAAAGGCAATATGAAGAGTTGAAGAAATGGTCCGTCGAACCAACGGAAATAAGCCACCAGCTGATCAGCCGGTTTGTAAGAACCGTGCAGGATGGCTTGATGAAGGAAGGGCACCATCGGCCCGCCCATACGCTGCACTACATCGACTGGGTGCTCAGCGCAATCGATGTTCAACTGCGGATGTTCAATAAGCAGCTCAGGGAGTACTCATGACACCGAACACCTCAGTAGAGTAGCGTTACGTTTCGCGCATTTCCTTGATTTTTTCTTTGATGAATTCTGCTGTATGACAGGCTGCCTCTTTACCGTAAGCAAGGCACTTGTGCATTCCGGCATTAAAAGATTTAGCAAACTGTTGTGAATCAAACGCCGAAGCCGATGAGATATTATCAAAAGTTTTTTCGGCGCTGCCCTCGGGTGCAGGTGCTGTGATATAGATTGCAGTTGCAAAGCCGGCAAAATAGACGATTAGCAGGAAAATGAATTTGGTTCTCCAGCCTTTCACAATGATTCTCCCTTCCTAAAGAAACCATTTTGTCGGCCGGTCCCCCCCAGCTGGCCTTTTGTGTTAGTCTCTAATAAATTAATAGTATGAAAAACAACGAATGCCAAACGGAAAATGCTAAAAGTCTGCTTTTTATCCAGCTAAAAGCTGTTTTAACGTCGTACAGACGATAGCGATCTGATCTTTCGTCAAATGATTATGGAACGGCAGGGCGATTGCCCTTGCGCTGATGGACTCGGTAATGGGGAAATTGCCCGGCTTGTAGCCAAATTTCTGGGCGATAAACGGCATCAGATGCACGGGAGCAAAGTAATTGCTGACCTGAATATTCCGGCTTTGCATCTGCTGTAAAATCCGATCTCTCTGCTCCATTGTAAAGTCTTCTTTGAGCCGGACAACGAAGACGAACCAGCTCATATCGCAGTTCACCGGTTCGGCGGGCACTATCAGCCGGTCCTCGTCGGCCAGCATTTGACGGTACCATTCTGCGACCTGCCTGCGTTTTGCCTTGATTTCGTCGATTCTCGATAGCTGCACAATTCCAAGAGCACAGTTTATGTCGCTGAGACGGTAGTTGTAGCCCAGTCTTTCATGGGCCAGCCAGCCGGCGCCTTTGCTTCTGCCTTGGTTGCGAAGCGATACGCACATGTCTGCCAGATCATCATCATCGGTCAAAATCATGCCGCCTTCACCGGTGGTGATTTGCTTGTTGGGATAAAAGCCGAAAACGCTCATCGTGCCGAACGTCCCGACCTTTTTTCCCTTCAAAGCCGAACCAAGCGCCTCGCAGCTATCTTCGATGACCGGAAGATTGTGTTTTTTGGCAATTTCACAAACGGCATCAAGACCGGCGGGATTTCCGAAGACTTCGACTGGCAAAATCGCTTTTGTCTTTTCGGTTATGCCGGCTTCAATTTTAGCCGGATCGATATTCAAACTGACCGGGTCGATATCTACAAAGACCGGCCTGGCGCCGGCCATCATAATCGACGTAGCCGAAGCTGCGAAAGTAAACGGAGTGGTAATAACCTCGTCGCCCGGCGCAATCCCCAGCGCCAGCATACACAAAAACAAGCCGCTTGTCCCGCTATTGACGGCCACCGCTCGTTTCATGCCGACGTACTCGGAGAAGGCCTGCTCGAATTCCACGAGTTTGGGACCGAGCGACAGATTGGGGCTGCGAAGCACTGCACAAACAGCCTCTATTTCTCTGTCTGTGATATCCGGCCGGGACAAATGTATGCACATAACCAAATCACCTAATCACTTAAGCGGACAAGAACAATTGACGAGATTGTACCGCCTGTGAGACATAAATCAAAACATTTTCGATACTTAATACACCAGCGAAAAAAAGGAGTTTTTTGCTCTGTCGGATTAGCCCTTTCGGCATATATCAGGAATACTTATAGGACGTCGTATCGGGAAGATCGCCATTTATTTGCTGCTAATATGAGAATTACGGTTGTATGTTAAACATCCCTCGATTTAAAACCGAAGATAAGTGCGATTTGATACTTTGTGGTGGGAATCGAGATATGGCGAAAGGCAAAAATGTACTGACAACAGGCGATGTGGCCAAGATTTGTCACGTCGCTCCTCGAACAGTTTCGAAGTGGTTCGATAACGGCCAGTTGAGAGGCTATCGTATACCCGGCAGCAAAGACCGGCGAATCCCGGTCAACGAGCTGGTTCGCTTTATGAAAATTCATAATATGCCAACGTCGGAACTTGCCGTCGGCAAAATCAGGGTCCTGCTCGCAGACAGCGACTTCAAAACAGCTTCTGCCCTGGCCGATATTCTGCGAAGCAAGGCCGACTACGATGTGCAAACTGTTCACAGCAATTTTGAAACAGGTTCGGCCATCCAGAAATTCACCCCCCATGTCCTGCTGATAAGCCTTCTGGCTGAAGGTATCGATGCGGCGGCTGTCTGCAAAGGTATTCGTGAGAATGAGGACTTGCGGACGATCAAGATCATTGCCCTCGTGAATAATTTAAGCGATTCGGAATCGGTGGCTCTGCTGCATAAGGGCTTCGATGGCTATGTACCTTATTCTGCTGATGGTGTCGAGGTAATCAAGAGAATCGAAGAGGCGATTGCAATTATCTATTAGTTACTGATAAATCTCGTCGCTTTTTTTTATAGAAAGAAAAGCAGGGAATATCTCTTTAGTAATCCTTGAAGTTTCTCATCCATTCGGGCCAGTCATCGGGCTTGACGAGGCCGGCCCTGGTCCAGGGTCCTGATGTAGTAAAACCGCGATGCCACTTCAATGTCCACAGCTCCTTGAGCCCGACTTTCCTGGTTGTCCAGTCCAGGAACAGAACATTCACTGAAGCATCGTGTCGATTGACGGAGAAAATACGTATCTCATCACCGCCTGTGCCAACACCCGTTCTCGGCTCTCCATCGAATGATGGCGGACTATCGGTCGGGAAGGGCTGGCCATCGGAACGCCAGGCACCGTCTGCCATTATCGGTGCGTTACTCAAGCCTTTGTTATTTGTATTTCTCCAGTAATATTCGAGCTTCCGATCGCCGCTTGTGTCGTCGCTGTCATAAATCCACTCATTGAGAGCGTAGCTGCCGCAGCGAACGCCGTTGCTTTCAATGATCGAATAGCGGACGGGAGCTCCCTCTGAGATGGTTTTTGTGGCCATGGGGCAGTATAGCAGATCATCGCTGTTTTTGTAGTAATCCACGAGCCTGTGCATCCAATCGAAAGCAAGATAGTCGGGGAATTTGCCGTTGTTTTCGTCTGTGTACATTGCCCAGACGAGCCCCCACTGTTTCAGATTGCCCTGGCATAGCACTGTTTTTGCCTGTTTCCTGACCCGCTGCAATGCCGGCATCAATATCGCCATTAACAAGGCGATAATGGCAATGACGACCAAAAGTTCGATTAAAGTAAATCCCCGCCGGTTGCTCACAATGATACTCCTTCTGCGACCTGAATAAGAACTTTACAGAAGTTTAGATAAAATAGAATCCTATTGGGAATCGCCGACCAGCAGGAAATGCCGGCCTTATGTAATAGTCCTGTTAGTTTGTTATTATCTTAGTAATCTTTATAACGTCTAAGCCAGACGGGCCAGTCTTCGGGCCGAACGCTGCCGGCTTTTGTCCACGGACCGCTTGTGACATACGAACGATGCCATTTCAACGTCCACAACTCCTTGAGTCCCACATTTCTTATGGACCAATCCATAAAAAGGAGGTTAACGAATCCATCGTGCCTGTCGATGCAGAAATGGTTCATTTCTCCCGATGTGCCCTGATCGCCTATCCCGAAAGCATCCATATTTGCCGATGGAGTATCAGTATGTCGAGGCCATGAATCCCACCATGTGGAATCGCCGAACACAGGTATCGTATTGGTGCTAACTGGTTTGCCGGCGGTTTCCCTGGTATCAGGTATTACAGTTGTATTGTTCTGTACACTCCTCCAGAACCATTCTAACCAACGAGCGCC
>Ga0114918_10003082_pt1 | contig 14779 bp, 22 predicted proteins | sample LantaG_FD_87015 | JGI IMG/M metagenome (GOLD analysis project Ga0114918, IMG submission 87015) | Deep subsurface microbial communities from Baltic Sea to uncover new lineages of life (NeLLi) - Landsort_02402 metaG | ecosystem: Environmental > Aquatic > Marine > Oceanic > Sediment | place...
TCAATTAAATTATATGGAAAGAACCTCGAACGTATCGCGGAGATACTTAAATCTCTCGTTGCAACAGGTATGTTTGGCGAGCAGAAGGAGATTGAGAATGTTACAGTTAACATCTGATCAAATTGGTTTCATTGCATACTTCATCAGTCTGGTAGGTACTGTCTTGAACATCAAGAAAAATCGCTGGTGCTTTGTCTTTTGGAGTGCTGGTAATATTCTTTACATCGCTAATGGTCTATTGACACAACAGTGGTCAATCGTTACGATGTTCGTTTCGAATACAATTGTAGCCATCATTGGTTTCATTCAGTGGACTAAAGAACTTAAACAAAAGAGTAAATAATGTTTTTAGAACAACAGACACGACAGATTGCTGATGCAATAGAAAAAATCCTTTTGGGTTTTAATCATCCAGAAATGCCCAAAAGCAAACCACGTTTTCATTTGCGCGTTGAAGGTCAAGATTCATGGTCGTGGGCAGATATATTTCCCAATTGGATGGTTGATGAAGATAATCAATCTGTGGAACGAAATCTAGATTCGAATAAATAAGCACTGTTGTCTTCAAAGAGAAAATATAGTATATTATTATCAGAACAATTGAACATTCGGTAAAAAGCTATATATTATTTAAGACATATAAATATAGATATGTGTATGTGGGTTCTAAAAAGTTATTTAGTCAGTGTGGCCTAATTGGAATAGGCGGTTGTTCGAGAGACAGCGTCACTTGTGGGTTCAAATCCCTCCACTGACACCAGAATATATTGCGGGGTAGTGTAATAGTAACATTTCAGGCTCATAACCTGAAGACGCCGAGCGCAGAGTGTTGGTGCAACTCCAACCCCCGCTACCATTTTCGAGCTTGTAGCGTAATGATAATACATATTTCGCGAGGTGGAGTATCCATGACGGCTCACAACGACGTAGAATAGTATATGCGGACGGTAAGCGAGTAGGACCCGTCATCCAAAAGTAACCAATCGCAATACGAACTTTACCTCATAGTGAGGGATGCGTGGAAGCCCAGAGAAATAACGTTAGGATATCGCGTCGGAATCGTTAATCCGAAGATTGCTGGTTCAAGTCCAGTCAAGCTCGCCAAATCGAGGTTAGGTCTCCCATTCAAAAGACCAACTACATGCCGGTGTGGCCTAATTGGAATAGGCGGTTGACTTAGAATCAACGTCACCTGTGGGTTCGAATCCCTCCACCGGTACCATATCATGCCTCTGTAGCTTAATGTAAAGCATCCGCCCCGTAAGCGGAAGAATGTCGGATCGTGTCCGTCCAGAGGCTTAAATTTTGAAAGGTTGTTTATGAAATACCAACACATCATGCTTGATACTGAAACACTTGGCCGAGAAGCTGACGCTGTTGTACTCTCCATAGCAATGGTGAAATTCAACTTTGGCTCATGTGTCAGTGTAGAAACTGATTCAGGCATGCAGGTATTTCCAGAAGTGCAGCGACAAATGAAAGATCGATCAGTGAGTTGGGCAACGATTCAGTGGTGGATGGAACAGAGTGAAGATGCGCGTTGTGCAATAATCCAACCGTGTCGCATACCGATGGAATGGGCGTTGGTGAAAGTTCGTTCGTACATTGATAGTAAAGAATATAAGGTGTGGGCAAACGGTGCGGCTTTTGATCCACCACTCATACGACACCTGTTTAATCAGTACGGCATTGAAGAGCCGTGGGATTTTCGACGCATACTTGACATGCGCACAATGAAGTGGTTAAGTAAGTTCGATAGCAAAGGTGTTCCACAGCGTGATAATGCTGTAAAGCACGATGCACTAAGTGATTGTTTTTGGCAAATTGATGTACTCAATGCTGAATTCAACAAAATCAAAGGTACGCCGTTAGAATTCAAATGAAGCATATAAACAAATTATAAATATAAGCGATCCAGTAGTCAAGTTTGGTTTAAGACTGCAGTCTGCAAAACTGTACAAGCGTGAAAGCGTCGTGGGTTCGAATCCCACCTGGATCTCCAATTTTAATGCCTGCGTAGCTCAGCTTGGTAGTAGCACCTCCTTGGTAAGGAGGAGATCTCGGGTTCGAATCCCGACGTAGGCTCCATTCAACATCAGATGTTCGTTTGCTGTTAAAACACAAATATAACGAACAAGGGAGGTTTTATGGTAATAAAAAATGTTTGTTGTGTGGGTTGTGGTTGTTCAAATATCTGGCAAAAACAAAACTCGTATTTGTTCTAGATCATATTAATGGTCATTGGTATGATAACAACCCTATCAATTTGAGATTAGTTTGTCCAAATTGTGATAGTCAATTGCCAACTTTCAAGAATCGAAACAAAGGCAATGGACGTTTATATGATCGACAATATAAGCGGAAGGTTGGCCGAGCGGTCGAAGGCGTTAGTCTTGAAAACTAAAGGGCTGAAACATGCTCCGAGAGTTCGAATCTCTCACCTTCCGCCATTTTTATGCTGGTGTAGCCCAATTGGTAGAGGTGGCGTGACTTAAAATCCGCTCGAGTGTGGGTTCGAATCCCACCACCAGTACCAAATACTAAAAAGAATCTGAAGGAGAATAGCATGACAAAGAAAGCACCACCATTGTGTGTCCGTTCAGAAAAGAACCGCCTCACATCAGGTTACACTGTATACATCACTGGTGGTACTACAACACGTCGTAAAAATCTTTATTTAAAAATGCTCGAAGCGGCAGGTGACTTTCGTTTCAATCTGCTTGATGATATGGTTGTTCTCCAAGTCACTACTTCAGCCTTAAAAACAATCAAAGTACAGTTCGTAACATACTTCCTGGAGGATTAGATTACTGTGGATAGGAAATCAGTTTCGTTTACACAATACTTGGAAGGAATCGAATTGGGCAAGAAAGCGTTTGGATTTGCTAAAAAGGCTCATAAAGGACAGGTACGGAAGTTCTCTGGACTGCCATATGTTGTACATCCTGAATCTGTTGCTAATCTTGCTCAAAAATACACTCAAGATCCCATTATTGTAGCAGCGGCGTATCTACACGACACTATTGAAGATACTGAAGCCACGCATGACATTCTCGTTCAGGAGTTTGGCAAAGAAGTAGCTAATCTTGTACAAGAATTAACGTCAGCCAGTAAAGATGAAATGAAGAAGGTTGGCGGCAAAGCCAAGTATCTCACAGATAAGATGATGAAAATGTCAAAGAAAGCTCTCACGTTGAAGTTGATTGATCGATTGGATAACGTAAGTGATGAGCACGCATCGGAAGGTTTCAAAGAACGGTACTACGCCGAGACCAAATACATTTTAGACAATCTCACACGGTCACTTGATTCAACACAGAAAAAAATTGTCAAAGAGATAAAAAAGAAAATTAGTTATGAATAAGCATCCTAAAAGTAGCTAATAAATTAATGTCTTTACATAGAGTCTACAATACATTAAACCTCCATAAGAAGATCCATCCACATCGAAATGAGTTTTACCATTGACATAATGCAGGTATCCTCGAGTGTGGTCAAATGTATAAACAAATCGAGTGAAAGGTTATGAAGATAATGAACCAAATCAGAATTGCATTGAAGAGTATTGCGATAATATCAAAAGTCATTAAATTTATGAAAGCAGGTTTAGGTGTAAAGAAGTCACAACCACCACGTGAACCACGAATGTACATGATCGTGCGTAGTGATCTTGATACAACGTATAGAGTTGTGCAAGGTGCTCACGCACTCGCAAAATATGCAATGGAACATCCAGATGAGTTCCATTTATGGAACAATCAGTTTTTGATTGCATTATCTGTGTGGAATCTCCAAGCACTATATGCACTTGGTGAAAAGCTTCAAAATGAATATCCAGATTTGAAGTTCTCTGCGTTCATCGAGCCTGATCAGGACCATCGTATGACAGCAATTGCATGTTATACAACTGGTGAAGTATTTGAAGGGTTGCCACTCGCGAGGTAGCTTTATCAACTATGAGGAGACCGTTTCTGATAAATCCTCATTCAATAAACCTTAAAAAGCTTTCGTAGTTTAACTGAAAAGAACAACATGAGAGTACAGAAAGAAATCCTATGTCGTGGACATTTGAATATAGTTGGCAATCAGCATCATTAAATGGTGCATGTGATGGTTGTGAAAAAGAATGGTTCAATCATCCGATTGATTATAACGAAGAGACAGATAGAGTTAGTAAATCTTTTCGCCGTAGTGCAAAACGCAGAGGTAAAAGAGAACTTACTGCCTTTGGTTGGTTGTTCATTGGTAAAAATAAAATACTTTGTCCGAAGTGTAACATAGCACGAAAACAAATCATTAGCAACCCGGCACGTATGGTGTTTTATATGCAAGATCATTTTAACCTTATCAAGATGATGAAAGATAACAAACAAACATTGAAATTAAATTCACTTTGCTAAATTTTAAGTCTAATGTCATAAATTAGGAGATAAAAATATATGATACTTAACACAATTGCTCTTGGTCTTGGTTGGATTACTCTTGTGATTGGAGCTCTTTGGCTTCTCGGTCAGTTTGTAAATTGGATTACTGAAATAATTACAGGTGCTAATAAAACAATGCAACAACGTGAACAACAACTAACCAGAGCGTGTAGAGAAATTAGTGCTATCTGTGGAACAGAATATCCAGAAATAGATCAGTGTTGTAATATCATTCATGCGCAAATGAATAATTCAAATCAGGACATGTCACCACAAGCCTTTCTTACTTGGCTACACACTCACCACCCAAAGATGTAAAACATAAATACTTCAAGAGGAGGTGCTTATGAAATGGAATGATGTGCTGGAAGTATCCAGACGCTTTTGGAGACGTAAGAGGACAGATATTCAGCTTTCCCCTCGTTTTGGAAGCCGTTCAAAGAAGAATCTTCGAACTTGTGATCCACAACTACAACGACTGTTCAATGTTGTCGTTGAAGGATTTGATTGTAGTATCATTCAAGGTCGTCGTAGCAAAGCTCTGCAAGATAAATACTTCGCAGAGGGAAAGAGTAAGGTACAGTGGCCGAACTCAAAGCACAATGTCCTCAATCCAACAGACCTCTCACATGCAGTTGATGTGGCACCTTATATCAACGGCAAGATTAGTTGGGACTCATGTCAATGTTACTTCTTCGCTGGATATGTCCTACGTGTATCAGAAGAACTTGGTATTGATATAAGGTGGGGCGGAGACTGGGATCAAGATAGGGATGTCAATGATCAGACGTTTCGAGATTTAATTCATTTCGAAATCAAGGAGAGCAGTGATGAATAAACTTATTAAAGAAGCACAAACATTCATGCCAGAAGCGGCAAACACACCAGCCGCCGCTTACAAGCAAAATATGAACAACAGTTAAAAAACAATCCAACCGGTTGGGCTGGTATTGGTCGAGGAACAGAATTATCAGCTCTTGCGGCTGATATGGAAGATATGGCGGCCCACATGGATATGATGATGTGGGATTAAATGTAGGGCCTAAAATAACTGTTGACTTTTGATTCAAAATGTAGTATATTATTAATGAAGGTTGAGTCAGCACTTAAAAAATCAGACTTACAAAAAGAAATCTGAAAAAATAAAAATAACTGTTGACTTTTGCAAATAAATTTAGTATGATTAATACCGAAGCTAATAAAAACAGTTAAAACATAAGTAAAGCAAACACTCACAAACGGAGTATCATTATGCAGACATTGCGACCAACATTTAAACAAGTAAAGCGAATTAATTTCGCCGGCATCGCATTGTATCCTATGGTCAATGAAGATAATGGAGAGATGACATAAGGTAACCGTAACGAGATAAAGAAATCAAAGGGCGGTTACCGAAAAAGTAACTGCCTTTTTTGTTGGAAATAAATGCTCGGGTATCCCAATTGGAAGAGGAAGCTGATTCAAAACCAGCTAATGTGTGGGTTCGACTCCCACCCCGAGTACCATATCTGGATGTGGGATAATGGTTGTCCACTACATTCGGGATGTAGTTCAAGCAGGTTCGATTCCTGTCATCCAGACCATAAAGTTTTGTTTGGTTTGTCTAATAGAACTAAAGATTCCAGCAAATAAAGCTGGTGATGAAGGTTTGAGTCCTTCACCGGACGTCAAGTTTTTCAGGATGTAGCTCAGTCTGGTCAGAGCGCTCGGTTTGGGTCCGAGAGGCTCGTGAGTTCGAATCTCACCATCCTGACCAAAGTTTAATGGTGAGTAGCATAATGGCAATGCACCGAGCTGTTAACTCGGGTGATGGGGGTTCAAATCCCTCCTTACCAGCCAAGTTTTTGCTGGAGTAGCATAGTGGTCTAATGCGCTTCCCTCATAAGGAAGAAATCGAGGGTTCAAATCCCTCCTCCAGTACCAAAAAAGATTATTATGCCTCCAAGGTGTTACTGGCTGCATTTCCGACTTTTAATCGGTAGGGTGAAGGTTCGAGTCCTTCTGGAGGTACTAAAAATTATAAAGATAAAGAATTTTGGGGGCTAACAGGCAAGGGGCCGAGTTTGTTTTGCAAGCAGACCTTTGGTGGGTTCGATTCCCACAGTCTCCACCAAGTTTATATAGAGCGTAGACTGACTGGTTGTTAGAGCAACTCTGATAAGGTTGTTTAGGTGGGTCCGATTCCCACACGCTCTACCATGTTTATGGGGGCGTATGACGGCCGTATGGAAAGGCGTGCTGAAGATCTGCAGTATGTAACTTCAGTCCTAAACGAAGTAGATTTTCTTTTACGAATGATGTAGCTAATCATTACGATTAGAAGAGCGCTTTTAATGGTGAGCAGGTTCGAGTCCTGTACGTCCCCACCAAAAATGTATAGTGGTTTGTGCAAACTGCCACAGAGAAATACACGAAGGAATTATGGTGGCGTAGAGTAGCGGTCAAACTCAACACCCTCTCAAGGTGTGGATCGCGGGTTCAAATCCCGCCGTCACTACCAAAGTTTTGTCGCTTTAGCATTGTGCACAATGCGCTTGCCGTGAAGGGCAAGAGAATGTGGTTGAATTCCATGGGGCGACACCAAATATTATGGTGCGTTAGAATAATGGTAAGTTCGCTGGGCCTTCAACCCAGAGACAGGAGTTCAATTCTCCTACGCACTACCAAAGTTTTTGTGGCTGAAGCAATTGTGGTCAATGCAACGGACTGAAAATCCGAGTAAGTGGGTTCGATTCCCACCGGTCACACCAAGTTTAATGGCCTATCGTCCAATGGCAGGACACGAGTCTTTGAAGCTCGTTATCGTGGTTCGAATCCACGTAGGCCAGCCAAAGTTTTTGCCTTCGAGGTGTTATTGGTTGCACGGCTGACTCTTAATCAGTAAGGTCTCGGTTCAAATCCGAGCGAGGGTACCAAAGTTTATTGGTGAGTAGCTCAGTTTGGCAGAGCACCTGGCCGTTAACCAGGAGCGCGGGGGTTCGAGGCCCTCCTCACCAGCCAATTTTCTTAAGAAAATTGCAAAATTACAAGGGAGTGCGCCAACGATGGTGAGTTGGAACGGACTGTTAAGCTCATCCGCTGAGGTGATCTTAACAAATCCGTTGCCTTCGGGCTTAGTAGGTTCGAATCCTACCACTCCCATAAGTAGAATAAAAAGGGTCGTTATACCGTAGGGATAGCGGGACTGGTTGTAACCCAGTTGTCTATAATGGACTCGGGTGGTTTGACTCCATCACGGCCCACCAATTTTGCACTATTGACTTTAATAGTTGTTTTATTGTATATTATTTATTGAACTACAAGGATATAAACATGTGAAAAGCTACCGGCGCTGGCGGAATGTGAAGGTTGTTGGGAAGACACAGGACGGCAAAAGCGTTATTAAAGGATTATTCTTCCCAGTATCGTCAATGTTAGGTGTGCCATTCGAAGATGTAGTCTTCATGTTGGACAAACAGAATATAGTTATCGACTGGATAGACTTCTTCAATGAAGCAGTTGAGAACGGTTGGAAACCAGAACGAACGATAAACAGAATATGCTTCGTGTGCAGAGATGTGTACGGAACTAAATACAGTGAAGAAGTTAATAAACGCTTACTCTTTTATCAAGGGAGGTCAAACATGACGTAATTATTCAACCTTAACAAGGAGATTGTTATGTCACGTTCATACCGCAAACCATACGCCACTTGTGGCTATGGAAGCAAGGGTAAGAAATGGTATAAGCGTTACGCCAACAAAGTCATCCGTCATACGGAAGATGTGCCAAACGGCAAAGCGTATCGTAAATGTGGAGTGAATACTTGGATTATTTGTGATTACAAATTCTACCAAGATTCAAAGCCAGACACGTACTGGGATTGGTTTAGAAAAGAGTGGGTAACTGAAATTTGGACTCCTCGCTGGAAAGCAGTACGTAAATAGAATTATATGCCCGCTTAGTATAATGGAAGTACATCTGGTTTACATTCAGATAGCGGTGGTCCGATTCCACCAGTGGGTACCATGCAGTATTAGTATAGTGGCTATTATACCTGATTGCCATTCAGGGGACATCGGTCCGATTCCGGTATACTGCACCATAAATTATCGCTACGAAAATGTCCGTGGTTTCGTAGCTAAAACATAAGTACTTTCAAAGGAGGTGCTTATGATACGAAGATTTAAACGGACGCATTGTAAGTGTGGAGATCCCCTTGATTGTTCTGACCCAACTTATTGTAAGAAGTGTCGAAGGGCAATTGCTAAAAAGGATTACCAAGCAAATAAGGAACGATACAAAGAACGAGCAACGAAAGCTCGGCAGAAGAAATTAGATAAGTTCCATGAATTCAAAAGCACACAACAATGTGACATATGTGGAGAAAATCATTCAGCGTGTTTAGATTTCCACCACAGAGATGAAAGCGAAAAGAAGTTCGAGATCGCAAACATGTTGCGATACAGTTGGGCAAAGATTGAAGAAGAGTTAAAGGTAAGTGTGATGTATTATGCGCCAACTGTCATAGAAAAGAAACATGCGCTCGTAGCCTAACTGGACAAGGCCCCTGATTACGAATCAGGAAATTGTAGGTTCGAATCCTACCGAGCGTGCCATAGTGTCGGGGTCCGTTGGTTATGGACGCCTCCCTGTCAAGGAGGAATGAAGCGGGTTCGATTCCCGTCGACACTGCCAAAATAACACGGGGCCTATAACTCGTTGAATTATATGGCCCGCGGGTTAAATGAAATTAAATGAAAAAAAATAGGTTGTGCCGTTGACTTTTGACATACTTTAGGGTATATTATTAATATTAATGAAGGTTGAGACGGACAAATATAACAAATATAACAAAGCGAAAGGAGATGAAGATGTACACAATTAAATATTTAGATGGCGAAGAAAAGGTTTTTGAAAGTTTAGTTGGTGCTAACCTCAAACGTGCAGACCTGGGTAGAGCAAACCTCAAGGGTGCAAACCTCAAGGGTGCATACATCTGGGGTGCAAACCTCAAGGGTGCAAACCTCAATGGTGCAAATCTCCAGAGTGCAAACCTCCAGAGTGCAGACCTCAAGTTTGCTGACCTCCAGAGTGCAGACCTCAAGGGTGCTGACCTTAGTAATGCATACATCTGGGGTGCAAACCTCAATGGTGCAAACCTCAATGGTGCAAGCCTCGAGAGTGCAGACCTCAAGGGTGCAAAACTCAAGGGTGCAAAACTCGAGGATGCAAACCTCGGGTATGCAAAACTCAAGGGTGCAGAGCTCACGAATGCAAACCTCGAGGGTGCTGAGGGATATGGTGCAGAGCTCAAGGGTGCAGAGCTCACGAATGCAAACCTCAATGATGCAAACCTCGAGGGTGCAAACCTCGAGGGTGCAAAACTCAAGGGTGCAAAACTCGAGGATGCAAACCTCTGGTATGCAAAACTCAAGGGTGCAGAGCTCACGAATGCAAACCTCAAGGGTGCAAACCTCGAGGAAGCAGACCTCAAGAGTGCAAACCTCAAGGGTGCAGAGCTCACGAATGCAAACCTTTATGGTGCAGACCTCAAGGGTGCAGACCTCACGAATGCAAACCTCAAGGGTGCAGACCTCAATGGTGCAAAACTCAAGGGTGCAAACCTTAAGGGTGCAAACCTTAAGGGTGCTGACATCAAGTATGCTGACCTCAAGAGTGCAATAAATTATAACGGTTAAACAAAATTAACCGTTGACTTTTGACCTACTTTAGGATATATTATTAATGAAGGTTGGAGAGCACAATTAAAAGAACTTAAAGGAAAAGGAAAAGAAAATGTACTACTTTTGAAAGGAACGTTTACATGGCTAATTTTAACCATACTGTTGCACATCAAGCATTCAAACGATTGTGTAAGAATAAAACCTACATACCTCGTGAAATGTTGGATGAAATGGTTGTTCGCATGCAAGAGATGAAAGTCATGCAACAAGAATTGCACAAGGATGATCTTCGAGATAGTATATTTGTAATGGATTTAGAACGTGAAATAGTCAAAGCAATCTGTTTCGAATTTGACATTACAACATTAGACGAGCGAGCGGAAGTTGCAGTTGTGCTCGTTAATGAAGTAGAAGGAAAACAAAGTCATTTCGACCCATCGCGTTCTTGAAAGACAGGGCGAGGAAAGTCGGGACTACTTTGCTCACGGTAGGAGATTATGAATGAATCATTATGAATATTATGCTAAAAAGATTTTAGTACAACTTGATGAAGAACTAATGAGAAGAATGATCGCTTACACTACCCAGGTAGCAAGCCAAACAGACTTAGCAGGTGAGCAATGCAATGATAGTCGGGTTGGTGCATTAGTTAAATGATGGGAAAAGTTCAAGGAAGAGCTGTGACAGAATCCCGCTTATGGAAATGACTTTACTACGCGCGCTTGGTGTTTAACGGCGAGCATGATAGGTTTCCACCCTGTAGGTGTGGGTTCGATTCCCACAGCGCGCTCTAATTTTACTGGGTTATGGTCTAATGGCATGACGTCAGATTCTGGCTCTGAAAGTCGAGGTTCGATTCCTCGTAGCCCAGCCAATTTTATGCTCCTATGGTGAAACTGGATATCACACGATGCTTCTAACGTTGTGTTCAGGGTTCGAGTCCTTGTAGGAGTGCCATAATAAATGCTCTTGTAGCTGAACTGGATAAAGCACCATATTCCGAATGTGGAGATTGTGGGTTCGAGTCCCACCGAGAGTACTAAAGGATATTAAGCCGGTGAAGCTTAAATGGTAAAGCACCCGCCTTGTAAGCGGACGTTAGTGGGGGTTCGAGTCCCTTCACCGGCTCCATAATTTGGTTCGTACCGCCTGTTTACAGGTACAAAACATAAGTACTTCTAAGGAGGTATTTATGAAGAAATGTTCTACCTGTAAACAGGTGAAAAATGAATCAGAATTTTATAAGCATAAGCGTTCAAAGGATGGTTTAAATTGGTCATGCAAACAATGTGCAAATAGTTCTAATACGAAAACAAGGCATAAAAATCCAAAGCAATATTTAGGATATAGAGAAACAAATCGACAACAAGTTCGAGAAGAAATTGCAAAATGGAAAAGTGAACGGGGTTGTGTTATTTGTGGTGAAAAAGATTTTGTATGTTTGGACCTACACCACTTAGATCCAACAGTGAAAGACCTAAATCCTTCACAAGCAACAACCAGTTTAAAACGTTTTCTTGTGGAAGCAAAAAAATGTGTGGTGATGTGTGCTAATCACCACAGAAAGTTACATGCAGGAAATCTCGTTATTTAAGTAGGTTCTAAAAAAGATAAAATAATTGTTGACTTTTAAATATTAAAGATGTATATTATTAATGTTGAAAGTGATACAAAAGGAAATAAAGAATCAGGGCTTTGCTTGCCCCTTAAATGAGGGTTGTAGACGACAGATTCTTTTAAAATATGAGTGAAGAGGTGGTATCTGAGATATAACATCAGATATGAATGAACGCTACTTCCAAGCACACGTCTTGGGTCACCAGAGATGAGCCATCTGGTGTTGTAGGGCATCATGTAACGGGAGCTGTTACACTGCAAAACACTCTTAAATTAAAAGTAGGATGATTAACAGCCGCTCTGTGGTCGAAAGATGACATCACTGCTCTGATGATCCTACAAAAGTTTAGTTCTTTTACATTTCGTGTCAGCACAAAAGTACATTATTGCAATGAATGTGCTGTGAGGAGTTTCGGGTCTGCGTGGCGCTTGCGTCCATGATTCGGGACGGTTGTACTCACTTCACATAAATTTTTAGGGTGGCTTGACATCCTTCCTCTCTTCGGAGAGGTAAAGAACAAGCATCGCGAGGTGCCCAAAGCTGGAAAGCCAACATACCAGCGCCACTTGTGGTTCGTTGCTGGGAGCATGATAGTTGAGGAAGCATACACGACAAGAGAATCGCCACTCTTTAACAAGGCAGTCATGCTGGTTTACGAGCTCTAAAGGCACGTGGACACGGTTTTAACGGAGGGGGTAGCACCTCAAAGGTACGGAACCAAAAGGATCAGCAATTAAGGGTATAGTATCAGCCCACCTTAATTTTCTCTGACACGAAATCTAAAGACAAAAATATCGAGCAACAATAACAGTGTGTGATGCACGCTGAAGTTGGACACCACGCTTAAAGTGGAGGGTCGGCTTCGGAAGAACTGGCTTACGATCCAATTGAGTTGCTCACTAAATGAAAAGATATTTTGATATAAGGGGGCAATGCCGGTTCGAATCCGATACGGAACTGCTCGGTGGAGTCGAGAATCTGAGTTTGGCAGAACAAAGAGGGTCAAAACACTCCTTCACTGAGACATTGCGTTAATGAATCTGTCAATTCATTGATAAAGTGACCGAACTCTTCTAACGGTAGGATGCCCCCGTAATTTTAACTATGTATTTATCATAGTAGTCTAAAAATTTTAGAGTGTGGTGTAATGTAAGTGAAAGATGCCAAGTTGTGAAAGTTCTCGAGAATAGTAAACAACTGGAGTCATAACTTACCCTGAACAAGTTTCTGCAGAGATGAAGTAGGGGAAGTCAACATGCGACGCGTGGAGCGTCGTGATTACGTGAGAATCGTACGCTCTAACCAATCATGGTTGATGAGTTCAACCATATATTTATGGTGGTATAGAATAATGGTTAGTTCACCAGACCTTCAATCTGGATATTGGGGTTCGATTCCCCATACCACTACCAACTTTTAGTTTTTATACAGATCCATAGCATAATTGGTAATGTAACGGTCTCCAAAACCGTGAGCGAAAGCTCGATGGGGGTTCGAATCCCTCTGGATCTGCCAAACGGTTATTAAATACATGTTGATCGTAGTGTAGTGGTAGCACAACAGACTGTGACTCTGTTAGGACCGGTTCAAATCCGGTCGATCACCCCAATATTATAAATCTCCATAACCTAACCATTTTAAATTAGAAAGCGGTTGAAGATCTGAAGTGAACTAGTCTGGCGAATCACTTATTTGGTTTTACCACTTCCAAACTTTCCTCCTATGAAACCTATTATGAATAAGAAATTGATTTTAAATTATCTGCAAAATAAATATCGTTGTTGTCCACAATGTGGTAGTCCGTTTGTTTGTTGGAATTGGATTCATGTTGAAAAAGATGAATTTAATCAAATGAATCCACATCAAACGCCACGTACATCTGATTTGTGGGATCACGAATGTTGGGGGGATGGTCAAGAAGAGGAAGGGAGGTTTACAGACCTATCATCAGGTTGTGGATGTATTGGTCATCTTATTGATAATTATAGTCAAGTTAAAGATGGAATGCCATATAAACATGCTTCTTTGCTTTTTGTTTGGTTTTATTATGATTTTTCATTGTTTCAAAAGCTAAAAGAATCTTGGAACATTTTATTTACAATATAAACACACTCACGTAGCTTAGTTGGTCAAAAGCGCTTGCTTGACGTGCAAGAGATCGGCGGTTCGAATCCGTCCGTGAGTACTATATTACGGAGAGAATATAGATATATAAGTACAATCACAGATAATTGCATAAAGTCTTAATTTCAATTGATAATTAATAGGCGATGGGCGCTGGTTGTGCCAACTACTCTTATAAGGTAGTGGGAAAGGTTCAAATCCTTTATCGCCTACCATTGTTGTGTTGTTATGTAAACTAAATAAATGTAGTATAATCCCCTCAAACGGAGAATGATTGTGGAACAGGTATTGAAACTTAACGCTGGATGGATGCCGATCGAAATTGTTGACTGGCCAGAGGCTGTTGATCTATGGATTAAGGCTAAGGCTGAGATTATACAGGTGTACGACCGTGTCATTCATGGTGGATTTCGTTTCAAAGACTTACCGCTTGGTTTAAAGGACCGTTACAACAGTGGTTGGGTTCCCTTCGAGAAGCGCATCCAACAAGTATACGATGACCGTCTCGAGTCGTGGCAGACAGCAATGCACATGCCTGCTGTAATCCGTTGTCTCGATTTCGTAAAGCCACCGAAGAACTTCCCAGTCTTCGAGCCATTCACTCGCCGCAACGTGTGGGTCCGTGACAAAGGTATTTGTCAGTTCTGTGGTAAAAAAATTTCCCTACGACAGATGACCTACGATCACGTCATTCCACAGTCTAAAGGTGGACCAACAAACTGGAAGAATATTGTATGTGCTTGCCAAGAGTGTAACAGTAAAAAGCGTGACCGTACTCCAGAAGAGGCTGGTATGACACTTATTCGTAAGCCGTACGCACCAATAGTAGCTGAGAACTACACTCAAAATATCTCACGTAAGATGCGGTCTATGACTAAGCGACTTGTAAACATTCAAGAATGGCGTGATTTCATTTATTGGAGTGTGGAACTTGAACACGATGATGA